>JACCDR010117468.1_pt1 | contig 49892 bp, 53 predicted proteins | sample 7446431 | NCBI WGS metagenome assembly JACCDR01 (sample SAMN15323443, study PRJNA562643) | freshwater metagenome | isolation source: river surface water | place: USA:Blue River Watershed | collected 2017-08-17 | reverse complement strand
TGCAAACGCGTGAGACTTTGCAGGCTGCACGCGCTTAAGCAAAGGTCTGAAACGCCTCAAACAGTGCTTGGGTGTTCGGCGATGTATTGACGCAGCGCAGCGTCAATGCGCGTTTGCCAGCCATCGCCGCTGGCTTTGAAATGGTCAATCACCTCGGACGACAGGCGAATGCCCACGCGTACTTTTGTGACGTCGGCTTTGGGGCGGCCCCGAGGTGCAAGCAATGCCTCGGTACGCGCTTTGCTGAAAATTCCGGGTAACACCTCACGCGCAGGACGCGCTTGCGCGAAGTCCTCTGCCGTCCAAGCTGGGTTGTCAGTGTCGGGTGTGTGCGGTTGAATTTTGCGTTTGTTCATAGTGTTTGACCTCTCGTGCATTGGCTTTGCGCAGACTGATCACATGGGCTTTGTCACGTCGCGGCGTGAACACCATGGCGTGCAGTCGTCCATCAATGTGTCCGAGCATTAGAAAGCGACGTTCGCCGTAGTCCTTGCGCAAGTCCTCTTTGATCAACGCAGTTGCCCATTCAAACTGAAGTGCGAGTGAAAAAGACAAGCCTCGCTCGGCTTCATTGCGTAGGCTTTTTACAGGATCAAAGCTGATATCTGGATGCATTTATTGTGGCCACAATAAAACGAATTGTCAAATCGTCAAAAACCCATCTGTTTGGGTGAGCTGGCGCACATCATCTGCGCGGGCCTTGGATAAATGCGGGGATAAAAATTACAAATTTTGAGGCTTGGGGTTAAGAGCCCACAAGGTCATGCCGCGCTGCGCTTTACTCGCGTCTGATGGTGTGAGTGCAATCACACCGCTAGGTGTTTGGCGCAGCGCATCTGCCAGAGCATGCAGCGCCGCTTCAGGCCCGCTTAGCAGCTCTAGCTCCAACTCCAAAATGCCTTCGCTCAACGCTGTGCCCGGCACGGTGATGTGGCCTTGGTCCAGCGCCACTTCAATGTTGGCGCTGTTGTGCGTCAGCACCCAGCTGTGTCGCTCGAAGTCGGTGCGAAAAAGTGGTTTGAGTTCGGCGCGCAGAGTCATCAACGATACGGCCAGTTCAGCGTCATCCACCAGCTCTGCAAAGTCCAATGCGCCGGGCGTGGTGGGCGCTTCCCACTCTTGGCGGCGTGACAATCCGTTTTCACTTTTGCCAGCGGTCTTGACCGTGAGCAGCCATTGCTCGCCCGCCAAACGTTCGCGCACAGCCATGCGGCGTTGCTTCAAATCCAAAGCGGGCGAGTCAAAGTAGGTGTTGAGCAAGCGCTGCACTTTGGCAGGCGCGGCTAGCAGCGGATGGGCTAACAACGCAGGCAAGTTTTGCTGGCGCAGGCTGAGTTTGAGTTCGGTTTCCATCAGTTGTGTTGTGCGTCAACAGTGGTAGAGATTTACGCTGCTGGCGTGGCGAAGCGCTCACGTAAATAAGCCACGATGGCGTTGGAGTCGCCGAGCCATTGGGTTTGGCCGTTGGCATCCACAATCTTTAGGCACGGCACTTTGGTAGCGCCGCTGCCTTGCAGCAGTTCGTCACGGTTGGCCGTATTGTGTTGCGCATCGCGCTTTTCAACCGGCAGCGACAAGCGACGCATTTCTTGGCGCACCTTGATACAAAACGGGCAGGTGCTGAACTGGTACAGCGTCATGCTTTGGCATTGCTGATCAACGATGTCTTGCGCCTCAGGCGAGCGTTGTACGCCTTTGGGTTGTGTGAGGCGCTCTTTGAGCAACATGACGGGGCCCAGCACGAGGCGCAGGGTTTTGAAGAAGGCACGGATCACAGGTTTCATGGGGGTTAATGGTAAGGCTTGATGACGCGCCATCGCACAGGTCGTGGACAATGAGGTTTTCATTCAAGGCCTAGCCATGCACATCACCCAAGACACTGCCGTCACCCTCAAATACCAAGTCACTACACCCGCAGGCAAGCCTTTGGATTCGGGGCATTTGTCGTATTTGCACGGTGGCTATGAAAACATTTTCCCCAAGGTCGAAACCGCGCTCAATGGCCAAGCCGTGGGCTTTGCCGTTAAGTTGGATTTGAGCGTAGAAGATGCCTTTGGCGAGCGCGACGAATCGTTGGTGCGCGTGATCCCTAAATCAGAATTTCCACCCGGCGTGAAAGTGGGCGGCCAGTTACAAGGCGCAGGCGATGACGGCCAGCCTCGCGTATTCAACGTGATGAAGATCAAAGGCCCCGAAGTGCACCTCGATGGCAACCACGAGTTGGCAGGCCAAGCGCTGCGTTTCAGCTGCACCGTGACGGATGTGCGCGCCGCCACGGCAGAAGAGATTGCCCACCGCCATGTGCATGGCGCACACGGGCATCAGCACGACTAAGTGGCACTTCTGCCCTCTGGGGCCATGTCATCAGTGTGGCGGCAATTTTTATGACGATGGCTCAGTGACCTGAGATATAGCCTTTGGCAACAGCTGTGGCGTCGTCTTTGAAAATCGCCATGGCCGTATTCATCGTGTGAAAACCCAGAGCACGGTAAAAGTCTTCTTTGCCTGGGACGGCGTAGAGGATGATTTTGTTGTGGTTTTCTGAGAGCGCCACCAATCGACGAATAATTTCTTTGCCTAGACCCGTACCTTGATGGCTGGGTAGCACGGCTACATCGCAGATGTACGCGCAGTCAGCTCCATCCGCCAGTGCGCGGCCCACGCCGACTAAACGGCTATCGTCATACGCAAAGCATCGAAACACGCTATTGGCGAAGACACTTTGCAATTTATTGGCTGGTTTGTGTCCGAGTGGAGCTGCTAAATACAAGGCCGACAGTTCGGTCCAGTTCACATTCGCCAGTGAGTCATCCCAAGTGATAGCCATGTCGAACTTCTTTACTTTTGTTGTTGAAGCAAACGCTTGAGGTATTTGCCGGTGAAGCTGTCCGGATTCGCCGCCAAGTCTTCAGGCGTGCCCACGCCCACCACCGTGCCACCGCCACTGCCGCCTTCGGGTCCCATGTCAATCAGCCAGTCGGCGGTTTTGATGACGTCGAGGTTGTGCTCAATGATGACGATGGTGTTGCCCGCGTCGCGCAGGTGTTGCAGAACTTTGAGCAGTAGCGCAATGTCGGCAAAGTGCAAGCCCGTGGTGGGCTCGTCCAAGATGTAGAGCGTGCGGCCTGTGTCGCGTTTGCTCAGCTCTAAGGCGAGCTTCACGCGCTGTGCTTCACCGCCTGAGAGGGTGGTGGCCGCTTGGCCGAGTTGCAAGTACGACAAGCCCACATCCATCAAGGTTTGTAGCTTGCGCGCGATGTTGGGCACGGCATTGAAAAACACCAACGCAGCTTCAACCGTGAGATCCAAAATCTGCGCGATGTTTTTGCCCTTGTACATGACCTCGAGTGTTTCGCGGTTGTAGCGCAGGCCGTGACACACATCGCAAGGCACGTAGACGTCGGGCAAGAAGTGCATTTCCACCTTCACCATGCCGTCGCCTTGGCACGCCTCACAGCGGCCACCGCCTGAGCCTGCGGCCACGTTGAAGCTGAAGCGCCCAGGGCCATAGCCGCGCTCGCGGGCCATGGGCACTTCGGCCATCAGCTCGCGAATAGGCGTGAAGAGGCCGGTGTAGGTGGCCGGGTTGCTGCGTGGCGTGCGGCCAATGGGCGACTGGTCGACGTTGATGACTTTGTCGAAATAGTCGAGACCCGTGATTTCGTCATGTGCTGCAGGTTCGTCGTGTGCGCGGTGAATGGCGTGCGCCGCTGCGGTGTACAGCGTGTCGTTGACCAAGGTGGATTTGCCTGAGCCCGACACACCGGTGACGCAGGTGAGCAAGCCCACGGGGAAATCAGCAGTGACGTTTTTCAGGTTGTTGCCACGCGCACCACGGATGCGAATCACTTGATGCTCGGACGCATCTTTGTGCAGCTTGCGTTGGAACTTCAGCTCTTCCGCTTCCACGGGCAAAAAGGCATTGCGCTTGGCGGGCACGTCAATGCGCAACGCTTGTGCGAGGTAGCGGCCTGTGAGCGAGTTGGGGTTGGCTTCAATCTCAGCCGGTGTGCCACGCGCCATCACTTGGCCACCGTGCACGCCCGCGCCGGGGCCCATGTCCACGCAAAAGTCGGCGGCGCGAATCATGTCTTCGTCGTGCTCCACCACCAGCACGCTGTTGCCAATGTCACGCAGGTGTTTGAGGGTGTCGATGAGTCGGTCGTTGTCGCGCTGGTGCAGGCCGATGCTGGGCTCATCCAGCACGTACATCACGCCTGTGAGGCCTGAGCCAATTTGGCTGGCCAAGCGAATGCGTTGTGCTTCGCCTCCTGATAACGTGTCGGCGCTGCGGTCGAGGCTGAGGTAGTTGAGGCCCACGTCGTTCAAAAACTTCAAGCGTGAGGCAATTTCGCGCACCACTTTGTCTGCAATCTCGGCCTTGGCGCCTTGGAGTTGCAAGGTGTTGAAGTAGCCAAAGCATTCGCCCAGCGTGGTGTGGCTGATATCAAAAATGCCCCGCATTTGTTCGCCCTCGCCAATGCGCACATTGCGCGCTTCGCGACGCAAACGTGTGCCGCCGCATGAGGTGCAGGCCCTCACGCCACGGTAACGCGATAGGTCTTCGCGCACCACGGTCGAATCGGTTTCGCGGTAGCGACGTTCCATGTTGACCAAGATGCCTTCGAACGGGTGCTTCTTGCTCAGCTTTTTGCCAGAGCCGTTTTCGAGGCTGTAGTTGAATTTGATTTCTTCTTCGCCCGAGCCATACAGCAGCACTTGGCGAATCTCTGGGCTCAGGTCTTCGTAAGGCGTGTCGAGGTCAAACTTGTAGTGCTTTGCCAAGCTCTCTAGCAGGGTGAAGTAATGCGCATTGCGGCGATCCCAGCCTTTGATGGCGCCGCTGCCCAAGCTGAGCGAGGGGAAGGCCACCACGCGTGCGGGATCAAAAAAGTCTTGGTGACCCAAGCCATCGCACGAGGGGCATGCGCCCACCGGTGAGTTGAACGAGAACAAACGGGGCTCGAGTTCGCTGATGGTGTAGCTGCATTGCGGGCAAGCGAATTTGGCGTTGAACGCGTGTTCTGCACCGGTGTCCATCTCCAGCGCAATGGCGCGGCCTTCGGCCAAGCGCAGGGCGGCTTCAAAGCTTTCGGCCAAACGTTGGCGCAGGCCGGGGGGCTGTGCGGCCACGGCCACATCGCCAATGTTGGGCTCCGCGACAGGTGCGGGCGCAGCGGGTATTTCGTGACGCACCTTGATGCGATCCACCACCACGTCGATGTCGTGCTTCTCGGTTTTCTTCAGCTCGGGCAGTTCGTCGTATTCGTACACCTTGCCTTCGATGCGAAAACGCACATAGCCCTGCGCTTGTAGTTGCGTGAAGATTTCGCTGTACTCGCCCTTGCGGTTACGTGCGATGGGTGCGAGCAGCATGAGCTTGGTGTCTTCGGGCAGCGCCATGACGGCGTCCACCATTTGCGACACGCTTTGCGCTTGCAGCGCCAAGTTGTGATCGGGGCAATACGGCGTACCGGCGCGTGCAAACAGCAAGCGCAGGTAGTCGTGAATCTCGGTGACCGTACCCACGGTGGAGCGCGGGTTGTGGCTGGTGGCTTTTTGTTCAATGCTGATGGCGGGCGACAGGCCCTCAATCAGGTCCACATCGGGCTTGTCCAAGCGGCCCAAAAACTGGCGGGCGTAGGCCGACAGGCTTTCCACATAACGGCGCTGACCTTCGGCATACAGCGTGTCAAACGCAAGGCTGGACTTGCCCGAGCCCGATAAACCTGTGATCACCACCAACTGGTTGCGCGGGATGTCAAGGTCGATGTTCTTCAGGTTGTGCGTGCGTGCCCCGCGAATGCTGATGTTTCGCATGGCAGAGGGGTGATGTAGGGCTTGGCCTAAGTAGGCGCCGTCAGAAGGTGCGTTCACGGGACACTCAAATAAAAAAGGGCAACCCGCCATGATAGTGGCGCATTCAGAAGCGTGCATCTGCGCCGGAGTGGTGTTGGCTTTGTGGTTCGAAGGCGTGAACATAAGATTTATAAAAATTAACCTAAAAGAGTTATTTCGTTTGATTGGGAGATTAAAGTAGGGCGCACTTATCGAGGAGTTTTGATGATTGTTTTGCACACCTTTGGCCCCGCATTTGGCCAACCCGATCCCAGTCCCTTTGTGATGAAAGCCATGGCTTTGTTGAAGCTATCTGGTCTGCCGCACACCACAGAGATGTTTGCGGGTGGCCCGAACCTCGGCCCCAAAGGTAAGCGTCCATTCATCGTCGACGATGGCGTGACAGTGGCAGATTCAACGCTGATTCGCTTTCACCTTGAACAAAAGTACGGCCTTGATTTCGATGCGCACTTAACCGTGCAACAAAAGGGTGTGGCGTGGGCAGTGGAAAAAATGTGTGAAGAGCATTTGTATTTCGCCGCGGTGTATTTCCGCTGGATGGTGGATGAGAACTTTCACAAAGGTCCAGTCACTTTCTTTAACAAAGTGCCTGCGTTGATTCGTCCCATTGTTCGGACAGCCATGCGAAACAAGTCGCGCACGATGCTGCATGCGCAAGGCATGGGGCGTCACACCGATGCCGAAATCTCGGAACTGGCGTGTCGCGACATTGATGCGTTGGCGCATGTGTTGGGTGAGGCCGATTGGTTTGGCGGCGCATTGCCGTGTGCTGCAGATACCAGCGCTGGGGCATTTGTGATGGCATGTTTGTGTGATTATTTTGATACGCCGCTATTGGCGCGTGCTAAGTCACATACAAACCTTGTGGCGTATGCCCAGCGCGTACAAGGTCGTTTTTTCTGAGTGCGTCTAAATTTCTGTAGCTACATTAAAATATGCGCATCGAGTTCGATCCGACCAAAGATGCGAGTAACCAGCTCAAGCATGGTATTTCGTTGGCTATGGCCGCAGAGCTTGATTGGGATGCTGCTTGGGTATGGGTGGATGATCGGTTTGACTACAACGAAATGCGCATGATTGCGTTAGCGCCGAAAACTGAAATCCTCTATTACGTGGCATTTGTGAATCGTGGTGACGTGCGAAGAATCATCAGTCTTCGGCGAGCCAATCGACGCGAGGTGAGGCACTATGTCGAAAATGATGAAACGCTCTAAAGTTCAAATGCCGAGTGCGCAAGAAGACCGCGCCATCACTGCTGCCGCCAAGCTCGACCCAGATGCGCAGCCGCTGACAAGCCAACAGCTCAAGGCCATGGTGCCCATGAAGGCTTTACGCGGACGGCCAAAGTCCGAGAACAAAAAACGTTTGGTATCGGTGCGGTACAGCCCAGAAGTAATTGACTATTTCAAGTCCACGGGAGATGGTTGGCAGTCTTTGATGGATACTGTTTTGCGCAAGTATGTGGCGCGCCATTCGCGTAGCGCCTAAGTCGGCCTGATTGACCAAAGTGGCGGGCCGATTCACAGAATGCGGGACAATGGCAGGCTGTGACGATCAACTTAACCCCTGACCCCACGCTAGACGAGAGCCCCGCCATGACGCGCACCGAGTTGCGCGCCAGTGGCTCGCTGGCGTCTATCTTTGCCTTGCGTATGTTGGGTTTGTTTTTGGTGTTGCCCGTGTTTGCGCTGGAAGCGCGCAAGTATCCAGGCGGGGACGACCCCGCTTTGATTGGCTTGGCCATGGGCATTTATGGCCTGACGCAAGGTATTTTGCAAATTCCGTTTGGCGTGGCGTCTGACCGCTTGGGCCGCAAACGGGTGATTATTTTTGGTTTGTTGGTGTTTGCGTTGGGCAGTCTGATTGCTGGCAGTGCTGACACCTTGACCGGTTTGTTGGTCGGTCGTTCGGTACAGGGCGCTGGTGCGGTGTCGGCTGCGGTCACGGCCTTGTTGGCCGACCTCACGCGTGACAACGTGCGTACCAAGGCCATGGCCTTGGTGGGTGCAAGTATCGGCTTGATGTTTGCTTTGTCGTTGGTGGTGTCGCCCGTGATTGCGGCGCACATTGGTTTGTCGGGCTTGTTTGTGTTGACAGCCGTGTTGGCGCTGTTGGGCACTGCCGTGGTGGTGTGGTGTGTGCCCGCGGAACCGCAACAGCACAAAGATGCGGCTCGTGGTGGCTTGCGTCAAGTGCTGTCCAGCCCTGCGTTGCTTCGCCTGAACATTGGCGTGTTTGTGTTGCACGCCGTGCAACTGGCCATGTGGGTGGCCATTCCTGCGTTTTTGGTGCAAGCCGGTTTGGGCAAGGATGACCATTGGCAAATTTATTTGCCCGCCGTGTTGGGCTCGTTTGTGTTGATGGGTGGTGTGTTTCCGCTCGAGCGTCGTGGTTATTTGCGGGCTGTGTTCTTAAGCGCCATTGCCTTGATTTCGTTGGTGCAAGTGGCCCTGCTGTGGGTGTCGTCTGGCGCGCCCAGCATCACCTGCTTGGCTTGGTTGTTGTTTGCGTTCTTTTGTGGTTTCAACGTGTTGGAAGCCACGCAACCCAGTTTGGTGTCGCGCATTGCGCCTGCATCGTCACGTGGTGCGGCCATGGGCGTGTACAACACCTTGCAGTCGTTGGGCTTTTTTGCAGGTGGTGTGATGGGCGGTCAGTTGGTCAAAAATCACGGCACACAAGGCCTATTTTTAACTTGCGCGGCACTCATGGTGCTGTGGCTGGTGGTAGCTTGGCCGATGGTGGCGCCTAAGCGTACGGCCGCTTCCGCAAAGACCCCATAATCACCCCCTATCTGGAGGAATTTACCCATGGCATCCGTTAACAAAGTCATCCTCGTCGGCAACTGTGGCCGCGACCCCGAAGTGCGCTACTTGCCCAGCGGCCAAGCCGTGGCCAATGTGAGCGTGGCAACCTCAAGCCGCCGTAAAGATAAAAACAGCGGCGAGATGATTGAAGACACCCAATGGCACCGCGTCACGTTTTATGACCGCTTGGCCGAAATCGCTGGTGAATACGTCAAAAAAGGCCGTCCCATTTATGTGGAAGGCCGCTTGAAATACGGCGTGTACACCGACAAAACCACAGGCGTGGAAAAGAACACCGTGGACATCATCGCCACCGAATTGCAACTCTTGGGCGGCCGTGAAGGCATGGGCGGTCCAAGCGGCGGCGGTGACGAAGGCGGTTACAGCCGTCCAGCAGCTGCACCGCGCGCGGCTGCTCCAGCGGCGCAACGCCCTGCGGCCCCTGCGCCAGCCAAGGGTGGTTTTGACGACATGGATGACGACATTCCGTTTTAAGTTTTAACGCGTTCAACGCACAAGCCAATGGTCAAAAGCCATTGGCTTTTTTCTTGGTTCATTCCTTTTTGTGTCACGCGCGAGAACGTGGGAAACGTATAAACGTTGACCAAAATAATTAAATATTTGCGTCAACAGGCGTGTCTTCCTTGCCGTTGAATCCTCACTCCGATGTTGGAGTTGTTCAACTACCGTAAAGGAATTTATATGAACAAGCTGATTGCCTCTTTGATCGTTGGTGCTTTCTCTGCTGCAGCGTTTGCTGTGACACCCGCGGCACCGGCGACACCAGCAACACCTGCCACGCCCGCCGCTGCGGCGAAGGCTGAAGCGGCGCCTGCGGTGAAGACCGAAGGCAAGCACCTAGGTCAAGAAAAGAAAGCTGCGAAAAAAGCGGAAGGCGCAAAGAAAGCCGAGGCTGCTAAATAACGCGTTGCTGCGTGGCGCAGTTAGGCGAGGGTTGGGTTCAGCGCTGCAGCGCTGGCAATGACCCCGCCGCCCAAACATGCTTCATCGTCATACAACACAGCCGATTGGCCCGGTGTGACGGCCCACTGAGGATCATCAAAGGTGAGCACCAGCTCGCCTTCGTCGTTGTAGCTTAGTTCGCATGGGGCATCTGCTTGGCGATAGCGGGTTTTAGCCGCGTAGCGGCCAGGCGCTGGTTGATGTGGCGCACACCAACTTAAGTCGTCGGCGTGCAGTGAGCCATACAGCAACCAAGGGTGATCATGGCCTTGCACCACGTACAAAGTGTTGGTGGTCAAGTCTTTGCGAGCCACAAACCAGGGTTGGTGTTCGCCACCGCCACGCTGTGCGCCTTTTTCTTTCAGGCCACCAATGCCTAAGCCTTGGCGTTGGCCGAGCGTGTAAAAACTCAAGCCCACATGCGAGCCAATTTTGCGGCCGCGTTCGTCTTTGATGGGACCGGGTTCGTTGGCGATGTAGCGGTTTAAGAATTCGCGGAACGGTCGCTCACCGATGAAGCAAATCCCAGTCGAGTCTTTCTTTTTGGCATTGGGCAAACCAATCTCATCCGCAATGCGGCGCACTTCGGTTTTGTGCAACTCACCGACAGGGAACAAGGTTTTTGACAATTGCGCTTGGTTGAGGCGGTGCAAAAAATAGCTTTGGTCTTTGCTGGGATCCAAGCCTTTGAGTAACTGAAATTCACCATGCATCTCACGTACGCGACAGTAGTGACCAGTGGCAATTTTTTCGGCACCCAAACGCATGGAATGGTCTAAGAACGCTTTGAATTTGATTTCAGCGTTACACAAAATGTCGGGGTTGGGTGTGCGGCCACCTTGGTATTCGCGCAAGAACTCGGCGAACACGCGGTCTTTGTATTCGGCCGCAAAGTTGACGTGTTCAATCTCAATGCCAATCACGTCGGCCACAGCAGCGGCGTCCACGAAGTCGATGTTGGACGAGCAGTATTCGCTGTCGTCATCGTCTTCCCAGTTTTTCATGAAGATGCCGACGACGTCGTAGCCTTGTTGTTTGAGCAGATAGGCGCTGACGGCAGAGTCCACACCGCCGCTCAAGCCCACCACCACACGTTTGTTATTTGCCATGCAGCAATTATCTCTGCGTGGGATTGAGCACGCTCGGGTCGGTGTAAATCAAACTGAGTGGAAAGCGTTGCCCCGCCAAATGGTCTTCCATGCAGCGCAACACCAAGGGGCTGCGCAAGCGGTGCACGTTGGCGCGAATCTCCTCGGGTGTCATCCACAAAGTGCGCACGATGCCTTTGTCGAGTTGTGCGCCCGGTACTTGGTTGCCTAGCTCGCCACAAAACGCGAGGCGAAAGTAGGTCACATCTTCTGCAGCGCGGTCTGCTCGCGCAGGGCGTAAAAGTCGCGAAATGTAAATGCCCACCATCTCGGTGGGTTGAAAGGTGTAGGTGGTTTCTTCGAGGGCTTCGCGTGCACAACCGTCTTGTGGCGACTCACCTGCATCAAGGTGGCCGGCTGGGTTGTTCAAGCGCAAACCTTCGGGGGTGTGCTCTTCGATAAGGAGGTAACGACCTTCGCGTTCAATGATGGCGGCGACGGTGACACTTGGCTTCCAACGTTTATTCATTTGGCGATTATCTTTCGGGTTAATCCGCTCGAGAATAGAGCGCAAAGTCGTGTAACCTTGCGGCACTCTGACAAGAAAAATATTTCAAAGAGGGGCAACAGATGAATTCGACTCAAAAACCATGGCTCAGTGCTTACCCTGAGGGGGTGCCTGCTGAAATCGACACCCACGCGTACAGCTCGTTGGTGGATTTGATGCAAGAAAGCTTTCGCCAGTTTGGTGATCGCACGGCGTTTAGCTTTTTGGGCAAGGGTCTGAGTTACAGCGAGCTTGATCGTTTGAGTCAAATCTTTGCAGCTTATTTGCAAAGTTTAGGGTTGGTGTTTGGTGACCGTGTGGCGATCATGTTGCCCAACGTGCTGCAATACCCCATTGCCGTAGCGGCAGTACTGCGTGCGGGCTTTGTGGTGGTCAACATCAACCCGCTCTACACCGCGCGCGAACTTGAAGCGCAGTTGAAAGATTCGGATGCGAAAGCGATTGTGGTGCTGGAGAACTTTGGCGCCACGCTGCAAGAGTGTTTGGCTAACACCCATGTGAAGCATGTGGTTCTGTGTGCCATGGGTGATCGCCTAGGGTGGCTCAAAGGAATGCTGGTCAACCATGTGGTGCGCAACGTTAAAAAAATGGTGCCAGCGTTTGAATTGCCGACCGCTGTTCGTTTCAATGATGCGCTCGCGAGAGGTGAGCACTGCACGCTGACGTTGCCGGAAATTCATGGTGATGATTTGGCCGTCTTGCAGTACACAGGCGGAACTACGGGGGTGGCCAAGGGGGCGGAGCTATTGCACCGCAATGTCATGGCCAATATGTTGCAGGCCTCTGAGTGGTTTCAGCCCGCACTTAAACGTATTCCCGCGAATGAGATCCCCACGTTTATTTGCCCACTGCCGCTCTATCACATTTTTGCTTTTACCCTCAACATCATGGCGTGTATGCGTATGGGTGGGTGTTCGGTGTTGATTCCTAATCCGCGTGATTTGCCTGCAGTGTTCAAAGAGTTGACCAAGCATCGTTTTCACGTTTTCCCCGCAGTGAACACGTTGTTCAATGCTTTGGCCAACCATCCTGACTTCAACAAGGTAGATTGGTCGCACTTGGTGGTGTCTGTGGGGGGGGGTATGGCTGTGCAGGGGCCTGTTGCTCGCCTGTGGTTGGAGAAAACAGGTTGTCCGATTTGTGAGGCGTATGGTTTGTCTGAGACCAGCCCTGCTGCAAGTGGTAACCCTGTGACGAACAAAGCGTTCAATGGTTCGATTGGCGTGCCTTTGCCAAGTACCGACATGAAAATCATCGACGAAGCTGGCAATGAGGTCCCTGTTGGTACGCCGGGCGAAATTGCTATTCGAGGCCCACAAGTGATGGCTGGTTATTGGCAACGTCCAGATGAAACCGCAAAGGTCATGACTGCAGATGGTTTTTTCAAGTCGGGTGATGTGGGGGTGATGGACGAGCGTGGCTTCTTCCGCATTGTCGATCGCAAAAAAGACATGATTTTGGTGAGCGGCTTCAATGTCTACCCCAACGAAGTAGAAGAGGTTGTGGCTGGCTTGGCGGGGGTTTTGGAGTGTGCGGTGATTGGTATCCCGGATCCACATTCAGGCGAAGCGGTGAAGTTAGTGGTCGTTAAAAAAGATCCTGCCTTGACGGAGGCGGAGGTGCTGGCCCATTGCCGTCACAACTTGACGGGGTACAAAATGCCTCGCGTGGTTGAATTTCGCACGGAATTGCCCAAGACCCCTGTGGGTAAGGTGCTGCGTCGCGAGTTGCGCGATAAAACTCCCGCATGAGTTGTATCGCGCTAGTCAGCGCCATGCATGAGGAGCTGGCTGCTGTGCTGGCGCGTATGCCCGACGAGCAAAAAGTCGAGGTGGCTGGTCGCGAGTTTTGGGTTGGGCATTGGCATGGACATGAGGTCGTTGCCGTGCTCTCGCGTATTGGCAAAGTGGCTGCAGCTACCACCGCCACGGTTTTGATTGAGCGCTTCGGTGTCAATCGGATTGTTTTCACCGGTGTCGCGGGTGGTTTGGCATCGCAATCTCATGTAGGTGACGTTGTGCTGGCGACAGAGTTGTTGCAGCACGACATGGATGCGTCTCCGTTATTTCCTCGTCATGAAGTGCCGTTGACAGGTGTAACGCGCTATCCCACGGATGCTGTGCTCACTGCTGCTTTGCGTCGTGCTTTGCCATTGGCTTTGCAGGATGTGATGTTGCATTTGCCACGCAGTGAGTGGCTGGGTTTGAGTCTTGATAGAGCGCGTGTGCATGAGGGCTTGGTTGTCAGCGGTGACCGCTTTGTGGCCACGACTGCCGAGAGTTCAGCTTTGCAACGCGAGTTGCCTGATGCTTTGGCCGTCGAGATGGAGTGTGCTGCTATGGCGCAGGTCTGCCACGACTACGGCGTGCCTTTGGCTGTGGTGCGCACAATCTCTGACCGTGCAGACGATGCTGCACATGTCGACTTTCCCTTGTTTATTCAAGCCATTGCCAGCCGCTACAGCGTGGCAGTGTTAGACCGTTTGTTAGCTCAGCTGCCTGTTCGAATTACTTGAGCCAGCCACGCTTGCGGAAGTACCACATTGGTATTAGAGCACTACCTACCATGAGAGCCAAGGCGAATGGGTAGCCCCAAGTTTTGTCGAGTTCGGGCATGTGTTGAAAATTCATGCCGTAGATGCTGGCAATCAAGGTGGGCGGTAGCAACGCCACGCTGGCCACCGAGAAGATCTTGATGATCTTGTTTTGGTTGATGTTGATGAAACCCACGGTCGCGTCCATCAAGAAGTTAATCTTGTCGAACAAGAATGCCGTGTGGTTATCGAGCGACTCAATGTCACGCAAAATTTGACGCGCCTCTTCAAACTGCTCTGCATTCAACATGCGCGAGCGCATCATGAAACTCACGGCACGTCGGGTGTCCATCACGTTGCGGCGAATGCGACCGTTCAAGTCTTCTTGGCGGGCGATGGCGCCCAGCACTTCACCTGCGAGTTCATCGGTCACGTCTTCTGATAACACCAACTTGCCAGCTTTTTCGAGCTGGTCATAAATGTCCTCGAGGGTGTCGGCGGAGTATTCGGCGTCGGCGTCAAAAAGCTTGAGCAACACGTCTTTCGCATCCTCAATCAAGCCTGGTGCACGGCGCGCGCGCATGCGCAACAAGCGAAACACAGGTACGTCTTCATCGTGAATAGAAAACAGTACGCCTTGGCTTTTGAGTTCGGCGTTGTTTTGGTTCAAGATGAAAGCCACGCGTTCTGTGCGAGGTTGGTCTTCGTGGGCGATCAAAAAGTCGCTGCGAATGTGCAGTTCGCCGTTGTCTTCTTCGTAAAAGCGCGCAGACTCTTCGATGTCCTCGTCCATCGCGTCTTCAGGGATGGACAAGCCGTAGTACTGCTTGATCCAGCGTTTTTCCTCGATCGTGGGTGACTCGAGGTCAACCCAAATGGGGCGGAATTTGGAGAGTTCTTCCAACGATTCGATCTCTTCTTGAAAGAGACGACCGTTGGCCAGCGTAAAGATATTGAGCATGGCTGTCCTCGTGCAAGTGGCACAGAAATTCGAAGGGTGAAAAATGCAGCTTTCGAATTCGCGCGACGGCTAAAGGCTCAGTGCGATCCGAAAGCTACCGACTAGGGTAGGTTTCCAAGGAGATAGCTCCGCTGTTGATGTAGATCAGATTATCGCACCGCAGAGGAGGGGTCTAGGGGTTTTCCGTAGGGTGTTTTTGAGCTGATTTGGAGTTCCACCCATTGCCTTTTTTTCAGCACAGGCGCATAGTGAAAGCGCTAACTCACCTATGGAGGTTTTTTATGAACTTGACGATCAGTGGTCACCATCTTGAAGTAACGCCCGCTTTGCGTACCTACGTAGAGGGCAAGTTAGACCGCATTACCCGACATTTCGATCAGGTGGTAGATGTGAAGGTGCTGCTTAGCATTGAGAACCAAACCGAAAAAGAGGGTCGCCAAAAGGCAGAATGCAACATTCACGTCAAGGGAAATGACATGTTTGCAGAAAGTGCGCACCATGACATGTATGCCGCGGTAGACGAACTCATGGATAAATTAGACCGGCAAGTGGTTAAACACAAAGATCGTCTTCAAAACCATCACCATGCAAGCCCTAAGCGATTGATGTAAGCTTGCTAAAACTTCTCAAAACCGCCGAATTCCGGCGGTTTTGTTGTTTCAGCCCTTGTTATTTTGTAGGTGCATAATCTGCGCTCAATCATGAATCGCTTAGCTTCCATCCTTCCTGCTGCACAAGTGCTTGTGCATGTCGAGGTCACCAGTAAAAAGCGCGCCTTTGAAGAGGCGGGTTTGCTGTTTGAGGGCCTGCATGGTCTTAACCGCGCATTGGTGGCGGAGAGCTTGTTTGCGCGTGAGCGTTTAGGTTCTACGGGGTTGGGGCACGGGGTTGCCATTCCGCATGGACGCATCAAGGGTTTGAAATCGCCCATGGCGGCTGTGTTTCAGTTGGCGCATGCGATTGGTTTCGATGCGCCAGATGAAAAGCCTGTGAATCTGCTGATTTTCTTGTTGGTGCCAGAAGCGTCGACCCAAAAGCACTTGGAAATCCTCTCTGAAATAGCGGAGTTACTTAGCGATACGGGGTTGCGCGAAAAAATCAAAACTTGTGATGACGCGGCTGAATTGCACCGCATCATCTCTACTTGGAATGCGGTGCTGCCGTGAGGCCTTCGGTGATCAGCGCGGATGTGCTGTTTGAAGCTTTCCGTGGTCGCTTGCGTTGGGAATGGATTGCAGGTCTGGGGGCATCAGAGCGGCATTTTGATGAAGTTGCTGTGCGCAGCGCCCGTTCCGGTGCTGATTTGGTGGGGTACCTGAATTACATCCATCCTTATCGCGTGCAAGTGATGGGGGAGCGTGAGGCTAAATATGTCAGCACAGCCTCACCAGAGGACAGCGCCCGTCGCATTGCCCGTATCGTCACACTAGAACCCCCCATGTTGGTGTTGGCTGACGGTCAACAACCCAGTGAAGCGTTGGTGTCTATGTGTGAGCGTGCGCAAATTCCGTTATTCGCCACGCATGAGTCAGCGGCTTTCGTCATCGATTTGTTGCGCGCCTATTTATCCAAGCACTTTGCTGATAGGACCACCATGCATGGTGTGTTCATGGATATCTTGGGCTTGGGTGTGATGATCACAGGCGAGTCAGGGCTTGGCAAAAGCGAATTAGGCTTAGAGCTGATTTCCCGTGGTAACGGTCTGGTGGCTGACGATGCAGTTGACTTGTATCGCATCAACCAAACCACCGTAGAGGGGCGTTGCCCAGAGTTGCTGCAAAACCTCTTAGAGGTCCGTGGGATTGGTTTGCTAGATATCCGCGCCATCTTCGGGGAAACTGCCGTGCGACGCAAAATGCGCCTGAAGTTGATCGTCCATTTGGTGCGTAAAGAGACGTTGGAGCGTGATTACGAGCGTTTGCCGCACGAGCCTCTGATGCAGGACGTGTTAGGGGTGCCAGTTCGCAAGGTGGTGATTCAAGTGGTTGCAGGGCGCAACATTGCGGTGCTGGTGGAAGCCGCCGTGCGCAACTCCATCTTGCAATTACGTGGCGTCGATACCTACCAAGAGTTCATTGCCCGCCACCAGCGTGCTATGCAGCAAGCTTAATTTATTTGCCAGCAGGGCGATGCTCGCAATTTTTCTTGCGGCAGTGGGCGTACAAACTGAGTGCGTGATCTGCGATTTCAAACCCGTGTCGTTTGGCGACTTTGACTTGCAAAAGCTCGATTTCTTCATCGTGAAATTCTTCGACGCGACCACAATCTAAGCAGACCAAGTGGTCGTGGTGTTCACCTTCGTTAAGTTCGTAGACGGCGCGCTCACTCTCAAAATGGCTGCGCTTCAAAATGTCGGCCTGCTCAAACTGCATCAGGACACGATAAACCGTTGCAATTCCGATATCCATGTTTTGCAGCAGCAAGTGACGATAGACGTCTTCGGCTGTCATGTGCCGTTGCGTGCCTGTTTGAAATAATTCCAAAATTTTCAGGCGAGGTGCTGTGGCTTTCAGGCCAATGCTCTTAAGGTCGTCTGGATGTGCCATTTGGTCTTTCACGGATACGGTGCAAAGATGTCCACCGCTACAATGAACGAATCATAGCCTTAGCGCCTTATTTGGCCTTTCACACCATGCTTGAACTTCGTCGAAATGTTTTTCTCTCTTCTTTGAAGTCGTCTACAAAAAACATCGGTGGTGCTTTGGCCTTAGGCCTTGTTTTGAGCGCCTGCTCAAGTTTGCCGGAGCTGCCAAAGGTTTATAAAGCGGATGTGGTGCAGGGCAACTTTGTCTCGCGAGAGCAAGTCCAAGCTTTGCGTGCAGGTATGCCGCGACAAGCGGTGCGCGATGTGCTGGGTACCCCTTTGGTGACGAGCCTGTTTCACTCGGATCGTTGGGACTATGCGTTCACCATTCGTCGCCAAGGGGCGGAGCCTCAGCAGCGACGTTTCAGCGTGTTTTTCAAGGGTGACACGCTAGACCGAATTGAGGGGGATCCTTTGCCGACAGAGGCAGAGTTTGCTGCCAAGCTTGATACGCGCCGTCTCACCACGAAGACGCCTGAGCTCAAAGCAAGTGAAGCCGAATTGGCAAAGTTTCCAGCAAAGCCTGTCGCTGCTCCGGATGCGACGACAGCCGTCACGCCAGTTGCGCCTATTTCTTACCCGCCACTCGAAGTGGCTCGTTGATCATTGAAAGTGCCGACACACCATGGCCTCATCTTCTGACATTTTGAAAATCGCCATTGCTGGCGCCAGTGGCCGTATGGGGCACATGCTGATTGAAGCGGTGCGCAACGATCCGATGTGCCAATTGGCGGGTGCTTTGGACGTGCCTTCAAGTCCTGGCATCGGTAATGATGCGACGGGATTTTTGGGGCAAGCTAGCGGCGTCAACATCGAAGCTGATGTGCGTAAGGGCTTGCAAAACAGCCAAGTGCTGATTGACTTCACGCGCCCCGAGGGCACGCTGGCGCATTTGAAAATTTGCCGCGAATTGGGTGTCAAGTTGGTCATCGGCACCACCGGCTTCACGGATGAACAAAAGGCAGAAATCGCGGCGGCGTCCAAAGACATTGCCATCGTCATGGCTCCAAACATGAGCGTGGGCGTGAACGTGACCTTGAAGCTCTTGCAAATGGCCGCCCAAGCCATGCCCACGGGCTACGACATTGAAATCATTGAAGCGCACCACCGCCACAAAGTGGATGCCCCCTCAGGCACTGCTTTGAAAATGGGTGAAGTCATTGCGGACGCCATTGGCCGCGATCTCAAAGATTGCGCGGTGTACGAGCGTTATGGCCACACGGGCGAGCGTGACCCATCGACCATTGGCTTCTCGACCATCCGTGGCGGCGACATTGTGGGCGATCACACTGTACTTTTTGCTGGCATTGGCGAGCGCATCGAAATCACACACAAGTCTTCCAGCCGTGCCACCTACGCGCAAGGCAGCTTGCGTGCGGCCAGTTTCTTGGCGGGCAAAAGCACGGGTTTGTTCGACATGTTTGACGTGTTGAACTTGCGTTAAGCACATGGATTTTTTCGTTGCTGCTTTACAAGGTGACGCACTCAGCGCCACGTTGGCCTTGGGGCTATTGGCCATGTCCGTGGCCAGCTGGACCGTCATTTTTTACAAGGCTTGGTTGTTGCACCGCGTGAGTGTCGATGTGGCCCAAGGCAGGGCCGCCTTTTGGCAAGCGCGTGATGTGCAGCAGGGTATTCAAACTTTGGCTTCGATCGAACGCACGGCCGTGTTGCTGCCATTGGCGCAAGCCAGCCAACAGCTGATGCACGGCACCTTGGGTGCGCAAGGCGATGTGTCGGCTCAGCGCACCCGCGTGTTGCGTGATGCGTTGCACGGCGTGTTGCACCGTTTGCAATCGGGTCAAGTGTTGTTGGCTACCGTTGGTTCTACCGCGCCGTTTGTGGGTTTGCTGGGCACCGTGTGGGGCATTTATCACGCACTCACTGGCATTGCCACGGCTGGTCAGCTCACCATCGAGCGCGTGGCTGGCCCTGTGGGCGAGGCGCTGGTCATGACGGCTGCGGGCTTGGCGGTGGCCCTGCCTGCGGTGCTGGCATTCAACGTGATGGGTCGCGTCATCAACCGTTTGGAGCAAGAGCTGGAAGGCTTTGCCCACGATCTGCGAGAGCTCTGATGGCTTTTGGTCGTTTTGAGCGCACGCCCAGCGAGACGCCCATGAGCGACATCAACGTCACGCCTTTGGTGGATGTGATGATGGTCTTGCTGGTTATCTTCATCATCACCGCCCCTTTGATGGTCAGCGCTTTGAAGCTGGACTTGCCCAAAACCGAGGGGGCGCAAGCCAATACAGCGCCACCTCGCTTCGTCAAACTGAGCATCGATGCCAAAGGTAAGGTGTATTTGGATGACAAAGTCATCTCGTTGGATGACCTCAAACGCAGCCTGAATGCCCAAGCGTCCAAGGCGCTGGCGATGGACCACGGTGAATTGCCTGAAGTTCAGCTCCGTGCCGATGAGCGCGTACCTTATGGCAAAGTGGTCGAAGTCATGGGCTTGGCCCAACAAGCGGGCATGAACCGCATTGGCTTTGTGACCGAGCGCAAGCAGCCGCCATCAGCCCCCTGATTGGGCCCCAACCCAGCCTAAAATCTAGGTTGGATGCGCCTTGGTTTTTTAAGGCGCTGCTCCCCGCACAAGACGGGGTTCTCTGACTGATTCCATGCAAGACAAATACAACCACACCGAGGTCGAACGCGCCGTTCAGGCCGCTTGGACCCAAGCTGATGCTTACCGCGTGACCGAAGACGCGTCGAAGAAAAAGTTTTACGCCTGCTCCATGCTGCCTTATCCCAGCGGCAAGCTGCACATGGGCCACGTGCGCAACTACACCATCAACGACATGCTCACGCGCAACCTGCGCATGAAAGGCTACAACGTCTTGATGCCCATGGGCTGGGACGCCTTTGGTTTGCCCGCTGAAAACGCTGCGTTGAAAAACGGTGTGCCACCCGCGAAGTGGACCTACGAAAACATCGCCTACATGAAAAAGCAAATGCAGGCGATGGGCTTGGCCATCGACTGGTCACGCGAAGTGGCTACCTGCGACGCGGACTACTACAAGTGGAACCAGTGGTTGTTCTTGAAGATGCTTGAAAAAGGCATCGCTTACCGCAAGACCCAAGTCGTGAACTGGGACCCGGTCGACCAAACGGTGTTAGCCAACGAGCAGGTGATTGACGGCAAAGGCTGGCGAACTGGGGCGCCAGTTGAGAAGCGTGAAATTCCTGGCTACTACCTCGACATCACCAGCTATGCGCAAGAGTTGCTAGAGCATGTGCAAATGGGCAACGACAAAGCCACCTTGAACGGCTGGCCCGACAAGGTGCGTTTGATGCAAGAGAACTGGATTGGCAAATCGGAAGGCGTGCGCTTTGCGTTCACGCACGACATTGCAGGTGCAGACGGCTCGCTGATTGGTGACGGAAAAATGTATGTGTTCACCACACGCGCTGACACCATCATGGGCGTCACGTTCTGCGCGGTGGCGGCTGAGCACCCGCTGGCGCTACATGCGGCAGCCAGCAACCCCGCGTTGGCGACATTCCTTGAAGAATGCAAAACTGGCGGCACGACCGAAGCTGAGTTGGCCACGCAAGAGAAAAAAGGCATGCCCACGGGCTTGTTCGTCACGCACCCACTGACGGGCGCGAAGGTTGAAGTGTGGGTGGGCAACTATGTGCTCATGTCCTACGGTGATGGCGCGGTCATGGGTGTGCCTGCGCATGACGAGCGTGACTTTGCGTTTGCTTTGAAATACGACTTGCCGATCAAGCAAGTGGTGTCTGCCAAAGACCAAAGCTTCAGCGACAAGGAATGGCAAGAGTGGTACGGCGACAAGCAAAACTGCGTGTGCATCAACTCTGGTGAACTTGATGGTTTGAACCAAAAAGCCGCAGTGAACAAAGTGGCCGAACTGCTGGCCGCCAAAGGCTTGGGTGAGAAGAAAACCACCTGGCGTTTGCGCGATTGGGGCATCAGTCGTCAACGTTACTGGGGCACACCGATCCCCATCATCCATTGCGACGAACACGGCGCAGTGCCTGTGCCCGAAAAAGACCTGCCTGTGGTGTTGCCGCAAGATTGCATTCCCGACGGTTCGGGTAACCCACTGCACAAACACGAAGGTTTCCATGCCGGTGTGACGTGCCCTGTGTGCGGCAAACCTGCGCGCCGCGAGACGGACACCATGGACACGTTTGTGGATTCGTCTTGGTACTTCATGCGCTATTGCGACCCCAAGAACAACGAACACATGGTGGCCGAAGGTGCGCAGTACTGGGCCCCGATGGACCAATACATTGGCGGCATTGAGCATGCGATTTTGCATTTGCTCTACGCGCGCTTCTGGACCAAGGTCATGCGTGACATGGGCTTGGTCAAAGTGGATGAGCCCTTCACCAAACTGCTCACGCAGGGCATGGTGCTCAACCACATCTATTCACGCCGCACCGCCAAAGGCGGTAAAGACTATTTCTGGCCGCACGATGTGGAGCATGTGCTCGACGACGCAGGCAAAGTGGTGGGTGCCAAGCTCAAAAACGAAGCCGACAGCAGCGATGGCAAATTGCCCGTGGGCACGCCCATCGACTACGAAGGCGTGGGCACGATGTCCAAGTCCAAGAACAATGGTGTGGACCCGCAAGACCTGATTGAAAAGTACGGTGCAGACACCGCGCGTCTGTACACCATGTTCACCGCGCCACCTGAAGCCACCTTGGAGTGGAACGATGCAGCCGTGGAAGGCAGCTACCGCTTCTTGCGTCGCGTGTGGAACTTTGCGCACAAGCACGAAGCCGCCCTCAAGGCTGCAACGGCTGGCAGCTTGAGCGCCGTTAAGCCACGTAAAGAAGCTGCCGATTTGCGTCGCGAAATGCATGTGGTGTTGAAGCAAGTTAGCTACGACTACGACCGCATGCAATACAACACCGTGGTGTCGGGTTGCATGAAGTTGTTGAACGCTTTGGAAGATTTCAAATTCGACAGCAGCGAAGGCGACAACGCCGTGTTGTGTGAAGGCGTGTCGGTGTTGTTGCGCATGCTCTATCCTGCCTGTCCACACATCACCGCCAACTTGTGGTCTGAGCTGGGGTATGCCGCACGTTTGGGTGACCTGTTGGACACGGCTTGGCCGGCCGTTGACGAAAAAGCTTTGCAACGTGATGAGTTAGAGCTGATGCTGCAAATCAACGGCAAGCTGCGTGGTTCAGTCTTGGTCAGCGCAACAGCCAGCAAAGAGCAAATCGAGCAAGCTGCTTTGGCCACCGAAGCCTTCGTCAAGCAAGCCAATGGTGCTGCGCCGAAGAAAGTGATCGTGGTGCCAGGCCGCTTGGTCAACATCGTTGTTTAAGGGTTGATATGAACACCACACGCCGAATTTGGTTGATGTCTTCTGCGCTCGCTGTTGGGTTGGCGGGGTGTGGTTTTGAGTTGCGCAAGCCGCCGCGCTATGCGTTTCAAACGATTTACAACAGTATCCCCATCGTTTCACCGTTTGGTGTCAAGCTCACGCGTGGCTTAGAGTCATCGGGGCACGTGGAGGTGATCACCGATCCTCGGCAAATCGAACGAGCAGAGGTCATCTTTGATCAACTGTTTGAGATGCGAGAAAAGGTGGTGGTCGGGCGCACATCCACGGGTGCTATTCGCGAATTCCAATTGCGGTTGCGCTACCGTTTTCGGGTGCGTTCGCGCAATGGCATTGAACTGATTCCGGACACGGAAATCGTACAAACGCGCGACATCAACTTCAACGAAACCGGCGCATTGTCCAAAGAGTCCGAAGAGGCCTTGCTCTACAAAGACATGGAAAACGATTTGGTGCTCCAACTGCAGCGTCGTTTGGCAGCGATACGCCAAATTTAAACATGCAAGTTGCCAGCGCTCAATTCACCAACCACTTGCAAATGCAAGCAAGCAAAGGGTTGCGCAGTCTTTACACCTTTCATGGTGATGAGCCACTGTTGCAGCAAGAGGCGCTGGATGCACTTCGTCACACCGCGCGCGCGCAGGGCTACACCGAACGCAGTGTCTACACCGTGGCAGGCGCGCAGTTTGATTGGGGCGAGGTGTTGGCTGCTGGTGGCTCGATGAGTTTGTTTGCTGACAAGCAGCTGATTGAAATTCGTATCCCCTCGGGCAAGCCCGGCAAAGAAGGCAGCACTGCCTTGCAACAAATTGCAGAGTTGGCGGTGGGCAATGACAGCACGCTGACGGTGGTGCTCTTGCCTCGCCTAGACAAAGCCACCAAAAGCTCGGCGTGGTTCAGTGCACTGGAGAACACTGGCATCAGTGTGCAAATTGATCCTATCGAACGTCACGCATTGCCCGCTTGGATCGCGCAGCGTCTTGGTGCGCAGCAGCAACGCGTTGCTGCGGGTGAGGCGGGGCAGCACACCTTGCAATTTTTTGCCGAGCGCGTGGAAGGCAACTTGTTGGCTGCGCATCAAGAAATTCAAAAGCTCGCTTTGCTGTATCCCGCCGGTGAGTTGAGTTTTGAGCAAGTCGAACGTGCGGTGTTGAACGTGGCGCGTTACGACGTGTTCAAACTTGCTGAGGCAGTGCTCAGCGGGCAACCTCTGCGCGTGCAGCGCATGCTCGATGGCTTGAAGGCCGAAGGCGAGGCAGAGGTGTTGGTGCACTACACCTTGGCCGAAGAAATCAGGAGCTTAAAGCGCGTCAAAGACGCCGTGGCTTCGGGCAAGGCTTTGCCGATGGCCTTGCGCGAGCAGCGCATTTGGGGCCCACGCGAGCGTTTGTTTGAACGCGTGCTGCCGCGCCTGAGCGTGGGCATGCTCGACAAATTGTTGCAATCGGCCCATCAGGTCGATGGCATTGTCAAAGGTTTGAAAACGCCAGAATGGCCGGCAGATAACTGGCAGGCCTTACACCGTTTGGCCATGCGTTTGTGCCGTGCTTGTATGCCGCGCAATGCTTAACTAGGAAAACACACATGACGACTCTCAACGTAGCCGATCACATGCACGTCTTGGGCGCCCAAGCTAAAGCTGCCTCCGCGCACATGGCCAAAGCTTCAGCAGCGGTCAAAAACACCGCGCTGCGCAAACTTGCCGCATTGCTGCGCGAGAACATGGACGCCTTGCAAGTGGATAACGGCAAAGACATCGAACGTGCGATCGCTGCGGGTTTGGACGCGCCGATGGTGGACCGCTTGAAGCTCACCCCAAAAGTGCTGGAAACCTGCGCGCAAGGGTGTGAACAACTCGCGGCCATGCCCGATGTGATTGGTGAAATCATTGGCATGAAGCAGCAACCCAGCGGCATTCGTGTGGGACAAATGCGCGTGCCTTTGGGTGTCTTCGGCATGATTTTCGAGAGCCGACCCAACGTGACGATTGAAGCCGCCTCGCTGTCCATCAAGAGTGGCAACGCCTGTATCTTGCGCGGCGGCTCGGAAGCGATTGACTCCAACAAAGCCTTGGCTAAGTTGGTGCAACAAGCCTTGAGCGAAAGCGGGTTGCCCACCGATGCGGTGCAACTGGTGCAAACCACCGACCGCGAGGCCGTGGGCCACCTCATTGCCATGCCCGAGTTTGTGGATGTCATCATTCCGCGTGGCGGCAAGGGTTTGATTGAACGCATCAGCCGTGAGGCCAAAGTGCCTGTCATCAAACACTTGGATGGGAACTGCCACACCTATGTGGATGATCCCTGCGACATCGACATGGCGGTGGTCGTGGCGGACAACGCCAAGACTCAAAAATACAGCCCTTGCAACGCCAGCGAAAGCTTGCTGGTGGCACGTGGCGTTGCGGCAGAGTTTTTGCCCAAGATCGGTGCCATCTATGCCGCCAAAGGTGTGGAAATGCGTTGCTGTCCAGAGGCCAAAGCCATCCTCGAATTAGTCAAAGGCGCGAATCTCAAAGATGCGACTGAACAGGATTGGTTTGAGGAATATCTCGCTCCCATCATCAGCGTCAAAGTGGTGGATGGTTTGGATGCGGCGATTGCCCACATCAACCACTATTCCAGCCACCACACCGAATCCATTCTCACGCGCGATCACATGCATGCGCAGCGTTTCATGCGAGAGGTCGATTCATCGAGCGTCATGGTCAATGCCAGCACGCGTTTTGCGGATGGTTTTGAATACGGTTTAGGTGCCGAGATAGGCATTTCCACCGACAAATTTCATGCGCGTGGGCCGGTGGGTATTGAAGGCCTGACCTCGCTCAAGTACGTGGTTTTGGGTCAAGGCGAGATTCGCGTTTAAAAATACCGTGGGCCAACGGTCCTAAAATGACTTTCAACTTCTAGAGGCACCATGGTTCCACACCTCATCACGGCCCTGACAGGCCCTATCAACGAGCTTGAGCAACGCATTCTCGATTCCATGCCCGCCATCGAGCGCTGGTTTCGTTTGGAGTGGATGGAGCACACGCCGCCGTTCTATACATCCGTTGACATTCGTAATGCGGGGTTCAAGCTCGCGCCAGTCGATACCAACCTCTACCCCGGTGGTTGGAACAACCTCACGCCCGAAATGTTGCCACTCGCGGTGCAAGCAGCCATGGCGGCGATTGAGAAAATCTGCCCCGAGGCGCGTAACCTGTTGCTGATTCCTGAGAACCACACACGCAACACGTTTTATCTGACGAACGTGGCGCAGTTGCAGCGCATCTTCCAGATGGCGGGCCTGAATGTGCGCATTGGTTCCATCAACCCAGAGATCAAAGAAAACACCACCTTCGATTTGCCCAATGGCGGCAGCGTGACGCTGGAGCCAGTGATTCGCGGCAAACACCGCTTGGGCTTGAAAGACTTTGACCCCTGCACCATTTTGCTCAACAACGATTTGAGTGCAGGCATTCCCGGCATCTTGGAAGACTTGCACGAGCAACATTTGTTGCCGCCGCTACACGCGGGCTGGAGCGTGCGCCGCAAGAGCAAGCACTTCGAGTGCTACGAAGAAGTCTCCAAGCGTTTTGGCAAATTGCTGGGCATCGATCCTTGGTTGATCAACCCCATGTTCAACCAATGTGGCGAGGTGAACTTTGCCGAAGGCACGGGCATGGAGTGCTTGCAGTCCAATGTGGATGCCTTGCTCACCAAAATCAAACGCAAATACAAAGAGTACGGCATCAACGAAAAACCATTCGTCATCGTCAAGGCCGACAACGGTACTTATGGCATGGGCATCATGACCGTGCGTGATGTGAAAGACTTGGAAGCCCTCAACCGCCGCACACGCAACAAGATGAGCGTGGTCAAAGATGGCCAATCGGTCAACCAAGTGATCATCCAAGAAGGTGTGTTGACGCATGAGCAGCTCAACGATGCGGTGGCCGAGCCCGTGGTCTATATGATGGACCGGTATGTGGTGGGCGGTTTTTATCGCGTGCATGCAGACCGTGGCATTGATGAGAACTTGAATGCCCCCGGCGCAAGCTTTATTCCGTTGGCGTTTGAGCAAAGCGCGCACACGCCGCAACCCGGCATGAAGCCGGGTGCGAGCACGCCCAACCGCTTTTACATGTATGGCGTCATTGGCCGTTTGGCCATGTTGGCTGCGAGTTACGAACTCGAAGCCACCGACCCTGAAGCAGAAAATTACGACTGAGGTTTCCGATGGATCAACATGGCAAATCGTCGCTTGCGGCGCTCACACTAGGCGCAATTGGCGTTGTTTACGGCGACATCGGCACCAGTGTGCTGTATGCGATGAAAGAGGTGTTTGGCTCGGGGCATGTGGAGTTCACGCCCGACAACATCTACGGCATTTTGTCCATCTTCTTTTGGACGTTGACCGTGATCGTGTCGATCAAGTACGTCGCCTTGGTGCTGCGTGCGGATAACCACGGTGAAGGTGGTTTGGTCGCGATGTTGGCGTTGGCTTCGATGGCGGTCAAAGACAGACCGGTCTTACGTCAGCGTATGTTGCTGGTGGGTATTTTTGGGACCTGTTTGTTTTACGGCGATGGCGTGATCACGCCCGCTATTTCTGTGTTGTCCGCAGTCGAAGGTTTGGAGGTTGTGTCGCCCGCCTTCAAGAAATATGTGATTCCACTGACGCTCATTATTTTGTTCGGGCTGTTTCTGGTTCAGAAAAAGGGCACCAGTGGTATTGGCAAGTTTTTTGGCCCCATCACGGTTGTATGGTTTATTGCCATTGCGACGTTGGGTGTCTATCACATTGCTTCACATCCGGAAATCTTGTGGGCCATCAGTCCGCATCATGCACTGCGGTTTATGTTCACGGAGCCTGAGGTCACGTTTTTGATTTTGGGCGCGGTGGTGTTGTGTGTGACCGGCGGAGAAGCGTTGTATGCAGACATGGGCCATTTCGGTAAAAAGCCTATTCGTATCGCTTGGTTCTTTGTGGTGATGCCTGCTTTGACGCTGAATTACTTCGGTCAAGGTGCCTTGCTGTTGAGTGAACCAGATGCCGTGTCAAATCCTTTTTTCAATATGGCGCCAGACTGGTTGTTGGTTCCAATGGTTGTGCTGGCCACCGCGGCGACGGTGATTGCTTCACAAGCTTTGATTTCCGGCGCATTTAGCGTGACCAAGCAAGTCGTCCAACTTGGGTTCCTGCCACGACTTCAAGTGCTGCACACCAGCGTGAAAGACACAGGGCAAATTTATATTCCATTTGTGAATTGGGGCTTGTTTGCGGTCATCGTGTTGGCTGTGATGATGTTCAAGTCCTCAAGCAATTTGGCGGCAGCCTATGGCATTGCGGTCTGTACCGACATGCTGATTACCACGGTGCTGACTTTCTTCGTGATTCACTATGGATGGAAATATCCGTTTTGGTGGTGTTTGGCGGCAACGAGCTTTTTCTTTGCGGTTGACTTTGTCTTCTGGGCTTCCAACTTATTGAAACTATTTGATGGTGGATGGTTCCCTCTGATGATTGCATCGGTCATCATGATGCTCATGCTCACTTGGCGTGATGGGCGTGCCATCTTGTATGAAAAGCGTAAGGAAGATGCTTTGGATTTACACAGCTTCCTAGAGGCCGTGTTTTTGTCACCACCGACCCGTGTGGACGGTACCGCTGTGTTTTTGACTTCTGGTCGTGGGGCTGTGCCGAATGCGATGTTGCATAACCTCAAGCACAACAAAGTCTTGCACCGACAAAACTTGTTTGTGAATGTGCAAAACCATGAAGTGCCATGGATTGATGACGCCCAACGCTTGGAAATTTCTTCGATCGGCAATGATTGTTGGCAAGTGGTGATTCACTATGGATTCAAAGATGATCCGGATGTGCCTGGTGCTTTGTCTCAGCTCAATGTGATGGGGTGCAACATCAACCCCATGACCACAAGCTACTTCTTGTCTCGCGATAGCATCGTGCCGACCGTCGCTGGCGGTATGGCGCAGTGGCGTGAAAAACTATTCGCCCAAATGCATCTCAATGCCAGCTCTGCCGCTGACTTTTTGAATTTGCCAAGTAACTCGGTCGTAGAGTTGGGCAGCAAAATTGAAATCTAAACCTATGCATATTCTTTTTGTTGCAGACCCATTGGTGTCCTTCAAGATATACAAGGACACCACGTTTGCGATGATGCGCGAGGCTCAGCGTCGTGGTCACCAAGTCTTGGCCTGTGAGCCACAAGATATCGTGTGGCAAAGCGGTCAGCAAGTGTCAGCGCGTGTGCAGCAGGTGCGATTGACGGGGGATGCCACAAACTGGTTTGAAGTGCAGGGTGTGAACGAACACTACGCACTTAAAAGTGCAGATGCCATCGTCATGCGCAAAGATCCACCGTTCGACTGCGAGTACTTTTACGCCACGCATTTGCTTGAGCAAGCTGAGCGTGAAGGTGCCAAGGTGTTCAACAAACCTGCGGCTTTGCGTGACCACCCTGAGAAGTTGGCCATCCTAGAGTTTGCACAATTCATCAGCCCGACGTTGGTGACGCGCAACGCGGACGCGATTCGTGCGTTTCATGCGCAGCACCGCGACATCATCTTGAAGCCACTTGATGGCATGGGTGGCATGGGCATCTTCCGTGTGAAAGACGATGGCCTGAACCTCGGCGCGATCATCGAAACCCTCAACCGTGACGGCGCGCAAACTGTGATGGTGCAAAAGTTCATTCCTGACATCGAGAAGGGGGACAAGCGCGTGCTCGTCATTGGTGGCAAGGTGGTGCCGTATTGCTTGGCGCGCATTCCCCAAGGGGGTGAAGTCCGCGGCAACTTAGCGGCCGGTGGCAAAGGTGTGGCCCAACCCATCTCCGCACGTGATCAAGAAATTGCACAAACGTTGGGCCCTATTTTGGTCAGTCGTGGTTTGTTGCTGGTGGGTTTGGATGTGATTGGTGACTGCCTCACGGAAGTGAATGTGACCAGCCCAACATGCTTTCAAGAGATCTTTGACCAGACGGGTTTTGATGTGGCCGCGATGTTCGTCGAGGCACTAGAAGGTGCTGTGTCTAAGGCCTGAGCGCAGAGGTCAAAGGTCAGCCCCGCAACTCCCCGTCGACAAATACCTTCAACTCGCCCGGGGCAAACGGCGTCCACACCTCATTGGTCGTCAATGGCGCGGTGACCACCACTGCCACGCGGTCATCGGGCGATGCATGTTCAGCAAAGTTGATGCTCATGTCTTGGTCGCTCAATGTGGCGGTGGCAAACGGGTGTTTGCGCTCGATGTAGCAAAGGTTTGTTGACGCGTGCGCCCACAGCGCTTGGCCGTTCGAGAGTAAAAAGTTGAACGTGCCGTGTTTGGCAATTTGCGGTACGAGCTCTTTGAGGGTGAGTGTCAACTCATCAATCGACGGCACCGTGGCGTGTGATTTGGCCATCTCTTGCATCAACCAACAAAAAGCCAATTCACTGTCCGTGTGTCCCACGGGTTTAAAACCGCCGTGCAAACGTGGCGCGTAGTTTTCTAAATTACCGTTGTGCGCAAACACCCAATAACGCCCCCACAGCTCGCGCACAAACGGGTGGCAGTTTTCCAGCGACACCACGCCTTGTGTGGCTTTGCGAATGTGCGAGATGACGTTGCGACTTTTGATGGGGTATTTGCGAATCAACTCAGCCACTGGTGATGTGCTGGCCGGTAAGTGATCGATGAAATGGCGCAGACCGCGGTCTTGCTCGGAGCCTTCGAAAAAAGCAATGCCCCAGCCATCGGCGTGGTGATCTGTCACACCCGCGCGTTGCGCGAACCCGCTGAAGCTGAAGGTGGCATCCGTGGGGTTTTTGCAGTTAAGACCGAGCAGTTGGCACATGGGGGATGGTTGCAAAAAATTAAAGGGCGTGTTGGCGTGGTTGGCGAATTCGCCAAGCCGCTAAGAGTGCCAGCATACAAACACAGGCAAGCATCAAAAAAACTTCGTCAAACGCCGCCAGGCGTGCTGCCGATGTGGTGGTGCTTTTCAACGAGTCGCCATGTACGACCAATCGCCACTCGAGCAAGATGCCGCACAGGCTCACACCAGCTGCGCCACCGAGCATGCGCAGAAAGTTGATCACGCTGGCACCTTGGGGAATCAAACTGCCGTCCATGCCGCGCATGGCGCCGATGTTGAGTGAGGGCAGGATAAAACCTAAGCCGATGCGTCCCAAAATTGCAAAGGCCACGAGCACCCAGAGGCCGGTTTGTAAATTCACCGTGAGCATGAGTGCGAACGAAAGTGCCAACAGCACCAAGCCAAAACTCACCATCAAGTGTGTGGGGTGCGTACTCGAGTAGCGGCCGACAATGGCAATCGTGAATGCCAGCAACAAGCCTGACGGTAAAAGCAAAGTGCCCACATAGCTCGGAGACAAGCCTAAGCCCAGTTGCAAATACAAAGGCAACAAGTAGGTGGAGCCAAACATCGCAATGCCGTAGATGAAGGCCACGGTGGTCCCCATGGCAAACGGACGGTGGGTAAACAAGCTTAAGTTCATCAGGGGCTTGCCGCCATTTTGTGTTTGCACACGTTGCCACATCACAAAACCCAAAGTGCATAGCGCCGCTGCGCCCATCAACCCGAGTGCTGCCGAGACATTGCCGCCGTGCAGCATCACCAAACCATTGAGCAAACACAAGGTGCCAATGGTGGCCAGCAGCAGGCCACCGATGTCGAGTGAAGGTTTGCCGTGGTTGGCACTCACGCCACCGGGGGCGGTGGTCGGCACATAGCGCATGGCCATCCACATAGAAATCACGCAAAACGGCACCACCATAAAGAACAACGCTCGCCAGCTCATCCAGTCCACCAGCAAGCCGCCAATGCTGGGGCCGAGTGCCGGCGCCAACACCACGCCCATGCCAAAGAAACTGTTGGCGCGGCCTTGCTCTGAGGTATCGAAGGCTCGCAAGATGATGATGGCTGGAATCGGTTGAACCACCCCAGCTGCCAAGCCTTCAATGACGCGAGAGGCCAGCACCAAGTTGTAGTCTGCCGAAAGTCCTCCTGCGACACCTGCACATAGCAAGATCCACATGCACCCCATGTAGGTGGTGCGATAGCCAAAGCGTGCCAACAGCCAAGGCGTGGTGAGCATCGAGACGGTCATCGCCACCATGAAGCTAGAACTGACCCACTGCGCCGACTCTTGACCAATGCTGAATTGCAAACTCATGTCAGGAATGCCGACGTTCATGATGGTGGACGACATGATGGCCGCCATCGAACCAATCATCACTGTGGTCAACATCAGCCAGCGATGACGCGTGCCATAGCGACTCTGCAAATCTGCGAGCGAACCACGTTCATGCATGTGAAGCTTTCGTTGCACAGGCTTGGCAAATGCAGGCTTTGCGCTCTGCGGCGAGCGGCACACGGGCCAGCAACTCAGGCGAGAAAGACACGTTCACGCACCAGCACGTGCCGATTGGTTCCCCGGTTGTTTTGGCGATCTCCATGGCGCACAAATTAGGCTGACCACACAAGGGGCAAGCACAAGCATCAACAGGGGCAGACATGGGACTGAGCATGTCTCAAAGTGTAGCGAAGCGAACAAGGCACAATTGCGAAAAATATGTACGAATTTCCGCCCACGCCAGAAGCCGCCCAGCTGCGGCTTGATCACGTTAACCCCAGAGACTATGCGCACACGCGCAACGCGCTAGATGGGGCGGTGACGCATTTGTCGCCTTACCTCACACATGGTTTTTTGAGTGTGCCGGATGTGGCCAGTGCCATGTACCACCACCACCGCTTAGGCGTGCAGCACAAGCTGATTTACGAGCTGGGATGGCGTGAGTATTTTCAGCACGTGCATCACCATCTGGGTGATGGCATTGCGCAGTCGTTGCGTGAAGGCGTGTTGCCTGAGAGTGAATACAGCACCGAACTGCCCGAGGATGTGCGTCATGCTTGCACGCGCGTGCCGGTGATTGATAACGCCATTCGCATGCTCTACACCACGGGTTATTTGCACAACCATGCCCGCTTGTGGGTGGCTAGCTATGTGGTGCATTTGCGCAAAGTGCATTGGCGTGTGGCTGCCGATTGGATGTACAGCCATTTGCTAGATGGTGACTTAGCCAGCAATTACCTCAGTTGGCAGTGGGTCGCTGCGACGGGGAGCAGCAAGCCTTACTTGTTCAACGCGGACACGGTGGAAAAATTTGCGCCCGAGGTTTGGCACAGCCGTGGCACATCGATTGATGCCAGCTACGAGTTGATGGAAATTCTGGCCACCAGCCCCGCGACGGTTGCGCAAGTTCGCAAAAATGAATTGGCTTGGGACGAGCCCGCTGTGTTGACCGAGCCTCCTGCTGCATTGAACTTCACCCCACCCCAGTCGAGCGATGTGGCAGGCAAGCCGGTGTGGTTGGTTCATCCGTGGGCGTTGGCTGACATTCCCAAAGATTTGCCAGAGGATGTGGTGTGCGTGGCGGTGGCTTTTGCTGAACACGCGCAGTCGCACCCGTGGAATGCACTGCGTTGGCAGTTTGTGGGGGAGCGTATGGCAGCCCTCACGCCGCACGTGTGGTTTGGTTCAACGTCCGAGGTGTTGGCAGCTTTGGCTGATGCACAAAGCGTGCAAACGGTCGCGCATTTGTGCTTGCCTGATTTGTCTGAAACGAATGTGCAGCTGCGACCCGCGCCGCGTTTATTCCGTCACATCGACAAGCCGATGGATTCGTTCAGCAAGTGGTGGATTCAGGTCAATCGCAATGTGAGGCATTTGCAGCAACTGGTGTATCCGTTGCCGTCGCGTACCTCAACGCCTTGAAACGGTTTATTCACCGGGCGCAGGCGTGACCTTGATGATGAAGTGTTCGGTCTCGCCAAAGCAGCTGGGCAGGCCGCGGTGTTGTTCATACTCCAACACCACCTTTTGGCCGATGTGGGCGTTGATTTGGTCTGCTACAGCGGTGTCGCGCACCGTGAATTCAAACTTTTCAGGGATCGCGGGCATGACGGCCAACGCGCGTACTTGTTCGCCTTCCCATGACTTGCAGACCCAACCTTTGTAAGAAAGCTTCTGCACATAGCCCACGCTCTCGCCCTTGGAGTAGGTGAAGTTGTAGGCAAACAGCAAATACGCACTGGTTGCAATGACCACGGTTAAAACCAAACCGATGACAGTGCGCAATGCAAAGCGAATGAGGGTGCTGATGACGTTGGATGACATGGGGTGGTGACCAAAGACGAAAAGCTAAATCATAGTGCGCCGTGTCCATGAAAAACGGCTCCCGAAGGAGCCGTTTTTCTCAAAGCCTAGCTTTTATTTGGCGCTGCCTGCTTTGACTTTCAAGCGCCATGCGTGCAACAACGGCTCGGTGTAGCCACTGGGTTGCTCTTTGCCTTTGAATACCAAGTCCAAAGCCGCTTGGTAAGCCGCACCTTTGGCCAAGCGACCTGCCATTTTTTGGTACAGCTTGTCGCCCGCATTTTGCTTGTCCACCACGGCCGCCATGCGTTTGAAAGTGTCTTTCACTTCAGCAGGTGTCACCACGCCGTGGTGCAACCAGTTGGCAATGTGTTGGCTGGAAATGCGCAAGGTCGCGCGATCTTCCATCAAGCCAACGTTGTGGATGTCTGGCACTTTCGAGCAACCCACGCCTTGGTCCACCCAACGCACCACATAGCCCAAGATGCCTTGCACGTTGTTGTCCAGCTCTTGTTGCTTTTCAGCGGCTTTCCAGTTGGCTTTGGCAACCACGGGCACTTGCAGCAAGTCGTTCAAGAGGCTGTCACGGACTTTGTTGTAGTTGACCTTTTCCAATTCTTTTTGCACGTCCACCACTTTGACTTGGTGGTAGTGCATGGCATGCAAAGTGGCTGCGGTTGGGCTGGGCACCCAAGCGGTGTTGGCGCCTGCTTTGGGGTGGCCAATTTTTTGTTTCAACATTTCGGCCATCAAGTCGGGCATGGCCCACATGCCTTTGCCGATTTGTGCCTTGCCGCGCAAGCCGCATGACAAGCCTGCCAATACGTTGTTCTTTTCGTAGGCTTGAATCCATGCGCTGGTCTTCATATCGCCCTTGCGCAACATCGGGCCCGCTTGCATGGCGGTGTGCATTTCATCGCCAGTACGGTCTAAGAAGCCAGTGTTGATGAACGCGACGCGGCTGGCAGCAGCGGCGATACAGGCTTTCAAGTTGACGCTGGTGCGACGCTCTTCGTCCATGATGCCCAGTTTGACGGTGCTGTCTTTGAGGCCCAAGACCTTTTCAACGCGACCAAACAGTTCGCACGCAAACGCCACTTCGGCAGGGCCGTGCATTTTGGGTTTCACGATGTAGACAGAGCCTGTGCGTGAATTGCGAATGCCATTCTTGCCATGGCCTTGCAAGTCGTGCAAAGCGATGGCGGTGGTGATGACCGCGTCCATGATGCCTTCTGGAATTTCGTGCATCGCACCGTCTTTACCTTTGTAAAGAATAGCGGGGTTGGTCATCAAGTGGCCCACGTTGCGCAAGAACAGCAACGAACGGCCGTGCAGCTTGACGGGCTTGCCGTCTTTGCCTATGTATTCACGGTCTGCGTTCAAGCCGCGGGTGAAGGTCTTGCCTCCTTTGTCCACGCTTTCTGTCAAAGTGCCTTTGACGATGCCCAGCCAGTTGCTGTAGGCCACCACTTTGTCGTCGGCATCGACCACAGCCACCGAGTCTTCCAAGTCGAGAATGGTGGACAACGCGGCTTCCACAATCAGGTCGCTCACACCGGCAGCATCCGATGCGCCAATAGGGGTGTTGCGGTTGATTTGCAAATCGAGGTGCAAACCGTTGTGCACCATCAGTACCGACGATGGTGCGGATGCTTTGCCTTGGTAACCCACGAACTGTGCGGCTTTGGCCAGCTTGGTGGTTTTGCCACCTTGGAGCGTGACCGTCAATTCGCCGTTGACCACAGCGTAGCTGGTGGAGTCGATGTGCGAGCCGCTCTTCAAAGGCACGGTGCGATCTAGCACGTAACGGGCGTATTCAATGACTTTGGCGCCACGCTTGGGGTTGTAGCCTTTGCCTTTTTCGCAGCCATTGGCTTCAGAGATGGCATCGGTGCCGTACAAGGCGTCGTACAAGGAACCCCAGCGCGCGTTGGCAGCGTTCAGGGCGTAGCGCGCGTTGAGCACAGGCACCACCAGTTGTGGGCCAGCCTGCACAGCCAATTCAGCATCCACGTTTTTCGTGGTGGCCTTGACCTTCGCGGGTTGGGGCACGAGGTAGCCAATCTTTTCCAAGAACTTGCGGTAGGCCTTCATGTTTTTGATGGGGCCTGGGTTGGCGCTGTGCCATGTGTCCATCTCGGTTTGCAGACGATCACGCTCAGCCAACAAAGCAATGTTCTTGGGGGCCAAGTCTTGCACGATGGCGTCAAAACCTTTCCAAAATTTATCGCTGCTGACCCCTGTGTTGGGCAACACTTGGGTTTCGATGAATTTGTGCAAATTAGAGGCGACTTGCAAGCTATGTGCTTGCGTGCGTTTTGTGGTGTCTTGGCTCATGGTGAGGTCTCTCTGGATATAAATCAAAAAGGTGAAATCAGGACGAATCTTATTGGATTGCGTGGGCTGGATTGCGTCGCCAGTTTTGGGGCTGTCGTGACAAATAGGTAGGTAATCCGAGTGCCTAGGCGGGGTTACTTTTCCGGCACCAGCAAATGGCCATGACGCAAACCACGCCATGTGTTGAGGGTTAATCCCAAAATCAACAAAGTGGTGGCAGCTAATAGCGCCATGCTTGGCAATCTGAGCCAAGCGCCAGTCGGTGCATCAGACAGGCGAAGTGATAACGAGGTGAAGGCGGCTAGCGGAAAGCTTATGCCCCAATGGGGGAGGCCAAAAGGCTGTTCCCGAATGGGTTGAAGTTGGGTGAATAGCAATGTGAAGAAAAAGAATGCAATGCCCCACATGGCCCACACCAAGCTCAGCGGCGCATCCAGCTGCAACAAGCTCAGACCCGTAATGGAAGGCGGCACCAATGTGATGAACCAAGTGGGCGCCATGCGTGCAGGCAATGGGCCTGCTTGTGCCAAGCGTGCAAATAGCAACGCCAGCAACACCGGCCAAAGCAAAAGACCAATCCCAAACTGGGCGGTGGCCCACGCCTCAAGACCAATGCTCACGCCGCCTAAGGGGGCCAGCACGTTACCAACCACCGGCATGAAAAATACGGGTGTGAAAGTGGCCCATTGAATGCCGCCTTGGTCGGCACTTTTGAGCCAGCGAGCGATAACCCATACCGTGGCGGCAATCTCCAACAACGAGCCCACGCACCACACGAATGTCAACGCGGTGTCTAGTGTGCGCGAAGCCCCCCAAAACAAATTGATGCCAAGGCTTGCGAGCAACAGAATGGAAATGGGCAGTGTTGCCATGAAGGCATGGCGCACAGGGTGTCGCAAATCGGCTGCGACAGCATTGGGGTGAGCTTGCAAGCGCACGATGCATGCCAAACCCAGCAACATGAAAATCAACTGCGCAAAAATGGCGGCTACCAAACCCAGACCAAGGGCTGTGTCACCTAGCAAATTGGTAGCGCGCAACCATGCTTGTGACAAACCGCACCAGCCCATGACCAAGGCAAACCAAGCGGGAGCCAAATACTCTAAGAGCGCAACGGCGCGGGTGAGCCGACTGGGGCGATGTGTGGATGCTTGCGTGTTCATGGGGCAATTTTAGGTGGGGTGTTACATGGGGCGACCCGTGGATAATTCGCGCATGGACAAACTCAAAGCCTTTGAGTCTTTTGTGTCGGTGGCCTCCAAGGGTAGCTTGACTGCTGCGGCCAAAGCCGAGGGGGTGGCACCTGCCATCATGGGACGTCGCTTGGACAGCTTGGAAGCACATTTGGGTGTCAAGCTCTTAGTGCGTACCACGCGACGCATCACACTCACACATGAGGGCACCGCATTCCTTGAAGACTGTCAACGCTTGTTGGCAGACGTGGCCAATGCCGAGGCGAGCGTGAGTGCTGGCGGCTTAAAGGCCAGTGGGCATTTGCGTATCACGGCCCCAGCGGGTTTTGGTCGTCGTCATGTGGCGCCATTGGTTCCCAAATTTCATGGCCTGCATCCCGATGTGACCGTCTCGCTCAATTTGAGTGATCGTGTGGTCGACTTGGCGGCGGAAGGTTTTGACTGCGCTGTGCGCGTGGGTGATTTGCCCGACTCATCGTTGGTGAGCGTGCGCATGGCTGACAACCGTCGCTTGTGCGTGGCCACCCCTGAATTTTTGAAGCGCTACGGCACCCCCAAAGTACCTAGCGATCTGATGCGTTTTCGGTGCTTGACACTTTCCAGTGATGCCTCGCAAACGCGAGGTTGGGCATTTCGTGTGCCTGTTTCGGGGAAGGTGAGCGAGGGCAATTCCCAGGAGGTGATTCATCTGCGCCCCAGTGGCCCGATGGATTGCTCAGATGGTCAAGTGCTGCATGACTGGTGTTTGGCTGGTTACGGCATTGCGTGGCGCAGCACATGGGAAGTGGAGTCCGAAATCAAACGTGGCTTGTTGGTCCCGGTGTTGGAGGAATTTGCCGCACCGCCTAACGGCATCTACGCCGTGTTTTCGCAGCGCAAACATTTGCCTTTGCGTTTGCGCCTGTGGATTGATTTTTTGAAAGAGCACTACGGGCATGTCAACTATTGGAGTGCCGCTGCATAGCCCTCGTGTTTTAAGGCTGTGTGGCCCGTAAAATCTAGCCATGCTCCAAGTTAAACAAGAATTGCTGGCTGCCCTGAGCCAAGCCCTCGACGGTTTGTTGCCCGGTTCTGGCAACAAAGCCGCGTTTGAATCTCCCAAGGTGGCCGCCCATGGCGACTACGCCATCACAGCGGCCATGCAGTTGGCCAAACCTCTCAAACTCAACCCGCGTCAACTCGGCGAACAATTGCGCGATGCATTGTTGGCTGCGCCCGTGTACCAACAATGGGTGCAAGACATTGAAATTGCCGGCCCTGGCTTTATCAACATCCGTTTGAAGCCCGCGGCTAAGCAACAAATCGTGCGCGAGGTGTTGGCCGCCAAAGAGCAATTTGGTTTCCAAGCCGACAACGGCCAACGCGTGTTGGTCGAGTTCGTGTCAGCCAACCCAACCGGCCCTCTGCATGTCGGCCACGGACGACAAGCGGCGCTGGGTGACGCGATTTGTAATTTGTTCGAGACCCAGGGCTGGAATGTGCATCGCGAGTTTTATTACAACGACGCGGGCGTGCAAATCAACACTTTGGCCAAGAGCACGCACTTCCGTGCGCAAGGCTTTAAGCCTGGTGACGACTGCTGGCCCGTGGATCCCGAAAACCCAGAGAGCAAAGCGTTCTACAACGGCGACTACATCCAAGACATTGCCACCGATTTCTTGGCCGGCAAAACCGTCAAGTCAGACGACCGCGAATTCACCGCCAGTGGCGATGTGAGCGATGTCGATGGCATGCGCGAATTTGCAGTGGCTTATCTGCGCCACGAGCAAGACCTCGACTTGAAAGCCTTTGAGGTCAAGTTCGACAACTACTACCTCGAAAGCAGCCTCTACACCAGCGGCAAAGTGGCCGATGCCGTGAGCCGCTTGCAAGCAGCAGGCAAGACCTACGAGCAAGACGGCGCCTTGTGGCTCAAGTCCACCGACTACGGCGACGACAAAGACCGTGTGATGAAAAAAACCGACGGCACGTACACGTATTTCGTGCCCGACGTGGCGTACCACATCACCAAGTGGGAGCGCGGTTTTACCAAGGTGGTGAACATTCAAGGTACTGATCACCACGGCACCATCGCTCGTGTGCGCGCTGGCTTGCAAGCCGCCAACGTGGGCATCCCCGAGGGCTACCCCGACTACGTGTTGCACACCATGGTGCGTGTGATGCGCGGTGGCGAAGAGGTGAAAATTTCTAAGCGCGCTGGCAGCTACGTGACCTTGCGCGACTTGATTGAGTGGACCAGCAAAGACGCGGTGCGCTTCTTCTTGCTCAGTCGCAAGCCCGACACCGAGTACACCTTTGACGTGGACTTGGCCGTGCAAAAGAACAACGACAACCCCGTGTACTACGTGCAATACGCGCATGCGCGCATTTGCTCGGTGTTGCGCGCTTGGGCCGAGAAAGACGGCGGCGATGTGGCATCGCTCAAAGATGTGGACTTGTCCGCGCTCGAGAGCCCACAAGCTCAAGCGCTCATGCTGCAACTGGCCAAGTACCCTGCCATGCTCACTTCCGCGTCGGCCGACTTTGCGCCGCACGATGTGACCTTCTATTTGCGCGACCTCGCGGCCAGCTACCACAGCTACTACGATGCCGAGCGCATTTTGGTGGATGACGAGGCTGTGAAAAAAGCGCGCTTGGCCTTGGTCGCTGCGACGGCACAGGTACTGCACAATGGCTTGGCGGTGTTGGGGGTGTCTGCTCCCGCCAGCATGTAATCAAAGGGGAGACTTTGCATATGAATCAGCAACGTGGCAGCACTTTGGTGGGTTTCATCATCGGGTTGTTGGTCGGTCTGACGGTGGCTTTAGGTGTGGCCATTTATGTGACCAAAGTGCCTATTCCTTTCATGAGTAAGGGCCAAACACGTACGGCAGAGCAAGAAGCCGCCGAGACTGAAAAAAATAAAGATTGGGATCCCAACGCGCCGCTCTACGGGAAAAAGAGTGGCAAATCCAGCGACAAACCGGAAGATGCCAAACCTGAAGCCAAAACTGATGCGGCCACCAAAGTCGACCCTAAAAGTGCTGACCCCTTAGGTGATTTAGCCAAGGCCAAAGCCGCGGAGACGAAAGTCGAGGCCAAACCAAAAACTGATGCGAAATCTGTTGAGGTGAAACCGAGCGAATCCAAATCAGTCGAAACTAAAGCGCCAGAACCTGCTGCAGAAAGCAAGTCTGTTAGCCCCGATCCCTTCATTTATTTTGTTCAAGCGGGGGCGTATCGAACCACTGAAGAGGCGCAAGCTCAACGCGCCAAGACAGCTTTGCTGGGCCTTGATACAAAAATCAGCGAGCGTGATCAAGGTGGCCGTACTGTTTACCGCGTCCGTGTTGGGCCGATGGACAAAGTCGAAGCTGAACGTGTGCGCGCCAAGCTTGAAGCTGCTCATATTGACTCCGCCATGGTGCGGGTACAACGTTAAACACCAAGAGGTAACCCATGAAACGTCGTGAATTTTCTTTGGCTGCCATCGGTGCTGCCGCTGCAACAGGTCTACCCGTGACAGCGATGGCTCAAGCGCCTGCATTGAAAAAGCCTGTCGAGGGGACGGATTACTTGTCACTCGACAAACGCCAACCAACAGAGGTCGGTGCTGGCAAGATTGAAGTCATCGAATTCTTTTGGTACAGCTGTCCCCACTGCAACGCATTCGAGCCGCAATTTGCTGCGTGGATGAAATCAGCACCCAAAGACGTGGTGGTGCAACGTGTCCCAGTTCGCTTTCGGGATGACTTTGAAGCTCAGCAACGTGCCTATTACGTGTTTGAGTCACTCAATATGGTTGATGCGATGCACGGCAAGCTCTTCCATGCGATTCACACGGAACGCCAGCAACTCAATACAGCGCAGGCGCTGGCCTCTTGGGCCAACAAAAACGGATTGCCTGAGAAAAAATTCTTAGACACGTTCAATAGTTTTGGCGTTGCCACCAAGGCCCGTCGCGCGACGCAGATTCAAGATGCATTCAAGGTGCAAGGCGTTCCTGCTTTAGGTATTGCGGGGCGCTTTTATACCGATGGCAGTCTGGCCCAATCGATGAGCCATGCTTTGCAGGTTGCTGACTATCTGATTGGTGAAGTCCGTCGCGGTCGATAATTCCGCGCCCAAGGCTGCCCGTGTCAGCATGAAAATTGCTTTGTGAGCTGGTTAGAATGCCAATAACTTAATGAGCAATATTCGTGCCTTGACTTCATTTGCTTCTTTCTCCCTCGCGCTATCGCTGGCCATTGTGCCGGTAGCGGCGTCGGCAGAAAAAGCTGATCGTGATAAACCTATGAACATCGAGGCGGATCGCTTGACGCATGATGAACTCGGGCAAGTCAGTATCTTTACAGGCCGAGCCGTGTTGACCAAGGGGACTTTGGTCATGCGCGGGTCACGGATTGAAATTCGTGAGGATCCAGATGGTTATCAATCTGGCGTCATTCTTCCTGAAGCAAACAAGCGTGCTTTCTTTCGTCAAAAACGTGAAGCTGTGGATGAGTTCATGGAAGGCGAGGCATTGCGCATTGAATTCGATGGCAAGACGGACCGTGTCAAACTGATCAATCAGGCAGAAGCGCGTCGGTACCGTGGCGCTGTGCTGACGGACCAAATGATGGGCAATTTGATCATCTATGACAACTTGGCGGATGTCTTGAGCGTTGACGGCCAAGCGTCCAAAGCAGACGGTAAGACAGGTACGGGGCGTGTCAAAGCCATCTTGGCGCCACGTAGCAAAACATTGGATAAACCGTGAACGAACCGCTTTCCACCTCTCATGCTGTGAATGCCAGTGAAAGCTGCTTAGAGGCTCGTCATTTGCAAAAAGCTTATGGCAGTCGCAAAGTGGTGCACGATGTATCTATCTCTGTGAAAAAAGGCGAGGTCGTTGGTTTGTTGGGCCCCAACGGCGCAGGCAAGACCACCTCGTTCTACATGATCGTGGGTTTGGTGCGTGCGGATGGCGGCAGCATCACCATTGATGGTCAGCCTGTGGCGCATTTGCCCATTCACCGACGCTCGCGTTTGGGCTTGAGTTATTTGCCGCAAGAAGCATCGATTTTTCGCAAACTCAATGTAGAGGACAACGTGCGCGCCGTGCTGGAGTTGCAGCGCGACGAACAAGGTCAGCCGCTCGCGCAGGACGAAATCGAAAAGCGGTTGACTTCTTTGTTGCAGGAGTTGCGGGTAGAGCATTTACGCATGTCACCTTCGGTCGCCTTGTCTGGTGGTGAGCGACGTCGTGTTGAGATTGCCCGCGCCTTGGCCACCAACCCTCGATTCATTCTGTTGGATGAACCCTTTGCGGGCATCGACCCCATTGCTGTGATTGAGATTCAACGCATCATTGGTTTTCTGAAAGCCCGTGGGATGGGGGTGCTCATCACTGACCACAACGTGCGCGAAACCTTGGGCATTTGCGATCACGCATGCATCATCAGCGATGGGCGTGTGCTGGCGCAGGGAACGCCGCGAGAAATCATCGAGAACGCGGATGTGCGCCGTGTTTATTTGGGCGAACACTTCCGAATGTGATCATGAAACAAGGCTTATCACTTCGCGTTTCCCAACATCTGGCGCTCACGCCCCAGTTACAGCAGTCGATCCGACTGCTGCAGTTGTCGACCCTCGAATTAAGCCAAGAAATTGAGCAAATGCTCGATGAAAACCCGTTTCTCGACAAAGACTTTGAAGAAGCTCCGCGCGAAGAATTTGGGTTAGACAAAGCCGATGCGCCTGCACGTGACGATGATGTTGAATCCACGCGTGAAGTTCCCTCGTTAGAGTCGGGCATGTCTGAAATCAGCGTCGACAACACAGCCAGCGATACCGAGCCGAGTGTGGACGGCGTGGCTGAAAGCTGGGATGGTGACGGCAGTGTGGAGTTTTCCGCCGATGACTCCGAGTGGGGCGGTGATGCTCCTGCGAGCAACAGTAACAACACCGCTGACGGTGATGCCGCTGATGCCACCGAGCTGGCACGCATGCAAGAGTCGCTCGCGTCGCATTTGCATCGTCAAGCACTGGCTTTGCGCTTGAGCCCGACCGATCAAGCGGCCCTTCGTTATTTGATTGAAAACCTGAATGACGATGGGTACCTGGAAGACACGTTGCGCAGTCTGGCCGAAGGGTTGGGCGGTGATGACGAAGAGCAAATTGAAGAGCTCGAACACCGCTTCCAAGTGGCTTTGTCATTGCTGCAAAGCCTAGAACCTGTGGGCGTGGGTGCGCGTGATTTGTCTGAGTGTTTGATCTTGCAACTCAAGGCGCTGGAGCCCAAAGGTGAAGAGGCTCTGCAAGTGCGAGACACAGCGATTCGCATGTGCAAGCAACCGATGGATATGTTGGCCAAGCGGGATTTCAAACGCTTGGCCGTGTTGGTGGGCGACAGCGAAGCCAATGTCAAAGTGGCGATTGCATTGATCGCTCGTTTAGAGCCCAAGCCCGGTCGTCGCTTTGCTGATGTGGAGCGCCACGTGGTGGTGCCGGATGTATTGGTCACCCGTGTGGGCAAGTCGACCACGGCGCCGAAGTTCAAGGTCGCGCTCAATCCTGATGTCATGCCTCGTTTGCGCGTGCACGACATTTATGCCAACGCCCTCAAAGGTGGCAAGGGCGAAGCGCACGCAGGCTTGCAACAACGCTTGCAAGAAGCGCGTTGGTTCATCAAAAACATCCAGCAACGCTTTGACACCATCTTGCGTGTGAGTAACGCAATTGCCGAGCGTCAGAAAAACTTTTTCATCCACGGCGAACTTGCCATGCGCCCGATGGTGTTGCGTGAAATTGCCGAGGAGTTGGGACTGCACGAGTCCACCATCAGCCGTGTGACGACCAATAAATACATGAGCACGCCCTACGGGACGTTTGAGCTTAAGTACTTCTTTGGTTCAGGCTTGGAAACCGAAAGCGGCAACAACGCATCGAGCACCGCGGTGCGTGCGCTCATCAAGCAATTTGTGGCGAGCGAGAACCCCAAAAAGCCGCTGTCGGATAATCAACTTTCCGAAATGCTCAAAGAGCAAGGCATTGAGTGCGCGCGACGCACCGTGGCCAAATACCGTGAGGCGCTGCGCATTGCGCCCACGACATTGCGCAAGGCGCTTTAAAGAATCCCATGAACCAACTGCACCTCTTCCTGCCCTGTGCGGCCGGCGTTGAAACCTATCTGGCCGAAGAGGTCCGACACATCACGGGTGTGGGTGATGAAGATTTGCGTGTGTTTCGCGCAGGCGTGATGGTGCGCACCTCATGGCGCGATGTGATGAAGCTCAACTTGCACAGCCGATTGGCGCAGCGTGTGTTGGTTGAGTTGTCGCATACCTTGTATCGCCAAGAGCAAGATTTGTATCGCGCGGCGTGTGAGGTGGCGTGGGAGTTGTGGTTTTCACCAAAAGAAACCTTCAAAATTGAGATCACTGCGCAGCACAGCCCGTTGAAAAGCTTGAACTTCGCCGCGCTCAAAGTCAAAGATGCCGTGGCGGATCGTTTTCGTCACAAATTTGGTGTGCGCCCTGATGTCAACACGCAATGGCCAGATGCTCGCATTTACGCCCATCTGACCACGGATGAATGCACGCTGTATATCGACACCTCCGGTGAGCCTTTGTTCAAACGCGGTTGGCGCGCCGACAAAGGTGACGCGCCACTGAAAGAAACACTCGCCGCTGCCATGTTGGCCGCGAGTGGTTGGAGTATGGGCGATGGCACAGCTGCTAACCCAAACGGTTTAGTGGCTCAAGGTGTGCCTTTGTATGACCCTTGTTGCGGCAGTGGAACCATCGCCGTCGAAGCGGCGCAAATTGCGTGCAACATCGCACCAGGCTCCATGCGCAAATTTGGTTTCCAAAAACTCATTCCTTACCAAGAGCATGTGTGGCACGGTCTGCTGGATCACGCGCGCGCGCAAGAGTGCGAGCCGCGTGCGTCGGTGTATGGCAGCGATGTGGCCTTTCGTATGGTTGACTTCGCTCAGCGCAATGCCGAGCGCGGGGGTGTGGCCCATGCAGTACAGCTGCGAGGAGGGGATGCCTTGCAACGCATGCCGCCCTGCGAGGTGCCCGGCGTGATGTTGATCAACCCGCCGTATGGCGAACGCATCGAAGCGGCAGGTATCGCAGGTGCAGCGCGTCGTGCGCGTTACTCGCCATCGACAGAATACGTTTCACCTTTTGAAGATGACATGCATCGTGAACCCAGCATGGTGCGCGATGACGTGCCACGCTTTGGCGCACGGGACATTGCGCAAACCGAAGACGGCGGCGATTTCTTTGCGCAGCTTGCCAGCCACTGGAAGAAAAACTATGCAGGCTGGAGCGCTTGGATGTTGACGCCCGATTTGAAGCTGCCAAGCCGTATGCGCTTCAAAGAGTCGCGTCGCGTCCCCATGTGGAACGGTCCGATTGAATGTCGCATGTTCCGTTTTGATTTGCGCGCAGGCTCCATGCGCAGCAAACCTCACGATGCACGCCCTGGTGAAGATCAAGGCTCATCAGCATCGTGAACAGCATGGCAGCGGTTGCGCCTGTGCGCGTGGTGTTGGACACCAACATCGTGCTGGATCTGTGGCTTTACCAAGACCCAGCTACGCCTGCATTGCTGGCAGCCCTTGAAAACAAGACGGTGCAATGGTTGGCCACGCAAGTCATGCGTGATGAGCTAGAGCGTGTGTTGGCTTACACGCACATCGTCAGTCGATTGGCATTCAGTCAACTCAAGGCAGAGGACATCTTGGTTCAGTTTGATGCGCACGCACAGCTAATGCCGATAGCACCCAAGTGCCAATTCGTTTGCAAAGACGGTGATGATCAAAAGTTCATCGACCTTGCGGCACAACACCAAACCCAACTCATCAGCAAAGACAAAGCTGTGTTGACCATGCGCAACCGCATGGCGCGTTTGGGCATCGCAGTGTCGAAAGTGTTCCCAGCCGCGCTGCCTGCTTAAACCGGAGGCTCGCGGTGAAGCGAGTTTGCGCTTCAGTGTTGCTGCAACAAATCCAGCAAAGTTCGCAATGCATGTTGTGCAGCGGCTTCACGTACAGCTGCACGGTCACCGTTGAATTGCATGCACTCTGTTTTGACCCAGGCTGTTTCCGCGCCCAGTGTGGGGCCTGTGTCGCTAGGCGTCGCCCATGCGAACCACACAGTGCCCACAGGCTTATCAGCGCTACCGCCCGTTGGGCCTGCAACGCCTGTCACTGCGAGGGTGACTTGTGCCTGTGATCGGCGCATCGCGCCCAGCGCCATCGCTTGGGCCACGGGTTCGCTCACCGCACCATGTTCGCTGATCAAGACAGAGTCCACGCCCAGCGTCTCGTGCTTGGCCTCGTTGCTGTACGTCACAAATCCGCGTTCAAACCAGTGGCTAGAACCGGACAAGTTCGTGCAGTTGGCGGCGATCATGCCGCCGGTGCAGCTCTCCGCCGTGGCCAGCATCCAACCGTGCTGTTGCAGCACTTCGGCGAGTTTTTCTGTCAAGAGATGTGTGCTCATAGGGACCTCCAAATCGCAAAGACCAACAAGGTGCAAAACGCCGCGACCAAGTCATCAAAGATGATGCCCCAGCCCCCGCGCCAACCAAAACCTTTGAACAAGCTATCGGCCCATCGCACAGGGCCAGGCTTGGCTGCATCAAAGTAGCGGAACAACACAAACGCACCCAGCTGACCCCAAAACGTGGTGGGCGTCACCAGCCACAGCACCAACCAAAATGCAATCACCTCGTCCCACACAATCGCGCCAGGATCAGCCACGCCCATGTGTTGCGCGGTGACGGTGCAAGCCCACCAGCCGATCAACGTAGACGCGGCAATCAGCATGCCCATTTGTAATGGGTTTAACCAAACTTGCAAGAGTGCAAACACGGCCCACGCCCACAAAGTTCCAGCGGTACCTGGTGCTAAGCGTGACAAACCAGAGCCTGCGCCCAAGGCGATGAAATGCGCGGGATGGGAGAGTAAGAAACGGCGATTCAGCATGGTAGCGATGTGTTGTGTAGCCATTGCGCCCAGTGGTCAATGCAAGCGCGAATTTTAGGCAGTCGGTGGCGACCTGCGAGCATGAAAGCGCTGACCGTGGTGGGTGTGTCATTGATTTGATTGATCAAGACGCATTGCAGTTTGCCTTGTGCGACGAGTGGGGCTGCTACCAACGACGGAATGCGTGCAATGCCCAAGCCGGCAATGGCCATGGAAGTCATGGTTGCGGCATTGTCTGAGCTGAATGGACCGCTGGCGCGAAAAGGGGAGGCGTTTTGCGTCGGCCAAACATTCAAATATTCATGTTTGCTATGAGTGATCAAATTGTGCAAACGTAAGTCATCCACACTCTGTGGTGTGCCACGCGTTTGTAAATAGTCGGGACTGGCATACAAGCGTCTGTGCAGCAAGCCAAGTCGCCGCACGACCAATGTGTCGGTTTGTGGTTCTCCTGTGCGAATGGCGATGTCAATCCCTTCACGTGCCATGTCTACCAGCGCATCATCAACGCGAAAATCCACACGCAACTCAGGATGCATCGTATGGAGGGCTGGCAGACTGTCAACCATTAAATGCTGTGCAATGACGGTGCTCATGCTGACTCGGACGAGCCCTGTGACGCGGGCGCGCGTGTGGTCGAACTCTGCATCTAACGCATCAACTTCACCCAAAATGCGCAGTGCGTACGCCTGTAAAACCTCTCCTTCAGGCGTGAGCGATAAACCGTGCGTGGTTCTCAAAATCAGCTGAGTGCTGTAGGTGGCTTCGATGCGTTGAAGTCCTCGTGAAATTTGACTCACAGGAACATTGCGTTCGCGTGCCACAGCCGATAGCGTGCCAAGCGCGGCTACGCGTGCAAATAGTCGTAAGTCATCAAAGCCCAAATCAGCCATGTGTCCATGTTAATGGAGTGCTGTTGCAGTTTGTGCAACACCTATTTGCATTCGGCGGTGTTTCGCATCAAGCGGTGAAAACCTAAAGTCATCACACCGAAATTAACTGGAGAACTGAGATGCGTCATCCCCCCTCAGGCTATGAGCCCCTTGATCGTGATGCTTTGATTGCACAAGCGAAGCTACATGCACGTCGCTTGCGTCGTGAAGCTGTTCCGGATTTTTGGGATGGTGTGGATTCTGGTTGCGCAAAAGCGGTCCGAAGTTTGTCACGCTTTTTGATCCGTTTGGTTCGGCACCATCAGTCACGCGACTTGATGGGTGTGGATAGTTCTAAGACAAAGGTGATTTGAAATGCCCATCTTGACTTTGAAACTATCGGCCCATGCGCAATTCGCGGATCCAAATGCATTGGCGAGAGGGTTGACTGAACTCAGCACGCAATTGTTGAACAAGCGCTCGGAAGTGACGTCTGTGCGTTTTGAGCGTGTGTCTACCGATGACTGGTGGGTAGGCGGTGATGTCTCTGAGCAAGTGCAGATGCAGCTGGATATTCGCGTGACACAAGGCACCAATACAGATGTAGAGAAAGCGAAATTTATTGCTGAGGCGTTTGCGTTGTTGCCCAAGCATTTGGTCGATGGGCAGCAGATACACGCGACTTGTTACATCAGTGTGCAGGAGCTGCCGGCAACAGATTGGGGTTATGGTGGCTGCACGCAGCAACAGCGCCGAGAGATGGCGCAAACGCTTTAGGCAAAGTGATCAAACGACGCAAAGCGTTTGGCAATCGGTTGACCTTGCGGGTCGAGCACCACCAAGCCCTGTTCTGGTGTGATGCGACCAATCCGAGTGACAGGGGTGTTTGTTTCCCAAGCGGCGGCGTGCACCAGTTCGCGTTGGTTCACGGGTGCGGTGAAGCACAGCTCGTAGTCGTCGCCACCAGATAAGGCGAATTCGAGGCGTTTGTTCCAAGGGAGTTCGGCCAACACGGCGCTGATGCCAGCGGTTAAACGCGCTTCACCAAAAGTCCCTGCGGCTTGCAACCAGCTTGTGTCAATTTGTGCGCCCACGCCGGATCGTTTGAGGATGTGGCCCAAGTCGCCCAGCAAGCCATCGCTCACATCAATTGCGGCGTTGGCGATGGCGCGTAACGCAGTGCCCAGTGCCACGCGAGGCGTGGGTTGTTCCATCCGCAAACGGGCTTGCTCAAATGCTTCCCCTGAAAGGCTGTGTGTGCCTCGGAAAACTTCGAGGGCCAAGCGTGCATCGCCCACCGTGCCGCTGATGTAGATGTCATCGCCCACTTGTGCGTTTTGGCGCAGCAGAGCGTCGCCTGGTGGCACTTCGCCAAACACGGTGATGCAAATGTTGAGCGGGCCTTGGGTGGTGTCGCCACCGACCAGCTCGCAACCGTGCGTATCGGCCAAAGTTAATAAGCCACGAGAAAAACCAGCCAGCCATGCTTCGTCTACGCGAGGCAATGCGAGTGCGAGGGTGAAGCCCAAAGGTTCGGCGCCTATGGCGGCCAAATCGCTCAGGTTCACGGCCAAGGCTTTGTGGCCTAAGCGTTCGGGATCGACGGTGCTCAAGAAGTGGCGACCTTCCACCAACATGTCGCTGGAGACCGCCAGTTGCATGCCAGGGGTG
>JACCDR010712920.1_pt1 | contig 50003 bp, 77 predicted proteins | sample 7446431 | NCBI WGS metagenome assembly JACCDR01 (sample SAMN15323443, study PRJNA562643) | freshwater metagenome | isolation source: river surface water | place: USA:Blue River Watershed | collected 2017-08-17 | reverse complement strand
GAGAGTCGATGCGAGAGACCTTGCAAGAGACGGTAGATCGATTAGAGAGATCGGTTGACGACTTGCTGTTCGAGATGGCCGCTCTAAAAAGCGAGAACGCTTTCCTGAAACGAAAGAATCACGAATTGCAATTCGAGGTGGTTAAATACAGAGAAATCGAAAACGCCTGCAAGCAGTATGAAGAACAAAGAGCACTTAACTTTGGATGAAATTATGTTGAAACAATTGACGATTCCGACGATCGACACGCCACTTACCGATGCGCAAGCCCAGATGTTGCTGGACATGCCGTTCGATCCTGCTATCCTTTCATGGAAACCCCAAACCGTAAAGAACAACCGGGCATACCCTGTTGTCTATGTAGATGCGCGGGATGTGATGGATCGGCTGAACTGGGTTCTCGGCCCGGGAAATTGGGAAACCAAATACGTCCCTGATCTCAGCAACAAGATTGTTGAGTGCCACCTGACCGTGACTTATCCGAGCGGCAAGAAGGTGACTAGAATAGACGTGGGCGACATGAGCCAGCAACCAGACCAAGGTGACAAGTCAAAGGCAGCATATTCCGATTCGCTCAAACGAGCTGCTGTCCAGTTCGGGGTTGGGGCCTATTTCTATGGAATTAAGGCTGATTGGGTTGAGGTGGAAGGGTTTGGATTGCCAAAAGCTGCTGTGGACAAGTTGAACGCGAATTTACCGGACTTTGCAAAACCTTTGCAGTATTTCAAAACTCGGTTGGCTTGCTGTAAGTTCTTGTCCGAGGCCGGGCTTCTTAATTTGTTAGGTGGTTACAAATTGCTTTTGTTGGAAGATGCCGCTTATGAAGAAATCGCAAAACAGGCTCGCGCCCTCTACAATGCCAAGCCAACCAGCCCCGGTTCCGCAGTGGCTGGTGGAAAGGGATGATTGGGTCTACGGGTACTCTGTCTACCACACAGAGTATGGTGTTCTCATCTTGGCTAATATGATGCCGCCGGGCGGGGAAATATCTGCACTTGCCAAGCATTTCCATTATGAAGACTTGCCGGTGATTTCATTTGCTGTGCCCAAGGCTCTCGGTTGCTTGGGGATTGCGTTCATTAGAAGCCCATCTGTGGAGCAGGATTGGCTCGCAGACATCGGGGAATTTTATGAAAAATGAATTGTGGGACCAGTATCTTAACGATATTGCAAACCACGGATATGAATTTGCCATCCAAAACGTCGTGTCTAAAATAGAGGTCACTGTCAGGAAGATGGTATACAGTGCCAAGCGCCCAAAATGGCTGTGGCAGCAGAATGAAGAATTGATCGTCGATGCGCTCACTGCAATCAGTAAGTCCGTTGTCAAGTATTCCCCAAATCGCGGCGCCGCACTGACAACATATCTAATAGCCATCGCAAAAAATGCAGTCAAACGATCTCTGCGAAGGATTGTGGCTTCTGCGCAAATGGTGCCAGTAGAATCTGGCGATCTAAGCAAGGCGAACGTGGAGACTGGGGTTTTCTTGGAAGAGCTGCCTTCGGATTTAGTGCTGGACAGGACAGCCCGAAGTCCGCTTCACCTAGCAGACGCGATTGACATGATTCAGGATGAGCCGCTTGGCAAGCAGGCGTTTCTGGTAAAGCATCATTCCATGATTGAATACGGCCACTGCCCACAAGGTACAAAATGGCCGTACATAGCGCGAAAGCTGAAGCGATCTGAGGATGATTGCCGAAAGGCTTACGAAAGGTTCAAGTCTAAATTAGAAAAGATTTTGGTTGATGCTGGGTCATTATCGGCGACGGACAGCCCGGCCGATTGACGCGACTGCTCCGAGTACGCCAATGATGCTCTTGACGGCGGTTTGAGTCGCCTTGATTTGCTCAAGCACGTTGGCGCCCTTGATTCGGGCAAGCTCCCTTTGCTGGCTCATGGTGAAGTCCACAAGCTCGCGCTTGGCTTCATACTGGGCCTTGATAAGAGATTGCTTACGAGCAAGGTCTTCGTCCTTGTCTTTTGCCCGGCTTTGTCGTTGGTGGTCAATGACTCCTTTCTTTTCTTTGGCTGCATCCTCAGCTCTTTGTTTAGACTCTGTTGTGCGGGTCTTCTCAATAGAGTTGGCTGACTCGGTTTTCTTATCAACTCGCGCATTATTCTCTTTGGTGCGGTGAGATTCTAAAGCAGTTGCAGCATCACTCTTTTGCTTTTGCAATGTAGACGAGTCATCAAAGGCCTGATTCCTGTCGGCAGATTTCAATGTTGCCTTGTGATTGATCTCTGCAATCTTCCTTTCATATTTTGTTTTTGCTTCTGCGACTTTTCTTTGGTAGGCGACGGTGGCCTCGTTGTTCTTTTGCTTGAACCTGTCGTATTGGCCCTTCAGTTTGCCAAGCATGTTGGTCACTTTCACTTTATCTTCAGGCTTGACCCCGGTCATTTGGTTGATCTCATCGAGAGCTGTGCCAAAATAAGCATCAATATCTTCAGCAGCAACTCCGTCAAAATCGATGTTCGGGTCATTGGGATCGCCTTCTGGCTCGTTAGGATCGCCTTGCGGGTTCGGGCCATTACCGTCATCTTTTGGCTGGTTGACATCAATAGTCGAATCATCGACTTGAGAATTGTCTGACGGGCCAACCTCGAAATCTGTACTGTTTGGGTCGCCGTCTTCTTTTGCGTCTTGCTCTGCTTGCTGTGGGTTGTCAATTCCGTAAACTTGACCGTCTGGCCCTTTGGTAAGGTAAGTCTTTCCTTTGTAGCCATCGCCGGGATTGTTGATGTACCCCGGTCGAACAGGTACAGAGTTGGGGTCAACTTGGCCCGGCTCGGGTTGCTTCGGCCCCGGCTGGCTCGGCCCGCCCTGATTAGGATTAGTGCCCTCGGTCTGAGAGTTAGGGTCTTTCGGAGCCTTGTTGCCAGCGTTAGGGTTATTGTTAGCTCCAGCGTTTGTAGGGGCCTTTGGTGCAGGCTTGGGGTTTTGCGGGTCGCCAGCATAGGTGAGCGCATTGAAGCTGGCAATGGTTTGTGCCCGTAGCATAGCGAGCTGGTCTTCAGACAAGAAATCGATAATCATTTCATCCCTCGGAATGCTTGGTTCAATAACGGGCCGGGATTGGCTAAATCATCCAGCCAATCAAAAGTCTCTTCCCCGAATCCGGGTTCAATCTCTGTGGTAAATCCCTCATATTCGTACTCGGGAATTTCTGCTTCCTGAGTACCGAACTGAGGAGTAGTCGGTGGCACTGCTGGAGCTGGTTGCCCTTGTGGCGCGGGAGCGGCGCCGTTTGGCGCGGCGGGTTGCCCAGCAGGAGCAGGTGGCGGCGGAGGGTTGATAACTGCCTCTCCATCCTTCGGCGGTCGAATCCCAGCGACTCGGTAGACCTCATCCACAGGAATCGGAACCTTTTCCCAAATTCGAGTCATGGCGTTCAAGGCATCTGCTTGGCTTGGGTCTGGGAGGATGCTTTCAAACCAGTAGTCCTGCGGGTCTTCATTAGGCAGATTCGTGGCAATGATCTGGTGGACCAAATCCGCAGTCAGCGTCTCGTCTAAATTAGCCGTGTCGAGGCTTAAGATTTGGAACTTGGTGTCACGGTGCAACATAGCAACACCCGCTCCGCCAAGCCCTCCGCCACCATCGCTTCCCGACAAGCTCTGACCGATAATCAATCGCTCGATGTGCTTCTCAAAATACTCCGAGATTATGCGCATCAGGGCATCAACCCCGCCAGATTGTGTCGGGAATTGCTCTACCCCCCAAACGTCCTTGCTGTCCCCCATTGGGCGCGGGATCAGGATGACGTTCTTATTCGACATGTCAATCGCGGCTTGTCGAGCGTCAGCATAGGCTTGATCGTTGGCTTGATCGTAATAGATTACGGTTAGCCCTAACGTGCCTACCTTTTGCATGAAGTTCATAGCCCAAGACAAACATTCGTCTCGAAGCCACCATGCCCAGTAAATCTGGCCGCGCACACCAGTACCGGCGATAGCCCCGGCGCCAGTGATGTCAGAATAATCCGAGTCCTCAACCTCATGCGTGTGGATGATAACCTGTTTCCGCCACTGCATCGGGGACAGTTTGAGGAATGGGATCGTGTCTGTGTAAACGCAGTGAGATTGGTAGGCGTTGGCCAGCATTGGGTTGACAGCAATTGCTGGAGTCATGTCCCAATCGAAACCGATTTTGTCCCCGTTGATTGGGGTCCAGCTTACGGGAATCTTCCACGATTTACCCTTGACATCCCGGGGCGCCCATTGCAGCATTGAGCCGTATCGCCCGAACCAGATAGCTTTAAGAAGGGCGAACTTCATCATCGTGAATTTCTTGAGCTTGCGGATCGAAGCCCCGACCATGTCGCAAACCTGTTTCTTCTCGGGGTTGTCCATTTCTTGGCACTTGATAGACCAGCGCCTTTGCGCAGTGGGGCGCATTCGTTCCCGAAGCAATGCTGTCAGATAGGGGTCGCGGAGCATTGCCATTGCGTCAACTGTGCCACCACTCTTCAACGCTTCATCAAAACGCTGTGAGTACATCCGGCCCATGATGTTCAACACACCAGAGAACGAAGTGACGTGCTTGGGCAACCCGCCCTGAGATGCGAACAAATCGGGCGGCAAGGCTGGATCGTTGCGAAGACCGGCCTTGCGGAAGGGCTCCGAGAAGATGGATTCTATCATTACTGCCTGCTATTTGAAAAGTAAGAACCGAGCCGAGCTAAAACTTCTGGGTCTGAGGAAATCCCTTCAACCTTTCCTGATCGTCGCAACGAGAACAGTGATACGCCGTGGCTAAAGGCATCGACCATGTCATCGTGTTTGTCTTCGTCCCCCGTAAACAGGGACAGTTCATTTTTGAACATCTTCCACCATTCCGGCTCGCGCAAGGGAATGAAAACTTGCTTGTTCGCCATTCGGGTAACTGCTGGGATCGCCCGTTCCATCTTGGATCGAGACGAGGTCTTCATCTCTAAAATAGACGGCATCCCTTTAAGTTGGCGCATCTCGCGGACGGCTGATTTCTGAAACCCGTCAGCTTCCACTGCAATCTTTCTAACATTCGGGTGACGCGCGCATTGCCCTAGAATCCACTGCGGAAGTCTTTCCACGGAAACTCGCTCCCGGCAAACTTCATCAACAACGAATTCATTTCTCGGTCCCACCCGGAAAAAGACGATTGCCGTATAATCTCCACGATGGTCTTCGGTGCAGGCGAGGTCCACTGCTGCTCCGTAGTCAAAGGTGTGTTTGAGATACTCATATCCATCAATGTGGATTCGTTCATTGTCTTCCCAGAATCGGCCAACCATGTCGGTGTTGAACAGACCAGCGCCCAAAGGAATAGGCTCTTGGTCGTACATTGCTGCGTACCAGTGGGGCCCCATCAAATGGCGTTGGCCATTGTGAAAATCCGTGCCAAATCGATTCGGCCAGAGCGGGATACCATCTTTGCCAGCACGCGGATCGTTTGGATGGAGCTTCTGGTCAAGCCGAGAAACTCCGGGCAGACAGACAACCTCCCATTGGTCGCCTTCATGTTCGAGCAATCGGCCAGCAAGGTCGTCATTGTGCCACCTTGTCATAATCAGCAAGGTCTTGGCGCCGGGCATTTTACGGGTAGCGAACGCTGTGACGTACCAATCCCACACTTTGTCTCGGTGGCTGAGGCTTAGGGCTTGCGGGGCATCTTTGAACGGGTCATCGATAATACCGAAGTGGAAACCCATTCCGGTGATACCGCCGCCGACACCTGTGGCTCGATATCCTCCGCGTCGGCCAGCAACCTCAAACTCATCCCTTCGGAAAACAGCTTTACGATTGAGCTCTCCACTGTTCTTTACCCCAATCTTGGTCTCTGGGAAGAGTTGCGCGAAATCCTGCGTGAGCATCATGCCGCTTGTGTCGCGGGACATTTTGTAAGAAAGGTCTGCTCCGTATGAGCAACAGATCACATTCTCGTCCGGGAAGTGCCCAAGAAAGTAAGACGGGGCAGATCGGGTGCAAATTTGGGAGTTATGCGTGAGGATGTAATTCCTTGTGCATAAATACAGCGAATCCTCGGCTTCCACCTGAATGCAACAAGTGTCGTGATTGCCAACCTTTTCGATTGTGATATATCGGTTAGGAGTCCGGGTTCCGTCTTTGGTTCTCTCGGCCTTTCTTGGAAGAGTGGCGCACCCGGCCATGTAGAACAAAACCCTATAACACAGTCCGCAGTCCTTCCCATTCGTTGTGGCTTTAGATTGGATAACAAAAGCCTTTGCGCCTAAGCTGTTGACCAACTGGGCCACTTGGTCGATTAGTCCCTTGTTCATGTTCGAGAATGAGCATTGGCCATCTTTTGCCACATCCCCATCGCTGTCCATGAGACCTTGCAACAGGCGCATTCTCTGCTCAACTGAAGCTGAAAAATAAATCTCTGGGATGTGCTTGTTTTGTAACAAACCATTTAGCCGGAGCAGCTTAGTAAGTCCGAGAACGCCGACACGAAACTTATTTCTGCCATAGCGGAACCTGAACCCATCTTCCGCGAGCCTCTGCTCTAAGAATGGCTGGTCGTCCGGGTGTTGGGTAATCCCGCCATCACAAGAGGAGCCATCCCCGAGCCACACCCCTAGAGTGTACGGGGCTATCGGGAGCTCTTGGTGCTGCCCTTCAAATTTAGACACGCCAATCATTGGGTTGCGTGGCGAGGTTCGTTCAGCAAGGTGTTTTGTGGTTCGCACAGACCAAGCCTTGTGCTTGCGGTCTAGGCGCACTTTCCACTCATGCTCACCGTCCACAATGACCGAATGCCGGTCGTCTGTAGTTACCCTGTAGCACTCTCGGTTTTTCCAGTGGGCGACTGCGACCACTTTGGTTGGCTTGCCATCTGAGCCTATGACGTAATCGCCAGACTGGATTGACTCAATCAGGCGGAAGCCGCTCGGGGTAGGAACCTCTGTTCCATAAGCAAGCGCCTTGCCGTGACGCGGCGGGGCGAAAATCATCAGGTTTTTCTTGCGCATCCGGCCAAAGATCAGGTCTTCGACCTTCTGACAGATCAATTCATGGTGCCAATTAACCTCGAAACCGGACCAGACGTACTTGTTGTACTCCAAAAGTTTCCTCTTGGCAACCGCGCGCCGAACGTCCTCGTAGGTTAATTTGCTAAAAAATTCCATAATTGCCCCCTATTAGATTATATCTTACGTCTATATTAAGGGTAAGAACCACCAAACATGAGGGAAATATGACCAACAGCCAATTCAATGTCCTGCTCGACAAGATTCTCGAAAATACCCGGCTCACCCTAGGCGTAAAGGCCAAAGAGTACGCACATGGCACGGATGACCGGCTGCACAATTTCAATGTAGCCGCCAAGGTTAATAACACAACCCCGATTCGTGCCGCGCATGGTATGCTTACCAAGCATCTCATTAAGTACCTAGATTGGATCGAGACTGGATACACGCCCAGTGAAGCCGAGGCCGCCGAGACTATGGGCGACATTCGGAACTATACGATCCTCGAAGAGGGTATCTGGAAGGAGGAACGAGAAAAATCGAACAAAGCAATCAATGATCGCCTGCCTGTTGGAGCGAAGATTGATCCCAAGGAGCTGTTTGTCAAGACTCCGCTTCTCAACGAAGAGGGCCAGTTTCACAAAACCGAAACCGATAAGCTAGTTACGCAGCTTGTGGCCCACGCAACCCGAGAAGACAAGGCTGTTCTTGAGCAAGCTAAGAGCTTTGCCAAAGATTCGGTCAGCGCCCTGAATAAAAAACTGGATGATTTAGACGCAAAATGTTTGAAATTATTCCAAGACCTTGCGTCAAAATTGACCGGATTGTCAAACCGGGTTCAGGTTGAAGCCAACCATGTTGACACAGTCAAGAAAGAATTGATCGAGCGCGACCGTGGATTGGATCACAAAATTGACGAGATTGAGCACCGCCTTGTCAAAGAGGCCACAGAAGAGTTAGACAAGACAAGGAAAGAGATTCACGAATATCTCAACCCGAAGATTGGTGCTCTGCAACCAATCCCTGAGTGGCTTATCCCGCCTTACGAATTTGTTTGCAAGAGCGAGCCAATCAAACGAGACGGAATAACGATTGATACGGTATCCCATTTAGTCCCAAAGGTAAAAAAAGATGAAACCAGCAACGTATCTAGTAGTAATTGCCCAACAGTTGACCGATCTGTACACAAAGGTTAATGCCGCTTGGCATGAGGGCTCTTGGAAACCAGAGGGTGGCTTGTCTGTTATAGACAACTACCCGATCTCTGGCGCTAAGACATTCGCTCAGGTGTTGGTTCGGAATCCAGCAGACGCAGGGTCAGCAGGAAGCGATGCAAGCACTCAATCAGCAGTTCAAGCTATCAACAAAGCAGATTTGGAGAGAAGCAATAATAACTCTGGTCTGGGACGGGATGTCAGTGACGGAAGCGAAACAAGCCCTAAAGGTATTGGGGTTATCTCCTCTGGAACCTTAGAGGTAATCGCCAAGAAGTCGTCTATAAAGGTGGGCGGATGATAGACCATTTTGACGGTGGAGGCGGGAGCTACCTAGAAGAGTATGCCAAAAAGTATTTCGAGGAAAGGCGAAAATACCAACAAGCACGCGAGGACATATGGCGCCGCATGGCTCCCGGAGTCTATGAAATACCTAAAGATTTAGGGGTTGGCGATCCAAGGCCGGGCGAGGCAGTTTATGTGGCTACTCCGAGTGCGGTATACAACGAAAACCTGAAACGATGGCAGACGGATCAGGAGATTCGTGAAATTATTGGCCTAACCAAAAAACCAGACGAGGAAACTATGGCGCAGTATTACGAAAATGAATTTGGGTATTACGAAGTACCTATGGGGAGCTTTGAGAAGCCGCGAGGGAATGGGCTGGCTCGCGGTCTTGTATTTATGACTGGAGATGGCGAAAATAAGCAATGGGCCAAATTCTTCAGTTTGGGACTGGATTTCAAATTCATGGAGACTGAGTACCATATTGTCTGGGTTGGCACAGGAACACACCATGCCAATTTGTACACAGTTGGATTGCCTGATAATAAGTACATCGGCACAGAAATTGAACTGTACCAGTCGTCGAAGGAAGGACAAGTTCCGACAATTGAAGGTCTTGTTGACTATATCTCCAAGAAATACCCGACACGCCAGCCCCAGAAAGCCGAGTGGCTTGTAGCCAACGAGGACCTTGGCGAAAAGATCATTCGGGGCGTTGTGCCCGGAGAGAACTACCGAAATCCGAAGGTTGTCGCCAAAATGCTCGCAGAGAAATCAAAAAGTCAGAGAGAAGCCGACAAGCGACGGCGCAAAGCAGAAGGCAAGAAAGAAAAATCACGCGGAGTTAGTTTTATGAAAGCGTTAGGAACTTTTGTTAGCACAGTGTTGGCCGGTCTTTTGGTGTACGCGATCCTCAATTGGAATACGCCGAAGTTTAAGTTGGAACTGGCTGACCAAGGTGTCAATCGGACTTACTCTCACAGCGTCTCGTTCCTGAACGACAGCATTGGCACTGAGTTCAAAAAGATCGACGGGATTCCGGGAGTTGTTGTACGAACTGATCTTGGTTGGACATTGTTCGACAGCGAAGATGAATATGAAGAAATTGCCAAGATGATGAAGAAGAATCCGGGGCGATTCTCGGTCAAATATGACAAGCTGTCCCGTAAACTCGGGGTGAAGTCTATTTTAGCCAAGCAGATTGGGGAAAACGAATGGCCGGACGATGTGAAGACTCTCTACATCATCCGCGTGATTACTTTTTACGAAAATGAGGACAAGGGCAAGAATTTTGCTAGTCGAACCGAATATCGGCTGAATTTGGCAAAACGGTTCCGAGAACTTGAAAATCTGCATCTTGATGATCTTCAGGACCGGGTTCCGATTTGGCAAGGTGGTCCGAATCCTGTGTGGGGTGAAATCCGTCAACATGGGAAATCGTAGGCTGACCATCGGTTAGGGCTGGAGTTCGCGCATCTTCGATTAGCTTCCAAATCTTGAGCAGCACATCCTCGGGCAAATCATTCAGGGTCTCAATTGCCACATTCTTCTCTTGGGGCCTTGGCATCTTCTTGATGGCGACCAACTTGTCAAACATAATCCCTGCCCCAACCATCAACTGCGAGTAGCTCGCCCCCTTCATCTGGCGATTCGCCAATTTCAAAGCCTTATCAATCGACTTTTCTAATCGACGCTCCAGCTTGTCTAAATTCATCTGGATGTCAACATCTTCGTTCCGCTTCTGGGACAACTCCTCGGGAAGATAGAGCTCAAGCCACTTGCGCAAGATCGTGGGGTTAATCCCGCACATCTTGGAAGTCCGTCTCATATTGCGGTGAAGGTGACGCCATGCCTCGCAAGCGTACCGTCGCAGGACCTCGGGATAGGCTTTCGTCTCGGGGTCCATGTAAATCTTCTGAATCCCCCCGTTGCCCGTAGGCACGTCGTAGCCCAGAGGCAATTCTTCTTTAGTGACCAGAGGTTCAGATTTCGACATGGTGTAGGTACGCAATCCCGGTTATCGTAACATTTGATGACCCTGAGTAAAGTGTGCCTTTATTGTCAATACACGCAGATAGAATTCACTGGCTCACACTAACTCATTGTGCAGTACATACGTCTATACATGTGATATACGTCTTGTACTTACATTGGCAAGTAGTAACTTCACTCTCAGGGTCTAACGAAGAACTCTACGAAAGTCTCGTAGGCGCTCAAACGTATAGTACAATGATCTCTTGCCAGTTTTGAACTGCTTAGGAACCCCGCAGAAAACGCGCCTTTGATGTACAGGCCCGAGTGCTGTACTTTTTACTTGTGATGCGAGAAAAATAGGGGCGCCGCCTCCATCCTCCGATATTCCTGCAACCGTTCAATCGTCAGTGTGTTCAGAAAGTGGGCAGAAAGTGCCTGCCTTTTGAGCACTATGCCGTTACATAATCTTCACAAAATCTTCACAAAGGACTTGCCTAGAAACTGTGGATCAATCGCCTGGATTCTGAGCATACCCCGAAAGAGTTGTAACATCCTCATTTTGGCATGGTATTGCTAGGCTCCCGCACCGTTCCCGATACCTTACTATGTTCATAAGGATAGTGATATGTAACGACAATGTAACAAGGTCCGGTCTTGGCACGCTATTTGCTTAAGGGGATGCGCCCGCCCGTACCGAATCCTTACTATTCTGATAAGGTTAGTAGTGTATGATTTTGATACATCACTATTCCGATAAAGATAGTGAATTGTAACAAGCTCAAATTTTTCCGGTTGACTTCCCCTTGACAAGCCTGTATAATAACAGGGACGGGACAAGCTCACAACGAAGTGAGAACCCGTCAATAGGTGAATACCATGACCGACCTCCTTGCCCTCTATCGCGAACGTGTGGCCACAAAATCACACTGCCAACGGCATCAATCGGCACTTGCCACACGAGTCCGTATCCAACGTCCGCACACCGACGCCCCATATCACGGATGGACCGACACGGAGTCCGGTCTGGAATTGTGGTATACAGACGCGAACGAAACGTCGGGCAACGTCCTTTTGTACGCTGAATGTGCCGATCGTGACGGCACTGAGGGTATCGCCTGTTTAGGGGTCATCCTCTAACCCGTTGCAACGCCCACTAACAACAACCTACCCCTACGGTCTAGCCGTTGCGTTCAATCGCACTAGGGACATCGTCTACACTTATGAGAGGGTATGCTATGAGAGTATTTTTGGCTTACGTCGTCGATTCTTTTGGCACTGTTCTGTCAGAACATCCCACTATTGGAAGGGCCCGCCGATTCTCTGAATCGTGGAATGCCCAAACTGAACCAACGGAAACGGGATTCAGGAATCTTTCTTCCTTCTATTGGGAAGACGAATTACCGAACGGGTGTTTTACGAATATGCCGCCAACTCAAGAAGAGGAGGAGGAGGAGTGTATAGCGAATATGTAACATCCCAACACCCCAACCATAGGTGTAAAATGTACTTCGTTGGTCAATCATCCCGATTTTTCAATCGGGAATAGGAATAGAATTTTGGCTTTTATGGGGATTTTTGGGATTGACACTCGATAGGGTAATTGATAAAACAAAAATAGGTATATATCCCCTCTAGAGGGGATAGAAAAGAAAAAGCGAAAAAATAAAATTTTCGCTTGACGTTTAGAAGAAAGAGTGATAAGATAAATTTACCGGAAAGAATTTTCTGAAAAAAATAAATACCCTATTGACGATATAGGGTAATGCCGATAGAATAATAACATCGGCATAAATACCTTATCATAGGGGTAAGGTATTTAGTTTATTCAAAAAATGGTAGCTTGTCTAAAATAGACAAGAAGGAAAAGTGAAAGATGCAAACGTTAACTAAAACCAAACTAACATTCGTTTTTCGTTGTGAGAAGTTTGGTGTAATTTTGACAAAGTTCGTCAAGAGTGTGACACTACAAGAAGCAAAAAGTAAGCTATATAGCTTACATCCTTGCCTGAAATCGTGGAAAATTACCCTCTCTCACATGGAAGGGTGAAAGCATGAAGATTGAATACATGTATACAATAACGGAAAAGGGACGAAAATACCCTACGTATACAGGGTACGTAGAATCGTATAGCTTACAAGATGCTTATAGCATTGTTGGCGATATACTCGCGGAAAAGGCAAGCGATTCTAGTAAATGGATAGTTCGGTTATTCTATCGGTAGGGATACGCTGAAATAGGCGTAGATGCAAAATCAATCCCTACTTATCTTCAATGTGAAGAAAATTGTCTAAAATAGACAATTACAATTAAACAAGTGATAAAATATCACTTATCGTAGCACAATGCTACAAAGGTTATACTATGTCGATTTTCTCTAACGTCGTTCCTTTCACCCTTCCCCTTGCGAATGAAGTTAAAACCTTGACGGGTTTTTCTTCAACAGAAAACAATACCTTTATCGGCACTATCCCTATCGATGTGCTTTCCAAAGTAGAACGTCTCCAATATCGTCGTGAATTAAAACAAGGAACGGAAGAAAGTGAAGCACATGTGTCACGATTGACGGAGAATCTTCCTACAATCCTTGAATCGACGATTCCGGCTATTACCCTTAACGTCTATTATGAAGATGATACGACATGGATTGAATTAGTAGACGGTAACCATACCCTAGACGCTATCTTAGCATCTCTCACAACGGTTGAAAATGCGTTGAAGTCTAAAAAGATTGACGATGCAAAAAGGAAAGAACTTGAAACGTGGTCAGAAAAGCTATCCTCTATTCGCGTCATTTTCGTTAATGGTGAAAAAGGGTTAGGGGATAGGCTTGCGAACTTTGCGGCTAATCGTAGCTTGCAAGCCAATTTGTCAACTGGCGAACGGACTAAACGGTTTATGGATTGGCTAAATTCAATGGTGAATAGCGGCGGCATTACCATTGAAAGTAAGCCAAACGGTACGGATAAACCGTCAATCACTGTATACCGTTCGGGTGTTAAAGGCACTCGCGGCAAACCCTTCACTATCCGTGAACTTGGGGAATTGTTTAATGTCAATCATCAAACAATTGTCAACAAATTGACAGCATTCGTCAAACAAGGGGAAGAAAAGAAGGAATTGACAGAACGTCAAAAGGCTAAATTGAAGTTAAAGGAATTCCAAAGCAGTATTGAAGATAAAATCCTCAAACTTCTTACTTTGGAAGTACACGAACACGAAACACGCAATCTTCGATTCGTGCTTTCAATGGTGAAAGCGATTGAAAGTAAAGATGAGTTACTGGATACGGTGTCAGAGTGGCACGAAGCCTATACTAAAGAACAAGAATTGAAAGAAGTTGAATCGAAGTAACGAATAGCCCGCCCACTATCCCATATCGCAAGGTATGGGATTCAAAATTTTTTTTGGCCACAAAATACCGCTTTTGCTTTTTAGGCGCGGCACCGGGGCGTGCCTATGGAGTTTTTTAAGAAAAAAATGTACAAGGCCCCCTCTCTCGCCTGTCTAAATTAGTCGAGGATAAATGGATAAGACTTGCAAGAATTGCAAATTCTGGGAAAGGCCGGGCGGACAGTCTGGTCAATGCACGAAAGTAGATGGATCAGTTGGCGACCGCACGCTTGTTTCGGATCGCCTTCGCGTGGACATCTACGCTACAATGCTAGATGATTCTGGGCTATACACCGAACTGCTGACTGGCCCCGACTTCGGGTGTGTCCTATTCCAGCCTATGCCGTGGCGTGCCACTGTTGTCGGCAGCTTGCATTCAGCAAAATTGTACACCCAATACGGGGAGCTTCCGTCTAATATAGACGAGGCAATAGCTGCTGCCGACGCAGCTTATGGAGAGTATGGCTGGAATGAGGTATACAATGGAGATGAGGGGTATCTGAACCCCAATATCAATTAACAACGCAAGCCCAAACTAACATACACACAACAGCACCTCTTTCGGGGTGTCTAAATTAGGAGATGATTCATGTTGAAATTCATGCACGACAAATTTGTTCAACCGTTGCTCAACGACGGATTCAAGGTGTTCAAACACCCGCACCTTTCTGAGAAGCAGATTCTCAAGGGCCTGAAACTCATTTGGACAGTCCAGCGTGGCGATTGGACAGTCAAGATTACTGTCACACGCAATCAATATGAGAATGGGGATATTTATTATCTCTGCACCTACACTCTGGGCGGAGGGGACTTCCTTGGAATTTGCCATGGCATGGTAGAGGACCAAATCGTGATGACTGGTTCTCTTCTCCGTTCCGAGGCGGCGCTCAAGTTAGCGCTTTTGGTGCTGGAAGACTACGACGACCGGCTTTCTGCGCAAGAGCAGTACCTTGACTTCTCTAAACTGGAGGACGCTAAGGCTTGGCTGTCTGTTTGATTTGTCTAATTTAGTCGCCCTTTTCTTTGGAGACAATATGTTAATCACTGATTTTATGAATCGCTTGCCTGATCTTGATAAGTTTTGCCGTAAGATTGGCAATGAAAGCGAAGTGGCGATCTTTACTGGGCATGCAGGCGAAAAGCCTTGCGCAAGGGTTTATCTCCACTGGGATACATTCACAAACAAAAAGAACATCATGCACAACATTAGTGTTCTATCTTATCTTCTGGATATTCTCCCAGAAGCCTTAACTTACCGTATGGGTGACGACGGTGAGGAGCATTTTGCTATCGTTCAATTGACCATAGAATTTGGGAAGGTGGCATGATACCAACAATAATCGGATTGGTGTTGTTCGTGCTGGCGATTGCCCAACTTGTAAACACAATAGGGCACCTGTATTTTGAAACACCACGAGCAACTACGCGCACTGATCGTATCTGGCTTGCCGTGATGATGGCAGTCCAAGGGGTAGCCACTGGCATCCTCATCGTTGCTGCCGTGTCTATTTTAGGAATGCCATGAACATTGTAATAGCCTCTGATAAGTGGAGACAATCCGACTTTGATAATCGAAGTGTCTTGGCGGGTTGCTTGATACGAAGGCTTGCTGGTGTTGCTATAGTTTGCAGTGGCAGGTGGAATTATGGCGGAGTGGGCATAACCTATAACTACAAGGTCCACATTCACGGTAACGAGACTGATAGAACAGCGACAGGAGCAATCATGGGGTCGGTTACATTGGATTCCTGCGGACTTTTATTGGAGCGACTATGAAAATACCAATAGTGGTTCATGACTGGTTTGATGGATATGCTCGCGGGTACTTTGTGCGACGGTTGGCAGGACCTTGCATTCCATCGCGCCAAGAATGGAGGTATAAAGCAATAGGGAAAACCTATAATTACACACTGCTTGATGCTTTCCCATTCAAACGTGGAGTCGCCCGAAACATTGAAGTGAATTCCTGCGGCAACCTCTTGCGAGAGGAGAGCCAATGAAAATAAAAACTATCGCCCCATCTTGGAATGACTCCGAAAACAATTCTTTGTTGACTCAGGTGTCCTTCCGAAGATTGGCTGGAGTCATGCTTCCGGTCAGCCATAGATGGGTAGCCATGACGCGTGGCCCAATGCACTCCTATAAAATTGACACCATAGGCGTTGTGTCTGTGATTACTCTGCAATCGTGTGGGGAGTTTGAACAATTATGTCGCGTCTAGAAATTTACGAGGAGATGTCTATGGAACTCAGTGAGTTAGAAAAGAAACGAATTGCCAATCAGAGCGCCGAACCAGCCTATGGCTACTATGGCAAACTGTTAGGTAATTTAGACAAGGTATTCCCTAAGACGATTGACGCTGGGGCTGAATCGTTTTCGTTAATTAGGAAAACTAGAGACGGTAGCACCTACCTTCGCATTATGGCGGAACGGATGGGGTACGACCCTTGGTGCAAGCTGCTGTCCGCAGCTTCTATCGAATTCTGGATTGAGTTCAAGGCCCTCCCAGAGTGGGATAAGGGCCATGATGATTCTATGGAAATGGATTATTTGGAGGCACGAATCTAATATGGCACGATATGTTAGCACGCTTGAGCTTGCTCAGTTCTTCAATAATTTGGAGACATGCCCATTACAAAAAGACTACCACGCCGCCAACGGGCCAGAGAATGAGCGACGGTCTCATGTCTTTGATCAGGGAGCAAACATGGTTGCCGAGTGGTTGGGCGACAAAGGGCTAGACTGCTTTGGGCACAAGAGCCAACAGTGGCGATGGTACATTCAGCAGGAAGGGGCATTGAATACCGCTTTTTACCCTTACCTGCGCCCTTGGCACGAATGGGATAAAGAAGACGTGTGCCGTATCGTCCACATGTACGCGGTAGATGATCAAGACCGCGATTACTTGATCGGGCAACTGCCTTCGTACACGTCTATTTTAGGGTTTTTCATCCATAACATCACTAAGGAATCTGTAATTCCTTGTATGTTAAATGAATGGATGGAGAATCCAAAAGAAGACCATACTGTTCCTGAGTACCGTGAGCTGTCTAAGGGATATGTCAAGCAACTTAACCCGTATGGGTTCATGATTATGCAAGACGAATACGTTTGTCTTGACACACCGTATGCTCGAATTCAAGACTATCAGGAAAAGGATGTTGACAAAGTATTCAACTGGAACCCTCTGCGGCGCTCCGTTCTTAAGACCGAGCACGACCCAGAGCTTATGTACGATCTGGGGTGGGTGCTTGAGGAAATCAAATGATAATCAGGTTCATTGATTGCTTTGATGATACTGACCCTGAGTGGGTGCTGTCTAGAAAAAACATGGGCGCATTTATCCCATCTTACTATGTATGGTCTATTGCCGTAATGACCGGGACGATCAGCAATTCATACAGAATTGCTGATCGTCCCGGATTCTCAGTGATGCGCATTAACGGAGAAAGCAATGCCAACTAAAATAGACATATTCTCCACAAGCTGGTGGGCGGGGCCTGCATTTGCGTGTCTGCTAAGGAGAGAGGCTGGCGTGTTTCTTCCTAAAAAAAAGATTTGGGAGCTTAGTGGCACGACGATACACTACATAAGAGAGGGCACTGAAGAGGCTTGCTCTATCAGTATTCTTGGCCACCATTTCGAGGAGATTTATGGCGTCTAAAATATACATAAATTGCCCGTCTTGGTGGGGTGGCGAGCGTTATTCGTGCATAGTTCGGCGAATCGCTGGCGTTTTTGCGCCCAATAAGATCGTTTGGGAGTTCGGCGAAAAAGAGTACACCTACTATATCCAAGATGGCAGGTCGATTGCCATTCACCCGGACGGGGGGCTAGAGTATGTCCGAGACTAAAATAGACACTTGCTCGGAAAGCTGGCATGGCCGGACTCCTTATTCTTGCCTTATCCGAAGGACTATTGGAATTTTTATTCCAAATAAAGAGCAATGGATTCGGCATCCGGCTAATGTTCGATACTCAAGAGAAGGCGAGGGATTCGTTGGCTCCTACTTTATCACTGGTCATCGAGCTGAGGAAATCTATGGACATTGAAATAGACATTGTCTCCACTAACTGGATAGGCCATCAATCTCACTCTTGCATAACACGGAAAGTCGCAGGCGTTTTTATACCAAACAGACATGCGTGGGGATTAGTGCCGCATACTCGCATCAACTATGGGTTCTCTTTCAGGGATGGGGAGGTCGGCGGAATAAAGATATATAGTATATGGGAGACAGTCTAATGAGCCATGCAATTCATGCAATTCGGATCAAGCAAAGAGTTTATGGCCCCACGGAGTTTCTTGACCGAAGAGTTGGTGGGGTGTTTATTCCGTCAGAAAGAGAGTGGATCAAGCGTTGTGCTGCTCGTATCAATTACAATCCACCTATCAGTAGTTTAGATTCTATGCTGTCTATAAACGGGGCAGTTTGTGATTATTAAAATCGATTATCCTCACCGAGAAAGCGAATATATCAGACCGACTTTTGCGCTGTGCCGTAAGATAGGCGGGGTATTCGTGCCTTCTGTTTCTGGTTGGTATAAAAACACAGACGGGAGAATAAATTACGATTGCCTCAGCGAAATATGTGAACCATATATTTCCCACATAAGAGGGCTTAGTCGCTCTATGCAAACCTGAAACACCTAAACCAAAGGATGATGAATGACTATTTTAGTCAAGGGCACTGGGGTTGGAACAAGCATGGACTGGAACACTAAGCCGGGCGAGATTCTTAGAATTTCAATTGGATTGTTTGCTCCAATAAGGAATAGGTACTTTAGGAGCATGTCGCGGACTCGTTATCGCTTGACATGGAACTCCGCCGACTCAAAAGACGACACTTACTGCGTAGAGGTAATGGGGACAAACAATGGAGTTTAGGATGTTCTATCAGGCTTGGGAGAATATGGACTACATGCTTCACCCACTACTACGCATGTTACGCCGGTCGCGGGGAGTTGTAATCTATTCTTTAGCCCCGGCCCCAAAAGGTAATACACCAAAACTTTTCCCGATACATTACAGCGCCCTAGAAAAAGAGATAATCATACTACCTAGCAGGGAGCAGAGATGGTCAAACTAGAATTTTACATCCCGCAGATAATCGGGAAGCGAGATGTCGTAAGGCAGTTCGCTAAACAAATGGCCACGACATTTGGTGGATGCACAATCCTAACAGATTGTCTTGGACTATGGAAAGACAAAGAAGATGTTATCGTAAACGATGACATCGCAATTGTTCGTGTGATAGCTAGTGACTGGGTCGCTGGCACAAAAAAAGATTATGTAGAATCATTACTCAAGGACATTGCCGACAAACTCGAACAGGAGACTATTTTATGGACAAGCGAGCCACAAGTGACAACCCACTTCGTAGACGGCACACCAACAAAAGCATTGTCGGAAACCTCTGGCGCCTAGTCAAGGACGCCAAGCCGACAGAGCATGAATCGTACCTGCAATGGTACGAAGAGGCAGAGTTATTCATCGTCGGCCTTGGCATGAAGCACAAGACAACATCCGACCGTGTCGCTGCTGCTTGCGCCGCGCTATCGCCACAGAAGTCGTGGTCACAGAATAAGAAATTGCTGGTTGATTTGCTTGAGAAACGAGAGGTCAAGCACATTACCGCTTTTGTGGAGATGGCTAAAAATGCCCTAGAAATTGGATTCGCTGCTCTCAGTGGCCAGAAGATTATATCCTTCGCCCTTAATCTGCTTGGCGACCGTGACACTGTGACTGTTGATCGCATTGTTTGCCGGGCCGCGTCTATTATAGACAAACATGGCAACCCCAAAAATTCACCAACTGCTCTGGAATTCGTTCAAGTTGGCGAATGCGTTCGCAAAGTCACAGAACTTTACAACAGCAAGTATCGCACAGAGTATAAGCCAGCCGAGATTCAGGCGCTTATCTGGTGCCTCACTCGCGGAAAGGGAGACTGACGTGATAGATTATATGTTCAAGCTCGGAGAGTGGGGCAAGTACCAAGTTTGGTACAGTGATTTCCGTGGCGAGATCGCCTTCTACGACGAGCTAGGGAACTATAAATTTGGAATCCCACAAGATATGGCTGAATCATTCTCTGGCAAGATCGGTGAATGGAACGACAAATACCTAGACGCAGTCGAAGCCAACGAAAAATGCGGCCTTATGACACCAAGAGGAGATTGATATGTTAGGAACTTGGAAAGATTACGATATCTATTTTAACGAAGACCGTGGCGAGATCGCCTTCTACAAGCGCGGCGAGTACAAGTTTGGGGTTAGCCCACTTGAGTTCGAGCACCTGCGAGAGGCTTGCCTCGGGTTCATTCGTAAGCACTACCAGATTGAAGATAGCGAAGTCGCAAAGAAATCTCAAGAATTGGGGATCAAATGATTGTAGGACAAATACTCTTCTCACTTCAGGATAAGGTCTACAATGATGGCGAGAGGCAGTTGGGGATTTGTGTTGTTGTAGACACTGGTGATGGTGAGGTGTCGATTGAGACAGAGAATAATGACCGTGGTGGGTCCGCGACGGATTGGCGAGTTGCTGTGCCTTATGGCCACATCGACGAACTAATCGATCTTCTTAATCAGGCCAAGTCTGCCTATGAGTCCAAATTAAGGGGCGAATAATGGGCATAATTCGGTTCTTGGGTTCAGTTGAATGCTGGCGAGGCAAGGTGCTGAAAGTCTACTCTAATTCTTCAGAGAATTATGCCGACCTTGATTTCGATGATAGCGAATACGAGTGCTCGGTCACTCTCAACCACCAGCAACTGTCTAAGTTGATAGGGTTTCTTCAAAAAGCATTAGGAGATTTAGATGAATCCGTTACAAGCGGTAGTTGACATTATTCGGTTTATCGCCGAGCGCGAATGGGACAGCCGGGCCGAAGAGGTTCGACTTGCGCAGATTGTACTGGGCCTCCAAGAGGTTCTAGTTCGAGTCGCTGGGCACAACCCACCAGTAGATATTCAGGCAATCTACCACAGGTCGTGGCTGTTGGTTCACAAGGCCCACCAAGACCTTGAGCGTCTTGAGGGTGGACCAGAGGGCTTCTTTGACAACGAGGGTGATGAAGATGAAGACGATTAGAATGCGTTGGGCTAGGGCTAATTTAGACAGCATTCAGGCAGAAGTTAAGGCAATCAATTCGGCGATCCGTTTGACTATGTTCGACAACCTTCGGGGTCACGGAGAGATTAGCGTAACCGAGTTGAGCATTGGCGAGATATTGCCTATCGCGTCTATTTTATCTAACTGGCTTTATATTTCGGGTTTTGATATTGGCGATTATATCGAAGCTCGACAATTATCTAGCAGGGTGTTTGGTTTGTATATTAACCTTAAAGGGAGCATCAGTGAAGATGAGGCAGAATAACGACACCGAAGGCAAAATAATTAACTTTCGCGAGTATTTAGAGTCCAACCTGTCTCAGGCGAGGGAATCTATTGCATACATTAAGTCTGACGATTTTGTAGACGACTTAGCCTGCGACAATGTACTCAATTCATTGCGACTAATCGCTGAATCTTTTAACGATTTCTTCTGTCCGCCTCGCGGGCGTTGCAGGCCCGTTTCTTTGCCAGAGCGTTTACCAGATTACAGCGATAATGAGGATGATAAAGATGAGGATGAGTAGCTCTTGGACACAGCTTGATTCTGAGGCTGTAGGCGCTCTGTTCGCGTTCCAAGAAAGGCTTGAAGCCAACCTTCGCTTCATTAAGTCTAACGCTAGGATGATCTCTGAAAGCGTACTCAGCGATGAGTCGAGATGTCAAAAGATTATTGAAAACGTCGATGCGATAGTGTGGTGCTTCAACCATTTCCTATCAAAGTATTCTGGGTCTAAAATAGACAAAACCACAAAGGAGTAGTTATGAGTAACATTTTGGAAATTAGTTTATTGCGCCTCAACAACGAATTGCTTCTCACCCCATACATTTCTGGGCCAGAGATTGGCAAGCGCTGGTTGGGCCACGGCCATCCGAGCTTCTGCTCAATCCACCTTGAGAAGGGTGTGCCAGTCTCAGCGTGGGGCAAGATTCTCCCTTGGATCAAGCGAACTGCTGACGCTGTCTCGCCCCAAGGCTACGATACGGCATTGCGGTTGCAAGACCCAATCGAAGCCAGCAAGCTGGAAGACGAGTCTTTGCCTTGGCTGGCCTTGTACAACGAAGTGTCCCGAGAGTTTCAGAAAGTTTTTGGAGGCAAGTCTGATGAAGTTTAATGTGACTTTCAAATGCCCAGACGCTGTCGATATTGGGCTAGAGAGGGCAGTAGCTAATTCCTTGCGAGATGATGGCCTCGGTGAGGAAGATTGGCACAGTCGTTATGAGTCTAAAATGGAAGAGGCTCGACGGAAAATTGAACGATGGGTCAATTACCGGGAGCTCCTGACAGTACAGTTCGACCTAGAAGCGGGGACTGCAACAGTTGTTGAGAACTAAGCGCCATATTCGCCCAGAAGTGTTCGCCTATCTTTCTACGAGAAAATTTATGCCAAAACCAGTAGGTTACTACTATGACAATAATGAAAATGAAGGCCCAAAGCGAATTGGATTCCATCGCGTGGTCAACAAATTGGGCGACCGAGTCGCGGTCGGTATTATTGCTGATGACGGAAAGGAATCTGTTCGGGTCATTTCTGCCAAGCAGATTCTACAACCCCGACAAGTCCCCACTCCTTCCGAGTCCGGAGTACTTCAAGTACCTGACTCCATCGAGTCAAGCGGCAGCGAAGCTGAGGTACTTTAGTATTCGATTTGAGAAAGCAAAGCCATTTATTGGCGTGATGAATAGATTCGGTCTAAATTAGATGGGGAATTATGTCTTCGTACCAAGCCTACGATCTTCGCCCTTACCAAGACACAGCGATCTATAAACTGACCGATGCCTACCTCGAAGGTCTTCGTCAGGTCGCTCTGGTTATGGCAACTGGCCTCGGAAAGACGGTTGTGGCCAGTCGGTTTATTGCGGATTGGGACATAGCTTCTCACGGCAAGGCTATGGTCTTGTGTCACACCGAGAAGCTGGTCAATCAGTTGTACGACTCGATCTACCAGTACAATGCCAAGAAGAGTTTCATTGGTCTTGAACAGGGGCCGAATAAGTCCAAAGGCTGGGAGTCTATTATAGTCGGGACGGTGCAGTCTGTGTCCCGACGTATCAAGAAGTTTGATCTGAGCGAGTTTGGCCTGTTGGTGATCGATGAGGCCCATCACAACTCGTCCAAGTCCAAACAGTACAATTCCATCATGGATGCCTTTGCGCCCTATCCTGATGTGTTTCAGGTCAACCTCACGGCGACCTACTTTCGCGCAGATGGAGTTGGGTTTGCGGACAGGTGCCAGAAGATTGTCTATGAATATCCGCTTTTAGATGGGGTGGCAGACGGATGGCTGGTTAAGCCTGTGCCTTATGTGATTGGGCTAAAGGGATTGAAGTTCGAGTCAACATCGGTCAACATCACGGACGAAGACATTGATCGAGTCTTGACTAAAAACGACAAGTCCCTCCGAGAGTTTGTTGGCAAGACGCTTGCGTTCGCCAAAGGGCGTAAGTGTCTTTTCTTCTTGCAATCAACTCGGCTTTGCGAGAAGGTCTGCGCCCTAATCAATGAGCACCCAGAGGCCCAAGGAAGGGCAGCTTATGTCCATGGAAAGCTGCATGCGCAACAGAAGAAAGAATTCTTCGACGCTGTGGCTGGGGGCGACGTGACTTATGCCATTGGTTGCGACATGCTCATTGAGGGTTTCGATTGGCCAGAGTGCCGTTGCATCGTGGTGGCCAAGCCTATCAGCGAGCACGCTAAGTCTCGGGTTATTCAGATCGGCGGGCGTGGCACTCGTCCCCTTGGTGAGGTTGCAAGGAAGCTGGGCAGTCTGGCAACAGCAGAGGAGCGCAAGTTACTTATTGCCCAATCAGATAAGCCAGAGTTGCCTATTTTAGACTTGGTTGGGTTTTCTGAGACCCACACCTTTGCCTCATGCTCGTCCATTGAGGGCAAGGTATTATCCAGAGAGGTCTATAATGAAATAGCCAAGATCGCTGAGGAACTGCCAGAAGCTGTGTCGATGGTTGAGCTTGAGAAGCAGGCTCTGGAGAATTTAGCCAAGCGTAAGCAACGTGAGGCCGAGCTGATTGAGGAAGAAAGGAAGAAATCCTTCGGGGTCTATGCCACTGCTGTTGTCGAGGCGTACCGCAAAGAAGGTATGGATACTCCACCCGAGGACGTGATAGAGGAAAGGTTCAAGGCAGAGAAAGACAACCCTTCCCTTGAACAGATCGACTGGCTGAGGAAGCGTGGTTTATACGACCCCGGAATGAGTAGGTCTGCTGCTTCACGACTCATGGCCTCTTACTTCCAAAAACATGCACCACAATGGATGATCGACAAAATTAAGAGAAAATTTCCAGAATTCACTGGAGATGGGCTTGACTCTTACAAAGCCGGTGCTATAATACAGATACTGGAGGCGCGCGGCTGGACTGGCGAGTTGCCCACGATCAGCCGATGGCAGGTCAGTCTAAAACAAAGCCCACACGATAGCAAGTACCGAATCTTTGTCCGAGACCCTATTTTAGGGAAAGACATACTGGTACACGAACCGTTTATTATGCAAAGCGTTGCCAAGCAGATCGCAAGAAAGATCGCTGGCACTTTCAAAAGGGGGACTGAATGAAGGTTATTAAATTTGCGGCACAGCAAGAGATTGGCGGATGTCACCCGGCGCACCTTTTTGCTAACGCTCTTAACCGAGCGATAGATGGAAACCAATCAAAAAGTGGGGCAAACTACAGCGACGACACAGCTATCATTCTGTTCCGTGACAAGCCCCTGCTAGTGGAGTTTGTCGTCATACATGGGCAAAAAGAATGGAAGGATGGTCTATCTGAAGATGATTATTATATCAGTTATTCCAACGCTCCATTGACGCTGAGTATGGCTGGCAAGTTTGTGGCCCGTTGTGACAAGGATGGAGATTATTCAATCGGATGTGAAAATGATACCTACAGTCACCCGCAAGACCATGGATTCTGGCGTGTCTATTTCGATTACGACATCCCCAAACATGTGACCGAGCTTGACTTTTCTGTGTTGGCATTCTAAAATAGGATGAGAAATGCTAAACGATTTCGATGACACAGGCAAAGCTATCCCTGCCTACCTCGGTCGCCATGAGAAGAAATGCCTATATTGCGGCACTTGCGGCCTTCCGTGGCGGCAAAGGGACTGCTGATATGGTGGAGAAGGCAATGGACTCTGGTTTGAAAGTTTTTAGATTCAAAGAGGAAGATTACTATGGTGGCGAAGAAGAAGGAACCAGTGAAGCCGAAGATTCAGCCAAAAGGGAACCGGACAATCCTGATTGAGCTTGAGGTTCACAACGAGACCCCGGTAGAAAAGCTTACCAAGTCCGAGCTCCTTGTGTTCTGCGCATTGGCAGGCGATGCAATTGAGTCTCGGCTAAAGAAGAAGTTTGGGATTGACGCAGATGTTTCATTCTCCGGTGCATCTATTATAGACAGCCTTGGTAATGGGTTCTTAAAAACATGAGTTACGAAAGGATCGTCGAGGCCCTTGGCGCCACGCCAGTCAATGGCAGCAATTCCAAGTGGTCATGCCGGTGCCCAAACAAAGCAGGCCACAAGAACGGTGATCGAACCCCTTCGGCCTGCATTTTTATCAGCTCCAAGACAGGCGACTTGATGTTCACCTGTCGGGGCTGTGGCATCAAGGGGCGGGACGTGGCCAAGATTATTGGCATTCCTATCCACCACTGGTGCAAGAAAAGCACGGTTGCACAGAGGTTACTAAAGCCTATGAAGTACGAAGAGTTCGTGTACCGCGACGTGAATGGGCGAGTCAAGTACCGGGTTCTTCGTAGCTCGGCTGGCAGCAAGTCTTTCATTCAACAACGTGCTGTATACGACGAGTTGGGTATATCTATTTTAGGATGGACGAACTCCCTTGCAGACGGAGTCTTCATCCAAGATCAGCATGGTTCCAGAAAATTTAGGAGTATGTCAGATGGAGAATCAATCGAATGCCCACAAACCGGGAAAGATCGAACAGTTGTCTCTTTGGACAGGTTTGTTGCTCTACCGTATCGGCTCGATTATTGGGGAAATCGTCCAAAAGTTGAAGACCCGATTTTTGTTGTGGAAGGCGAAAAGAAAGTCCACGCAGTCGAACGCCTCGGTTTCTACGCCACCTGCAACAACGGAGGGGCAGGAAACTGGGTGCAATCACAAGGAATGTGCCTGCAAAGCAGAAGGGTAATCATCATCCCAGACAACGACGAGCCCGGATTCAAACACGCCCTCTTAGTGGCTGGCTCCGCGGTGTTCAATGGGGCTTTAAGCGTTTACATCTACCATGACTTGTATATCGCATCTGAAATGCACGATGTAGACAAGGCCGATATTGTGGATGTTATTCAGAAGATTGGAATTGAAGAAACCTCTAAAATCCTTGGCAATGTCGCAAGGTTAAGCAAGAATTTGGCTCACACATTACGAGGGGCACCATAATGCCATTGGCATATAACTTGGACGTAGACCACTGGGAATGGGACCTTGTCGGCCCTCAGTCCGGCGTGATTGGCGAGCTTTGCCTTGAGATAGGCCGAGATTTGACAGCAAGTGTTGATGGCCGGTACGCTTCCCAGAGAGTCGCCGCATACCTGTCTGGTCAGGTCAAGGAGCGAATACAGCAGATTCTGCGGCAGAAACAAGAGGACATCCAAACTCTCTCTCTTCCGGGGTTCTTCCCTGTGTCTACCAATAAGCTCATGGAGTCAACTCACTTCGAGCGGAAGCGCCTCAAGGACGACGATCTTGCTGTGGTATGCGCGGCTATTTTAGACCAAGGATTGGTTAAGGTGAATCAAGAATCCCCTGTCCGTCGTCGCGTAGAGATCACGATGTACACAGGGGAGGTTGGCAAACGAAAACGCGGGCGTCGTATGGATAACGATAACGCTTGCAAGAGTCTGTACGATGCGCTGAAACGAAGCGGTCTAATTTATGAGGACGGGGACAAATGGTGCAAGCAAGAGATGCCGGTGTTGGTCGAGGGGGCATTTCCCGAAGTGGGTGGTCACGGAACCTTTGTAACTATCGAGAATTTGGTGTAGACCCTGAAGTGTTTGAGCGGTACTATCGCAAGAATATATTGCCACGCTTATACAATATGCGCATCAGATATGACCCGCAAACTATTGAGGCGGTATCGTATTCTGAGAGCTGGTTCGAGTGGTGCCGAATGTTCTCTCTGGGCGTAAGGGACCCAAGACATGTGTGCAATTATGTGATCCAAAAAATCAAGAAACTAACTTGGGTCCAGATGAGCCTCCTGAACTCTGCCCTTGGTTCAGAATGGACAACCGCAACAGTCATCAAGAAGAATTGGCTAAACAAAAGCGAAGTTCCAGCGTCTAAAATAGCAAAAGATTCCAGATCAAGGAGAGAGCACAAGGAATTTTTGCGCATAGAAGAGAAGAGGTTGCGGCAATACTCTGCCATCAACAGGAATGGCAGGGTAGCTGATGACTTGGGCTGGGTGACTGACCCTGTGGATACTGGCGCAGTTATTGCAGAGGACGATCTACTCTACTACTTCGCGTCTAAGATTGAGCCCACAGTAAAGAAGTTGATGAACGCCAATCACGATAAGTCGTTGCATGTGGCTCGATTGTTTATAAGCCTGTGCATGGAAGAAACTGGTAACACCAGACAATGGGAAGCTCTGGAGCAGTATGGCATCAACACTCACTGGTTTAGGAGCAGAATCCGAAAGCGATTAAAGCAAGTTATGGAAGATTACTATAGCAGGGAGTGACAATGGCAAGGGGCAGGAAGTCTAAAAATGGTTGGTCTCGAAACGCTGACTTCTCTGGCAAGGACTATATGGCCGAGAAGTACAACCAGCAATACAGAAAGTTCATATTGCCTCGGCTGCGCAAGCAATTTCCGAAGGTTGATTTTCTGACCCTTGAGCATTACACCTACTCAGAGGGATGGTTTGAGTGGTGCAGACTTATCTCGCAAGGGATTAGGTCTGTGTCTAAATTGTTGACTTATGTTTCTTGGCACTGTGTTTCGGTTGCTGTGGACTCCACTTCACAAGTCCGAAGATTCTTTGGGTCGGAGACAAGTAAGACAAGATTGATACGAGAGGCCCTTGGTCTGCCAGACGGTCGTGATCCAAAATACGACAGAAGTGACGAATCCTTCTTGAAGCAATACGGGAATGATTCTGACGTGGTTGACGGTGCCGATCTGTTCGACTACCTAGCAGAGAAGTTAAAGCCGGTCCTATTGCCACTGATTAGACACAAGAAAGACTGCTGGAAGACCGCAGCGTATTTATGTTTCGCTGCTGTTAGCGAAGAGAATAGAAGGCACAAATGGGGCGATCTTGAGCAGTTTGGCATTAAGCACAGCAGAAAGAAAGCTACCATTAAAAGAGCTGTCACCAGAATAGTCAAGGAGAACTATGATATCATTTCAGATTGATTTTAAGCATTTAGGAAAGATTGTTTCGCCGGGGCAAGATTTCTCTGTGGCCCAAAACGGATTTGGAAATCGCCGCGCGTTCGTAACAGATGGCCTAGTCTTCTGCCGCGAGCAGTACGGCTTCACCGTCTGGGAGGTCATAGATGGAGTGTCGAGCAAACTCGGCTGGTTCCAGTGCCCAAAAGGAACTGACATCGAAGAGATCGAAAAAGGCTGGCGGGAGGGACGTTATGCAGAATACTGCTGATCTCACTGGACGCATCATGCAATTTGAATACGGAATCATGACCGCCGACGAGATAGTGCGGCTCTTTCAGGATTTGATTGACACAGGGATAGTTTGGTCTTTGCAGGGAACTTATGGGCGAATGGCTAAAAGGATGATTGATCTAGGATATTGCAAACCTAAAGGAAATTGAAATGTCACAAGCATTTGTTATGTCTGTGTCTGGGGATTGCCCTTACATCTGCGGAGATGGGATCGGGTTCTCATCTCCGGGCCTTTTACTGAAATTGCAGGATGGATTCGCATTCATGAAGAAAGGGGTAAGGGTGGAAGTGTTTGAAGTTCAGGATGGGCTATCCAGCGATATTCCTGCGTACACTATCAACAATGAATCAGGTAAGCCCCTATCTGAGGTTATTGCTAAATTTTGGCAAGAGAAGAAGGGATAATCCACTGGTCGCCTATTGGTTTGATATGATAGACAAGGAAGTCTCCGTTCTTTGCAATGATCGCGTAGATGAAACCATGCTGCCAGCGCAGGGTGTCTAATGCGGTTGCGTTGTACCCCATTTCTAGGTTGCACAAACAGCCTGCCATATGCCCTTCGAGAGGCCCGTCTAATTTAGGCAGAACAACAGACTCTGGTGTGTGACAGTGCCCAGTCACCACAGAGACCCCTAGTTTCTGAACTGTCGTTGCTAAACACCCCTTCCCATGCGCGAATCCGTGAATGAAATTCAGATTGCCAACTGAGTGAACCCCTCGACGTTTCTCGTAGTGGTAGAACTCGCAGTCGATGTCAGCAAATCTCCCTTCTAGTTCCTCACACAATTTCTTGGCGTTATCATTCCGAAGCGCATCGTCTTTCTCTTTCTCGGCAGCTCTCCATAATCGATAGTCGTGATTCCCCATCAAGAACGCGGTCGGCTTCCATTGCTTGATGAACGAACGGGCAAACTGCATATCCTCGGCAATAGGGACTGCTTTCTCCGCCTTGGTCGCCCCCTCGCGCAGGCAGGTCATGTCAGTCAAATCCCCGCCGCATATTCGGTGAGTTGGCTTTAGGATATTGGTGGCCTTGTGCAGGGCCTTCATTGAAGCAGGGTCCGAGAGATAACCGTGCATATCAGAGGCAAAGATCACAGATTCCATATTGGCTTCCAAAAAGAAAGGGTGTGCAGGTGATTAGCCCACACACCCCGAAAGAACTACTTGGTGTTAGCTACTGCCACGATCTCAAACAACTTACCCAGCAAATTGTCATCCAAAGCAATTTCTAACAACACTTCAACCACCTTGTCATCACTTTGCGTTTTAGTCAACTTCGATGCAAGCAATGCTAACTGCAAGGTTTGCAACAATTTCAAACGAAAATCTGTTACGCTCATACTAACTCCCTGTAGGGGGCGGCACATTATTTTGATCTGGAGCAGGCGTGCCGCCAAGAAACGCCTTCCAGATTGCATCCAACTTCTCTCGGAACGCAGGATTTGCCCCAATAAATACGACGAAGCTGGCGAGCAACGGTATACGAGAGCCTGCAAGAACCTTGAGAACTGTGTCAAGACTGAACGACGCCCCAAGCGGGTTGCCGCTACTTTTGTTTGTGAGGTAAGACCCGACCAGCAAGGCAATGATCCCGATGATGGACCACAGAGGATTGTCGGCACTCAATGTGAAATCAAGTTCCATTATGCTGCACTCCGCTTTCGGGTCCAGAAGTAAAAGAGACCAGCCAACACCAACCCGATGTGGTGCCAAGCGATCTTGAGGACATTGCCGTCTCCGCCCTTGTTCGGAGCAGTCTTAGGGCCGGGGTCCTTGGCCGGGTCATATCCGGGAACTTTATCACGAAGGGCAGCAGCGAGCTTAACTGGCCCACCGTAGTCGTCTTGGCGCCACAAGACTGTGCCATCGGATTGCTGGCAATAGATCGTCGGCTTTCCGGTGGTAACAAAACCGCCATCAACAACTCGCCAATGGTCGGGCTCGTAAGCCTGAACTAGCATCTTCCCTTTCAGGAAAGCCAATTCTGGGGATTTGTCTAAATCATCCAAAACCTTCTTTCGTTCGGCTTCTGGCCCGATCACAGTAAGCCGAGGGCTTGCTGCGTCGGCGGGGATTCCTGCTGGCCCCATGATTTTACTGAGAGCATCCATAACCTCAGCCCGAGTTGCGCGACGACCGTCTTTGCAGAAGGTGTCCTTTTCACTCAGCTTTTCCCGATCAACCCCAAACACCTCTTTCGGGGTAGGAATGACAGTAGGTTTAGGGCCTTGCTCTGGAGCAACAGGCTTGTACTTATCTTCCTTGGCTGGCTCGTCTTTCTCTAAAATAGACGGCAACCCCACATCTTTCTCCCCACGAGGGTTGAGCTTATCCCGAGTCTGAGTCAGGTTATAGGTCTTCCCTTCGCTGAGAACATGCCAGATTCCACGAGTCGGTTCCAGCAATCCAACGGGCTCATCTTTCCAATACAGGCAGATGTAACCTGCGGGAAGGACTTTGTTATTCGTGCGTTCGGCGTAGTTCTTCGGGCCAGCGCTCCACCACAACTCGTACCAGCCTTTGTCCTGTGCATTTGCAAAAGACCCAAAGAGCAATGCTACTAGCAAAGCTAATCGCTTCATCGTAATTTCTCCAAAAGTTTAAGCAAGTCCACCCGTTGCGTTTTCCCATTTTTGTCAACCACATCAATAACCGGATCGGGGATGCACGACAAAATTAACCTCGGCGTCCCTAGCGTATCCGTGATTACTAAGTTGCCTTTGACTGTCAATTGCTTCGTTGGCTCGTTCGGCACTACCAATGGGGCAGGTGTCGGGACTGGAGCAACTGCACCGCCCTTGTTTGACACATAGGCGAACGCCACAATCACTCCCAAGACAAAACCGCCCAACACCAGCATCGCAGTGTCGATCACTTTCTTGTTCATCTTTGTTTGCCCTGCACAGCAATATGGTTGCTGCCCCTACGAATGTTCCACAAAATACGCCAGCGATAAACCAAAGGATTTCCATAAATCTCTCCTACTTAGGATTCCGTGGGCTTGGCGGAGGAGGCGGTGCCAACCAAACGAATACCCACCCCGAGCGATTAGGGTAGTTGACTCGGCGCTTCAGCTCAGGAATGTCCATCCATTCATAATTGTCTTCCCCCGGGAAATTGTTGTCTAAAACAACACCATACTTCCCATCAGCGCCCTTGACCGCGCATACCATGTGAGCAATCTCTTTTCCGTATCGGGGAGAGTATCCGTAGGTAATGCAAGGGCATCTTCCGCTTTTTAGTGCTGCTTCGATAATAGGCCAAGGGTCAGGCCCCTCGTACTGAATGTAGGAATCTCGGACGTTAGGAATTCCTTTAGCTTTCGCATAAGCATCCAGTTGCTCAACCACTTTCTGAGGGTAAGCCCCGCCCGGATCGTTGGCGCACCAGTCTCGGAGACCTTGCCATCGTGGGTCCATGTTCTGAACTCGCGCGGCCATCTCAATCGAGCTCATTACGCACATCCCCGCCCCGTCTACTTTAGACCCAATGTTCTTGATGTGCAATTTCCCCGGAAGGTCTACATCGAGAACTTCTTCCCCTTTCGTCCGTCCACCAATCGCGCTGTCCTTGCCTTCCAGAGCTGGGCCTTCATGCCCTATAGTATTATAGACAGGATCAGCTTTGACTGCGCAACCCCTTGACCAAGTAATCAAGCCTACAAGAACAACAAGCACAATTCCCCAAAACAGAAAATCGTATTTGAACTTCTTCAAAAAATCTAGCATCAAATATCTCCTAAGTGCAAGTTCGGGAGCAAGTCTTTTGGGTTCGCAGTCGGATCGGACCTGCCCCCATTCCCCATTGGCCCCCAAATCACTATAAATTCTGCGTCTTTTTCAATCATGTTTCGCCAAAACCACTCGCCAGCACTCGGGGCAATCTTCAGAGAATACCAAGTGCGGTAGTCTACATTGGGGTATATATAATACCTCGGGTAGACCCATTTGTATTCTCCCGGTCCCGCTTCCCTTTCTCTTTCGTTGCAAAAGACAACATGCAAATCCATCCGATCACGAATGTACGAGAACATGACCACATTGGTCGATTCTTTTGCAATGACCCCCAACTTCCCCGGCCAAAGCCATTCTGCCCCATCGGTCGCATCTTGCATTGGTTTGGCGTCTTCCTCAACCTTTTCCTCTAAAGTCTGCGATAGCTCTTTCAGGGCATCATAATCGGCGTTTTGCATGATCGAAGGCATCTTGCCTAATTTAGACGAATCTCCCAACAACTCATTGGCTATTGTTATCGTTTTGGCGCCCTGCTGTGCTGTCGAAACTGAGGCAGCAACTTGTCTGGCAAGATTCTCTCCACCTTTAAGGTATGCCGTTATGACCTCAGTAACAGCAATGGCAGCAATGCCAGAGACTGATCTGGCCAATCCTCTGACAAATCTCGATAATGGACCTCTTCTCATTGGTTCACCCAGATAACTTTCCCGACCCATCTACAGCATCCAGAGCAAGCTCCGCTACACGCCAATAGGAGTATTAGGATTAGGGCTATTCCCTTGATCTGCTCCATTTGCCCACCCCATAGATTCAATGATGTCTAATTCGGACTTAACTCTGCCTTCTAGATCGAGTAAATCCAATCGGGACACAAGTTTTCGTCCAATAACTGTTCCCGGCTCGATCAGCCTGTATTCCACAGCTTTTTCTGCGAGAGGTTTTACTTGGCTGAATGGCACAGTCGGAGCTGGCCCAATCGTGTCCAATTGCTCTCGAAGTAACCCTCTCCAAAGCTCCTTGATCTCAGCGTCTTCTTCCCCAAAATTAGAGAAACGCAATTGAGTGAAAACTGCCGAGATTGCGGCTCGAACATCGCCAACAGGGACAGGGTCCATTTGCTGAGAGATATTTTTATCGCTCAGATAATCGAACAGACCTTTAGCGTCTTTGGCCTCAACAAACGAAGCATACTCAGGCTTAGTCAATTCGTTTCTAATTGTCTGCCACCAAACTTTCTTGATAGAATCGAGCTCGACCCGCAAAAGTCGAGACTCTTCTCGCGCTTGGGCAATCAGAGAATTTGCTGTGATGACTTCAGCAACAACTGCCTTCTGGCCAGCCTCGTAAGCATCACCTAACAAAGATCGGATCAATTCTGTGATAGCGGTCAATTTATCTTCCATATCAACTCCCCTCTCTAAGAACAGAAAACTCAGTAATCGTCTGGACCTGCGCAATTGCGGGGACAAACCCAAACCAGTATACTTGCAAGTCAATTATGTCACCGGCAGCAAATGTGGCCGGGGGATTATGTAAAGGCAGAGACTCATTCAGGGCAAGACCAGCAGCTTGCGTTCCAGCAATAGTATCAGAAAAAGGAAGGGGCACGCCGTTTTGCGTGAACCGTAACTGGGCATATGTAATTCCAGCTCCGCCTGCAAGAATATAGCAGTGCGACTTGCCATTGATCTCGTACTTTCCGGTCGTGCCAATTGTAATAGCCCCTCCGGGGACATTGGTCCAAGCGCCAGTAATGCCATACACCAAAGCAACATTAACGGCCTGTGTGGTCAAGCCAGAGCCAACAGCAGTCGTAAGCCCGTTGGAGTGCGTGTCGCCAATTACGTTCGTGGACGAAGTCCCTGTTGTCGTTGGAGGCGCCCAAGTTCCATCAGCTCGAAGGAAGTTTACTGTTCCGCCGCCGCTCGCAGGCACAAGTCCCTTCAGAGCAGAAGTGAACGTGTCAAGCATTGCCGTGATCTGGGTCGCAGTCAGGTCGCTTGCATTCGCAACGCCGCCGGTATTGTTCCCCTTGATTGTGTTGGCTGGCATCTGGGCCAACGCTGCATTAGGGATTACGTTAGTTCCTATTCCGGGGTTTGGATAAGTCCCAGATAGAACGCCACCAGCAGGCCCAGTCGGAGGCCCTCCCCCGCCGCCACCAGAGCCCACAGTCGTACAAATCCCACCGTTGAACACATTCCCAATCGAGTCAGTGCCCGACGCTCCAGCAGTCCCACCACCGCCGCCAATATAAAACTTATCAGTTGCCCAAACTTGATAAGCATTGAACGTTACCCCGGAAGAGTTGCCTAGCATGAACGCAGGGGATGGTCCTGTGTAACCGGCATTCAGCTCCCCTGTCACCGGATCGATTACCTGACCATACGTTGCAGGAGCTTCGACGTAGAAATTCAGATAAGGGTTCCCACCACCAGATGATCCCAGAACCGCGAATCCAGTGACTCCAGTCCCAAACCCTGTCTCCGTTCTGCCGGAACTAACAAATCTGGTTGCCCAGACATCGTTTGTACCAAACACATTGTAGATAGTTCCGCCTAAATTAGACGCTGCCCTCAACTGAAATCCGCAGTTGGTTTCTGTTCCAGAGCCATTTTCGGACTTCTTGAGCTCTGGAAGGTCCTGCTCCCCAGAGACAACAAAATCCGCGGAACCAACGATTATGCTGGAGAATTTCTTCTTGCCGAGACCGCAGAACTGCTTGCTTACAGAAAAGATTCCTTCTTTATTTCTCTCGGCCTCATTGGGCTCCAATGTGGCATTTGGCGCAGTTCCGCCAACTTTCATCTTACTGACCGTCAATTTCTGAACAGGATTAACTGTGTTGACCCCATCCGTTATTTCCCAAGCACCTATCGTTGGGTAGTCTGGCGCCGTAGTCATAACCCTATTGCAAAACACATTTGGGCAATAGGTTGCCATCTTTGAAACAATCGTTTCGCACTTCGTGTCAGTGACCCGCCAAATTACATCAAGACCGCTTTCGTCTGATACATCTTCAATGCCGACAATTCGAGCGTTGCCACATGTAGACAAGTAGTAGGCGCATTGTTCGGAGATAGCATCGCACAGATCAGCCACCTCTGTTGAGATAGATGATTGGTACTTCGTTGTAAATGTTAGAGAAAGAACCCAGTTGCTTATCTGCTGGGCTAACGCTGGTATTTCCGTGGGAATAGAGAAGCTATTAACTATCCCAATCCCCATCTTGTCATACATGTCATTTTGGTTGGCGCATCCGTCTTGGTACTGCCATCCCCATTGGCCAACAGAATCATCCCAGCTTCTCATGTGAGAAACAATCTCTGCTGGAATTGATGGCGTGCCAACACCTGACCCGCTATAATCCGAGACTCCGGGCAGGACGCTCATCTTTCTAAAATAGACAGTATTGTCTCTTCGGTAGCACGGAAGTCGCCCAGTGGACCACCCGATAAGCTCGATCAACAAAGCTGCCGACCGTCGAATAGACAATGGGCTATCAATATCGGGCCATTTGTAAACAGATTCTACTGCTGTCTCAAACGAGGCTGTGAGATAGCCCGTTATTACTCCAGACGTAGTTATCAGGTCTTGCCAAGTGTATGTGTCAGTCCAGCTCGGAAGCCCTGTGTCTGCCGACTGTATGCGGAATCGTTTATCAACCAAAGTGACAAGCCACATATCCCAATCTGTAATCTTCTCGAAAGAGTAGATTTCCATGACTTCGGATATTAACACATCGCCATGAGACAGCGTCAGAGTGATGTTTTGCCGAGCGGCACCGTTATCAATTGCGTCCTTGGTGTCTTCGTCAATGATTCCGCGAAACAGCCCCCAGCGAAGCATGGTCGCGCCGGGGCGATACCATGTGTTGATTTCTGTTCGCTTCTCGGGTCTGGCAGTAGCAGGCGATTGGGTCCAGTATGTGAGCCATTGAGGTGCAGCGTCTGGCGTTTCAGACAACACAAAAAGACTTTCCAGCTCGGCGAGCTCGGAGTCGCTTGGCTGGTAGACGCCGTAATCGCTGCCACCGTATGTCAAGACAAACTGAGCCATTCTAATACCCCGGAAGATACCCTGCGTCGAACCAATGCAAATTCTGGCCTATCGAAAAGAAACCCAACTCTTCGCGCAGTCGGTCAATGCAGCGAAATCTTTGTTCAAAAGGAGTCCAGATATTTTTTGCATAATATAGGTAAAGAAAAACATTCGATGTGCAAATCATGTAATGTCTATAATTCTCGTCAATCTCAACATTATTGTTTCTGCACGCCTCTTCGTACCTACTCAACTTATTATAGCATAGCTCGTAATGATTCCATGCCTGAGCTGCCGTCATGCAAAATCTGTTGAGTTCTGCTGTGTGGTAAAATGGGCCAACTTCTACCTGCAAATCGCCTTCATATTTGATGTAGGATGGCCCAGCTCGATCTACCGAGCCAACAAAGCCCATTGCCATCCACAACACAATTGATAAAGCATCCATTTCATCCTCCGGGGTGTCTGAACAAGACGGACACCTTCACGTTGACCTGATGGAATCCATCCATCTCTGACTTGCGCACCTTTTGGTATCCAAGCCCAACAGTCGGCTCCATCAAGTAGCATTGATTAGAGCCGTTGACCGGAGACCACTGGGATAAATTAGACAAGACTGTGTAGGCCGCACGATCCCATCCCACGTTATTCAAGATGGCTTGATCCATCCTCGGCATAGGGTCAAGCTGAACCCTGAGAAATAGTTTGACCGTAACAGTAGACCGCATGACTAATAAAGCGTCACCGCCCTGTTGCCACTGGGCATCTGAAATCTGGGGCCAACAAACGACTGCTGCCGACTGATTGCTGGCCATTTGCTCTGGTGGCAAAGAGTCGAACTCATCAGCCAGATAAACGAACGCCGGAGCGATCACTGCGGAGCATGTGCTCTGAATCTGAGTTTTGATTGCAGAGATGATGGTCGCAGGGCTAACCTGCAACGCGCCAAATGTCGGCATAACGCTCCTACGTTAATAGGGTATCGGATATTGTCGGCGAGTTGCTGGTTGGCAAATACAGGTTATTCGTCCTAGGGAAGAACAAAAAGATTCGATCCCAGAACCATTGCCAAGTCGCTAAATTAGACGCGCCGCCGTAGTTATTGGTCGTGGTCAGTGTGAAATAATCCGTCTGTGCAAAATTAGACACGCCAGCGATTGCAACAGCCAATGGTCCACCGGCGTACAACGAAGTCGGGGCGCTCAAAGAAAGCCAGTCAACAAACAGGTTCCCGCCAGAGATAGCTGTCTGCACTTCCATCTTGATCTGAGCTCCAGTTGGCACCAAAATCGGCGTTTTAAGCCAACCGCCATGAGCTCCGAATGTACTTGTGCTCACTGTGCTGAGGTCCACGTCTACCCGCATAGGGCTTCCATCTCCGCCTGTCACAACCGTTCCAGCAGAGTCGATAACAGAGAATCGCAAAGTTCCAGTCAGTGAAGCTGAAGCCTTCAAACGTACACCGAGGAAGTATTGCGCGTTTGGCGAGAGGGTTGTGCTTGGCGACTTCTTGGCAGCGAATAATGTTCCGCTTGCCAGCAATTTTAGACAAGCTGTCCCGTTGTATGTAGTTGTGGTCTCTTGGGCGAACTGAGCTCCAGAAGTTCCAACGAGCACAGTCCAACCAGTCGGGCCGAATGGGGTTGTTGCCGAGTATGTTTTGAACAAGCCATCTGAGCCAAGCAATGACCCCGAAGAGGGAGTAATTGATGTCACGTTAGTCTGCGTCCCAGAACCAAGAGGATAATCATTTGCCCATGGCGAGAAAGTCCCTGTCAAAGTTACAGGGTTGCCACTGTAGGTGAATATCTCTCGACCCGAAGGAGTGTTACCATTGCCCGGCTGAGAGTCAGCAGTGCAAGCAATTCGGATGCTCGACTCGTTGAACAGAAGCCCATACTCGCTGCCGTCATAGCGAGTGGAAGTGACGTAAAACTTACCGTCGCCCTTGTTTGACGATCCGTCTACAATAGACGCGGCCACAGTCATGCTCTGAACGCTTGCCGAGGCAGCTTTCATTTGGCGAATCAACTCTTGAGCAGCAGCAGGGAAAGAGCTTGCTGCCGAAGGGTTGTCCGCATAAACAAACGAAACTAAAACAGACTGAGCAAGACTGCTGAAGTTGTTCATAAAGTCGCCCATCTGCAAAAGACCAGTCGCTTTAAGCTGGTCAAATGCACTGAGCGGCGGGGTCAAAGGCAAGGCGTTCAACTGTGTGCGGATTGCCTCAATCTTGGTGGCCATAGCCGTTTGGTTTGTACGGTTGGTAGTGGCCATTTTCCCAATCAATCCAAGAGTGGTGAAAACGTCTGTCAAATTAAGCGCCATTCGCAGTAACCTCTACTGAAGATTTATCGGGAATAAAAGCCACAAGCTGGCTCATTTCTACTGGAGACCAAGGCGGGACTGGTGGCCGAAGTGCTAATTTAGACGCATCCAGCACTCTGTAAGATAGGACTCCTGACACATGATACTCTACAGTCCCATCGTCGTTGTAATCTGCTTGAGGGACGCTCAGTGATCCACTTTCGTACACTAGGTTTGCATCAGTGTCTGTCGTGTTAGCAAAAGGTATGACTGGTGGCGACCCTAGCCTGCTCGCAAACACCTTGACTACAACCCGAGCCTTATCTTGCGCCCTAATCTGAAAAGCCTTAGCGATCTCGCCTTCCTTGTTAGGCTCCAAAACCAAGTGCTTTCCTTGAATCAGGTACTCAATCTCTGAGTTGTAAGAAGAATACGGGCCAGCTTCCCAGCCCTCGACATCTGTTGACACCTCAGAGGTGAAGACGTACTCTTCTGTTTCTTCTTCGATTGTCATTCCATCAGACAACGGAGCGCCAGAGACAAACCATCCTGTAGATGTTGGAGCGATCTGGGAGCCCGGCATCACTTGAGCAAAACCATCAAACGGGTTAGAGTTTGACTGAATCGCCGGAATCTGTGAAGGCACTGTCGGTATCGGAGCAAGACCAGCAGAACCTTCTGGGGCGCCCGGAACATTTTCTAACTTTGTTGTACTGGAGACGATTGCGCTCATCTCTGGAATTGGCGCGGCAGACTCTTGCTGAGTCTCTTGCCCAAGAACAGGGCCTCGCACACCAGAGCTTTGCCGAGTTAAGGCAGAAGACAACGACACAGCAGGATCGCGCATGAATCCGGCAACCAGCAGCACCATTTGGTTCGGGTCATTCCCGCGAAGCCCACCTGCATCCATATTCTCGCGGTATTGCTCGACGCCCGGCAGTGGCTGGCCAAAAGCATCTATTGCCAATTGGGGGACAGTCACCGTCGGGTTTTTAGAAGCTGCCTCTTGAGCGATGGCCTCAAGAATCCCCTTCTGGGCAATTGTTTTATCTGCCTCTTCATCGGCAGCTACTACAGTCCATATAATGTTAGCTATCTGACCAGCAAATGGTACGCCGCCAATCAGACTCCTGATATATCCAATTCCACCTGATCTGATCCTGCGGCCTGCCGCTCTCCAATCTCCATTGGCTACATTTATAGCAGCGCGAATTACTTGGTACGCACCCTCAATTGTCCCCGCTACAATAGAAACAGGGCCGGGAAGAGCAGATTTTATTGCCCCATAAATCACTTCGTTGATCGTAGAGTCATTGAGAGTCTGATTTACCAGATTGGCTGGCGGAATCAAAAACCGCATTGATACTGCAATTTGATTGTCGAATAACTTTTCCCTGACCGAGATTCCACCGTGCGCCTTGGCAAACATAGTCTGCCACAGCAATAGGCCAGACTGTTTTCGGTCCCTCGCTAAAATAGACACTCGACTCAGACAGATGGCCAGCGCTGCTTCGATCAGTTTCTTCTTCGGGGTCCCTTTCTTGCCACGCAGAGTGACAGAAATATCTCCGTGCCAAACCGCCCCAGAGCCAGTTACGCCAAAATCGCCCTCGGCTTCGTAAGCGGGATCAGGTGGGCATGTGTCAAGCTGCTTGTCAACAAAACTGAAAGACAAGGTCATTCCATCCTTAGACACACGGAATCGGCTTCGTCGGCGGTATCCCGGAATCAGGAACGGCAAAGTCAGGTCCCGCAGAGAGTCTATGGTCGCCCAAGTTTGGCGCACTTCCGAGTTTCGGAACGGCTGGCCTGCTGACTTCAGCTCCCCAGTTGTGGTGATCGTCGAGTATCCACGCTCGTCCCAAGATTGCTCTTGGTCGTAACGAATTGACAGAACTGCTGGCTCTGCGTACCCGCCTACTGTTTCTTGCTGCTGAGCCAACCGACACTTGACAGACCACTGCAATAACCAAGTTCCGTTAGAAAGAGGCTGGATAATCTGAACTTCTCCAGCGAATGGTCCGTTGCCGTCGTCCTCTGGAGGGGCGACTTTGCTATTCTCCCGTTGGACAGTCGTGTCTATAATAACCTGATCTCCTCGCTTGACAATTAAGCCACGTCGTGGCATGTTGAGCAAGTTTGAGATTCGGTTGTACGCCCGAGTGATAGCCCCTTCCCAGCCTCCGCCTTGGAGGTCTTCTGCCAAGTCAATCGGTCCCCAAGTTTCTTCTGGGGTAACGCTTGGATCGGTCAAAGCCATGATAAACTGGAAGGTGTACGAATAATTTCGGAACAGAACATCCATGCCAGATGCGTCCATCTCGTTGACCTGATTGGCCGACAAGGTGCGCACTGTTCCAAGATTGACTCCGTTATATTCGACTGTGGTGACTTCTGCCATATTAGTGAGCCGATGCTAGTTTTGGGGAATTGATAGGCGTGCCAGAAAACATTGCTTTCCTGATCTTGACTATGGCGCCCTGTATAGACGAGGGTGACAGGCTTAGGTCTGCTGATCGAACACAATCGACTAAAATAGACTCTGGAATAGCATTGGAATTTTTGCAGTTAGCACAAATCCATTTGTTCCCATATTTTCGGTCTTCAACAGGGTGCAAATGGGCCTTGCATGAGGCACAGTGCATCGCGCGAGACGAGTAGACTTGCCAGATGATTTCTGACTCATCTTTTTTCTGTTTCTTCTTGCTGGCCATGCTTTCTCCTAATGTCGGGGGCAGGAGTCGAACCTGCTATTTCATGCGTATTAGACACGCGAGATGCCGTTTCTCTACCCCGTCAGCAGTTCATTGCCTTGACTTTCGCGTCATATAGGCGTGGATTATTACTCCTCCGACTCCGGGCTTGCTCCGGCAGGCAATGAACCTTGTCTCAGCTAAATGTTTCTTTCAACATTTTTTCGTAACTCTGGCTATGGCTTTCTATTACATTTCCATTCTCATCGAGATAGTCAACAGTCACCCACCCTCCCTTGAAGCGAACATGGGCACTTTTTATGCTCTCAAATATGCTCCCTGTCTGCCGTTTGTCTTCCTTAAACAAGGTCACTACCAGAGCAATAGAGTGCTCGTCCCCAACCTTCCTTGGCAACACGCCAATTGTAATGGGCTCGTCATCTTCAGCTTGAGAATAGAATGCAGCACACACTAAAGTTGCTAAGAACTTTTCCATGTCTGTGCCGATTGTATCATCAATCTTTTTTTTGACATTTTCTAATAGACCGAGCATCACTTTTCTCCGAGAAAGTATTCGTCAAAAGTATCGCAATCGTTACTCAGTGTTTCCCCGGCAACCAAAGCCTTGGCCTTAACCTTACCACTTGCAAGGATTTTGACTTGGGCCTTAGCTTCTCCGACCTCAATCTCTAAGGTGATGCCCTTAGTGTTTGACTTGACGCGAATCTCCGCGCCATCTTCCGTTGCTGTATCAATAAACGCTGCGCTCAAGATTGCCTTTGCCGTGACCTCAAGTTCATTTGAAAACTCTCGCTTGTCGCAAATGTCGTCAATCTCGTTGAAGTAACCAGACAATTTTCCGACTAATGACTCACCCATCTTGTCCCCTTGTAAAATAGACAGGGGCCAAGCGCCCCGTTTTCACAGTTAAGTCAGCTATACGTTCTGCATGGCAAGCCTGACCCCTGCCCCACTGCTTTCGCAGTCGCTCCACTAGAACGGGATTTCGTTGTCGTTCTCTTCTCGTTCACCTTGCCCGTCATCAGCCTCTTGCTTCGGGGTTGATTCAGAACGCTTGGGCAGAACCTTAATCGAGGAGAGTTTGATCTTCTTGGCCTCTTTCTTTTCGCCTGATTTCTTATCGACCCAGTTCTCTTGCTCAAGCCGACCTTCGACAAGGACATGGTCTCCTTTCTTCACATATTGGGTGATGTGATTGAAGGTTGAGTCCTTGTCGCCGTTCTGCCAACGGAATGCGGTGATGAACAAAGCTCGCTCATCCTTCACCCAATTCCCCTGCTTGTCCTTGCGGCTCTCCGAGACCACCATCCGAAAGCTCGCTACCTTCTTGTCCCCCACCGCCCTCACTTCCACTGCCGGAGCTTCGTCGTTCCCCAGCACAATCCCTTCCAGAATGCAGATGTTTACTGTCGCCATTGTCGCCACTTTCCTTTTTAGAAGTCTTCCATAAATAATGCAGAAGGTCTATCGCTGCATGGACCGTCTGCGTGTCGTTTGAGCAAATTAACTCGTCATCAACGAGGGTCAGCTTTGCTCGGTTTTTTACCAACTCGTCTATTTTCTTCTTGGTCGAATTTTTGATTCGATACGAATGCAGATGAGTTTGGTTGTCTTTGCGCCCCATTTCTTTCCCCTTACCCTTACTATAGAGTAAATAATGGCACTGTTGCAAACTAATTCTAGAATTTCCAGCCAAGTTTTTCCATCTGGTTTGACCAACCCTTCTCTGCTTTTGCCTCTTTTGCAGATTGCTCTGCATTCCAGCGCATCAGAGCGGCAGCAGTTCCTGCGGCAGGTGAATCCATATTGGGATCGTAAGTTCCAGTTGCGATGTTGACTTTCTTCATCCACTCGGTTGCCGCCCTAATCACAGGTTCCAAGAATTCCAATAGCTCTGTGAGGTTCTTTTCCATCACGGCGCCAACGCCATTCTCTAAGATTTCCAACTGTTTTCGGAACTCTTCCGTCTGCAATCTGCGCTTCTCTTCTTCCATTGTTAGCATAGTTGCAGCCTGAGCCTCTGCGTTCCCAAGCCGAACATCGCGCATCTCTTTGAACACTTCTCGCAGGGTTGTTGCGAAGTTCATCTCAGATACTGCACCATACTCACGATTTCGGCCTTGGACCTCATTAGTGAAGTCCATAACCTTTTCCGCGACACCTTTGGCAATAAGAACTCCAACTCCAGCAGCAATAAACGCGCCGCCGACAACTGCCACCAATTTTTGCAAATTGGCATTGTTTGGGTTCAAATCCAATGGAGCAGGATTGGAGCCGGGAACGTCGGCATTATCAACGTCAAACGGGTGGCTGCTGTTGTGCTTGTCTAAATTATACTGGTAAAGGGCCTCGTCTAATTGCTTCTGCTTGTCAAGCCTTGCCATTTCTTCTCGGGCGGCTTGGCTGTCCTCTGCGTTCGCATAGAGATTGGCTCGTTCAACAACCCCAGCCATAGTACCGGCGTCATGCGGTGTTGCCATACGATCTTTGTTGCGGAAGTATTCTTCAGCCTCGGCCATCTTTCTCTGCCGCTCGGCGAGCTCTTTATCTAAAACTCCCTCGCCCCATTCTAGGCCATTCTCGTCGGAGTAGATATACCCCTCGCCCCAAGCTGCCTCTGGAGACATTAGGTAGTCAAGGTGGGCCTGAGTCTTGGTTTTGAGGTTTTGTATTTCCTGCCAATCGTTCACCGCCTCTGGGTCGCTGCTGGAAAATGCCCGGTTCTGGATGTCTCGTTCCAATCCTTCTGAGCCAAAGTTCCAGTTCTCTCCCCAAGGGTAGCCAGCGTCCGCAAACGCCTGCATGTTGTAATCAGTGCCAAACCCTAAGACTTCAAAATCGTTAGACCTTCTGCCCATATCAAGGACTTGGTCTCGCAAGAAATCTTTGTAGGTTTGGGCAAGCTCGCCATTAGACTCGGTCAGAGACTTCAGTTGCTCGATAAGTTGCTCAAGTTCGCTCATTGCGCTTCCCCTTTATCACATGGCGTGCCAACCAAAGGGCTAGGATTGCCCGTCTGTCGGTAACGGCTGGGAGTTGGCCTGTCTCGCAGGCGAGCTCAACAAAAAATGGTAGTCGCTCTGGATCGTTTTTAATTTAGACAAAAACACAAAGAGCAGCATGACTAGATAGGCGTGAGGTTTTCCTCGGCCATCTTGGTATTCTGGAATTCCTAAAATCTTGCGCAAGTGGGCAACGACCTCGCCTTCCAAAGAAAGACATTTCTGCGACACGCCCTCAAAGAGAGGTGGTTTCTGCTTGGTCATATTCCAGATTTTGTACAACTCATTGCGCAAGACAAGATTGTCTCGGTAGTCGTACATTCTTTTGAAGTCGTCAGGATGGCTTAGGGCCTTCTGGATCAGTTCATAAAGATCGATTGAACGCTTTGAGGTTCCGTCTTCATAATGAAAACAGCCATCGTCAACAAGGGTTGGTTGATTACCCCGATTGAGTAGGCTGTTGAGTAACTTCTTGGCAAATTGTAAAATCTTCATTCTTCCCCCTTGTGTCTATTTTAGGCATTGATGTGGTCGTAGAGCGCTGTGGCATCCAGAGTTTCTGCTTCAGGAGCTGGCCAAGCGTACAAGTTCATTACCAAAGGCTCGCAACGGGCTGCAAGAACCTTGCTCACATCGCGCCAGATGCAGTGATAAAATCGCCAGACTACTCCGTCAAGCGGTGATGTCAGGATGATTCGCTTGGTCAGACTATTGAACGCAATGAGACTTCCTGCCACAGGTTCTGCACCAAGAACTCCACCGCCAAACGCTGGGGCAAACAGATCGTCCATAACGTCCCAGTCGAAATACTGCATCGGGATCGATATGTTGGCAATAACCCCAAACCGTTGAATGTCTGCGGGAATCATTCCAGCATTATCCGAAATAACGTCTGCGGTCAATTGTTGCAGGTTAAACCGAACGCCATCGCGCGTGTACCCCAAATCCACCGGAGTTCCGGTTGTTCCGCCGGGGCCGACTCGAACAAGACAGTGACCGTTTGGGTGTGCTAGTAAGGCCATGTGTTTCCATTCCTCCGTCCAAAATAGCGATTCGCACTAACTGAGAGAGGCGGATTCGCTGGGTTGTAATTAGTAATCACGTCAACTGTGCTTATATTCCCGGCAGATTCCGTCTCAACAAATGGGAAGATTCGCTCGCCCTTCTTGAGTTTATCCAGAAGGTCGTATGCTTCCTCTAGACCGGAAATATCTCCTCTCTGTATTGTGGCGAGTCGTCTTCGGGCCAGCATTCCGAAAGCAATGTCGCAGCAGAGTTGCTTGAGCTTGACGAGTGCTGCTCCATTAAGCGCCGCAAGGTCCTCTCTCGAATATCTGCCGCCAACTGACGCTGCGGTCTCAATCTCTCCTGTTGCCGCAAGTAAGCATTGCGATACAACTGATGATGCGAGGAAACTTGAGACATCGGGGATGGTGTTATCATCGAGAATCCATTGGGCCATTATACGGAAGTCCCGAAAGACTATCAAGTCGCTCGGGGTAGCGTATGCGGTTGAGGAAGAGTCAGGAGTCTGTGCCATAGAGTTACCCTCGGGATTGCGCCAAGATGCTAAAATATACACCCTATTAGTATTGTAGCATGTCCACTAGGACAGTAACATAAAGGCCGTCGCCAAGTGATGAGGACTCAGCAACGGCCCGACTGGAAGGGGAGCCAGTCTGTTCGATTAGCTGAACAAGTTGGTGATTAAGTAGCCCGTTTCCGGTGCCACCATCTCAGTTGCCCAGTTCGATGTGATGAAACCTTCGTAGATTTCGTCACGGAGGTTGTTGTAGAATCCGACCGAGAGCAAGCTACCGAAATCGGCGTTCTTGCCATAGATGCCTTCCTTCGTGGTAGCGTAGGTGGCCTCTTTATCCCAGTAGAACAACTGAAAGGTCGAGTAGTTTGTCACAGGAGCAGAGCCAACTCGGTCTCCGGGGAGAGCATCTTGTCGAGAGAGCAAGATAGCCGAGTTATCGCTCTTGACGAACGAACGAGTAGGAGCTGCGCCTTTGCGAGCGGTGTTGATGACAGCATCTTCGACCACAAGTTCCCAACCGTAGATTTGGTTAGGGAGACCGAAGAGTCGGTTACGAGTACGAACTGCTTTCCCTTTCGGGTCGGTCAATTGCGTGCCCATGACGTTTGCGAGAGCAAAGCTGTTATTCTTGAGGTAATCTTGGAATTCCCCAGTAGCGACCATTTGACGGGCCGCACCGGGAGAAAGGACTAGCACAAGACTTTCTTCATCAACCACACCGTTCGAGTCCAGCATGATATTTTCGGTTGCCTTGTCAAGGGTCTTCCGAATATACTGGTTGGCTGCTGTAGCAGCGCCCCACAACCCGCCGCCAAGAGCGGTAGCGGTTGCGTGATGGGTGATACCCTTTCCGGCATCAACCCAGTTCGTGGTGGTTTCAAGATACGAGATGATGGACTTTGTGAGCAAGGTCCACATTCGGGTCATGTTACCAGCAGCGTAGTGCGCCATCACGTCGTAATCAGCTTGGTCAATCACTTCGTTAGGAATCTCGAAGGTGATGTTCCGTCGCTGAGTCTTGAACGACTTCATACGAGCACCGATGGTATTCTCCGAACCGTCAGGACGGCGAGTACCAGATGCCCAGTTGTATTCGTTCACATCGGTCACACGAATGGCTTCGGACGAATCCAATTCGAGATAGACACCGATCTGACGGTCGCTAGGACGTTTCGCAATGTATTCATTGATTGCGAATTTACTCGGGTTCGAGATTAAGCTCACAATAAGCCCAGTCACCTGCGGCGACGGGATATAAAAGCTATTCGGGCCCGGAATTTGAAAAGTTGCAGGCACTTAGTGGCCTCCTTTATTGGTTAGCTTATGCAGCGCCTACGTTATCGGGCCACACTAATACCTTGATTAGATCGCCAGCAGCAGCAGCAGTTTCCCATGCGATTGCGTAGGACGATTCTCCAGCAGCAGCAGTGACGCCACGGCCAGAAGTGTCCGGTCGCAAACGAGCTCCAGCAGTAACGGCTGCACCAGCTTCGAGTAGACCAGTTTCGCCTGCGCCAATCAAGGGAATAGATTCGCCTGCAATAGCGATGTAATTCTCGGTGATGGCCCAAGCGCCAGTGATGTTCGGAGACCGCAAGAACTGGAGGGACACGCCACAACAAACATCAGTTGTGGCCGATGCTTGGGCGCCCTGCCATTGAGCAGTTTCCTTAACAAAGCGACAGGGACTTACGTTCCCAGTCGCAATCAAATTGATAGTCGAGACGCCCATTTAGGCTCCTTGTTGTTATCGGGATTTCTTCCAGATTTCTTCAGCTTCGCTGTAGGACACATTCTTGGAATAGGCAATATCAGCGATTGCTGTGTAGTCGGCGGTTGTTCGAGGGGCCTTCTTATCGATTGCCCCGCCAACCGGAGCAACTTTACCTTGATAAAGGTGGGCCGAAAGGTTCAGGTCTTGCGCTTGGACAGCCTGTTTCGGGGACAGGGTCTTCAATGCAGCAAGGACAGCTTGGCGAGGCTCCGCGTCTAAATTCGACAGAGCGCCAACGAGTTTAACTGTCTCGTCTGCCCCCATCTCGTAGTTCAGAGCTTCGATTTCGCTGGAGACAGTTGCTGACACGCTTTTCTGTTCGGCATCTCGCAGCTTGGTCTTTAAGGCTTCGATTTCTGCGGCTAACACAGAAATGGTCTTGCCTTCGTCGGATTGGTAGTTGGTGGCGGCGCCACTGACCTTCTTTGCACCGGGTTTCTTATCGCTCACTTCTGGCTCCTCTTCTTCGAGTTCGGACTCTTCGCCTTCCTCGTCTGTGTCAATTTCTTCGGTGGGACCATCTTCGGCAGCCCCGTCAAACTCATCGTCATCCCCTCCGATGTCGTCACCGTCATCGTTGGGGTCAAAATCGTCATTATCTTCGTCGGCTTCGAGCATCCCATCTTCTTCTCCTTCAGAAAAGGCCATATCTTCCAGAGCAGGCGGAGGCACTTGGCCTTGGTCAAGCATCGCATTCATGATCTCTGCGATCAAAGTCTTGACTTGGTGTGATTGGTAATAGGACCAGTAGGCGTCTGCGCGAGCCTGTTCTTGTTCTGGGAGAATGTTCCCGGAAGCGTCTTTGAGGTCTGGTTGCAACGAGGCATCGTCAAAATGGTTTCCGCCGCTCATTTTCGTTTCCTTCGGAACACAAATTCAACGTGCTCCCCTTTAGTTCCAATTACTTTAGGTGCGCCGATCTTACCTTTGTCGTATTGATAAACAGCAACGCGCGTACCAACCCCAAGGAATGGTGGCCGAGTCAGAACGGCCATCCCAATGATTGCTTGGCTTTGGTGTACATACTCAGCCGACCGGTACGGGTAGGATAGATAGTCCGCATACCGAGATTTCTTGATGAGCGCGTGGACCTTAATGATCCCGTCGTCTTGATAGACCCCGAAGAGAAAACCTATGACTGGGGGCTGCTTGTCTTCAGGGAATCCCTTATCGAAACACCTATGCCCAATCGTGATGCAGGGCAAGTATCCGCCAATTAGGGCGTTAGTGTTTTCGCATATTTTAGACAAATCCGAATCTTTTATGGTGACCTTGATGGGCTTGCCGTCTTTGACTTCATCCCGTTCGTGGCTGGCAAAGAGTGGGATGTCCTCGTCCAGCACAAAGTCCCCAGTCGCAACAAGCGCCTGAATAGCTTCTTTCGGGGTATTTGTGAAAATTATGGACATTTACTTTGTATCAAGCTGATTGTTTCGTCTATTTGTAGCGTAAGGTAGTACGCCTTACGACCCTCTATTGTATTATAGTGGCCCTATATACAGGATTAGCGGCGTTAGGTTACGCTAGGGTGCCGGGGCCACCGGATTCTGGGTACTGTCTAGGGGAAGACCGGACAGTCGGGAAGTGCCTTACGAGGCCAAGTGGAAACCCCAGAAATCGCGGGTAACCTGTGTACCAACACCGTAAACTCAGCGCGACAGCTAAACGAAGAACTTAGACCAACTATCCAGAGAGTTGAATCGGCCTCTGGAAGCCGTGCTCAAGGGAAACCGAGAGAAGGGGCAAGTGGGACTAGGGCAAGGTGATCCAAAACCTTCGTAAGCAAGAGCGGCTAGGCTTCGGGAGAAGGGGGCAGAAGGGGGAGGTCTTATCTTAAACTGGAGAATTTTATGAGTGGCAAAACAGTGTTTGGGTGGTTGCTAGTCTGCGGAATGGTAGTTGGGGCTGGTTGCAGTTGCCGTTCGGTGCCGCAAGCGCCTGAGCAGCTGAAAGTCGATTATGAATTCATCCGTCAGGAAGAAGGGCGAGATGCAGCAAGGAATGGCATTCCTGCCAATGCTTGCCCTTACCCCACTAATGGGTTCAAACGCATAGACTGGTTGCGTGGCTGGATCGAAGAAACCAAGAAAATCAATGCCGCCAAACGCGAGGGTAAATAATGACCCTAGCGAGAGAGTCGATGCGAGAGACCTTGCAAGAGACGGTAGATCGATTAGAGAGATCGGTTGACGACTTGCTGTTCGAGATGGCCGCTCTAAAAAGCGAGAACGCTTTCCTGAAACGAAAGAATCACGAATT
>JACCDR011482944.1_pt1 | contig 50174 bp, 51 predicted proteins | sample 7446431 | NCBI WGS metagenome assembly JACCDR01 (sample SAMN15323443, study PRJNA562643) | freshwater metagenome | isolation source: river surface water | place: USA:Blue River Watershed | collected 2017-08-17 | reverse complement strand
TAAGCCAGCGCTCTAAGTGCTCCTTAAGCACCGCTTGTTTTGTTGCCATGTTCATATGGCAGAGAGGGTAACCGACTTATGAACTATACGACAGGGTTAGAGGAACATTATTTATGAGCTATAGCGCTACTATTGACCATTTGCGGCCATTCTGGTAATCTTCTGCCACTATGTTAATGATGCGTTTACAACGAGTCGGCCGCAAAAATGAACCCTCATATCGAGTGGTTGTTGTCGATAAGCGAGCAAGTACGAAGACAAATAAGAATGTCGACTTGCTAGGTTTTTACAATCCTAAACTCGGGACAACTGAGATCAATGCTGAAAAGGCAAAGTATTGGCTCTCGCAAGGCGTGCAGGCATCTGATACGGTGCACAATATGCTTGTGACCAAGAAAATCATCGACGCCAAGAAGATCAACGTCTTGCCAAAGATGAAGAACCGAAAAGCCGAAGAAGCTCCAGCTGCCGCAGCTGCGTAGGCAGCATCAACGTGTTGTCAATAAAAGACCGTGCTGTTCTGCACGGTCTTTTATTGACGCTCGATGAGGGGTCTCGTATCATATGAGGAGAGGGCCATGCATGACGTGGTTCTGCTTACCAGACTAGTAAGAATAGATGTATGGATACGCACGAAGATAAGCAGTTTCTCGAGACACTTGTAAAAGCACTGGTAGACCATCCAGAGAGTGTACGAATTAACCGAACCGTTGATGAGATGGGTGTACTCCTCACTCTTGATGTACATGCGGAGGATATGGGTAAGATCATTGGCCGATCCGGCAATACCGCCAAAGCCGTGCGCACTCTTCTACGAGTCGTCGGTATGAAGCATGACGCGCGCGTCAACCTTAAGATCAATGAGCCAGAAGGTGGGCGTGGTATGTCGCCAGAAATGACCGAAGCGATGCGTGAAGATAATCCAACAACCGCACCAAAATCACTCGATGAAGCGATTGAGGACTTGAAGATTTAAGGAATTCGAAAAAAATGAAATAGCCGGCCGCTACGCGTCCGGCTTTTTCTGTGCTAGGATTTTCTCTGTGAAACGAGGTGTCGACTATATCGGTATTGCAGTTTTATTTTTTTGCCACGATGGGCGAGGGAACTATGTGATGCTAAAGCGTGGTCAGCAGTGTAAAGATGAACAGGGTACCTGGGAATTTGGAGGCGGTGGTGTTCATGTTGGAGAACAACTTACCGATGCGGTAAAGAGGGAAGTCAATGAAGAATTTGGTACGTCACCACAAGAGATTGAATTTTTGGGACACGATGAAGGTTTTAGAACTAACAAGGATGGCCACGCTACCCATTGGATTTTCTTTCACTACAAAGTGCTAGTAAGTCGTGGAGAGGTAAAGAATAATGAACCTGATATGCACGACGAATTACGGTGGGTGACGCTTGACACTCTACCGACGCCGCTACATTCTTCGTTGGCGGCCGAAATCAAGAAGTATCGACAGCAACTACACTTTACATGAGTATGCATTTTCACGTGATTACACTCTTTCCCGAGGTTTGCAAAGCGTATACAGACGCTAGTATTTTAGGACGGGCGCAAAAGACCGAAAAAGGGAAGGGGGCAAAGGTGCGTGGCAAGAAGATCTCCGTCTCGTACTACAATCCTCGTGATTATACTGACGACAAGCACCACAAAGTCGATGAACGTCCCTACGGTGGTGGACCAGGTATGGTGATGCAGGCTCTGCCGGTACTTAAAGCAGCAACTAAAGCAATCGGACGGAAAGATCAGAAGCAGGTCAAGGTGCTCATCATGTCACCCCGGGGGATCACGTTTACCCAAGCGTACGCCAAGCAGCTTGCTATGGAGTATCGAGACATTGTACTTATCTCTGGTCGCTATGAGGGTATCGATGCTCGAGTAAAGGACATTCTCAACGCAGAGGAAGTATCGGTGGGAGACTATGTCCTTACGGGTGGTGAACTCCCCGCGCTTACGATCATTGACACGGTTGCTCGCAATATCCCGGGTGTCCTTGGTACCTTTGAGTCACTTGAGGATGAACGAGTCGCGAGTGGTGAGATGTACACGCGGCCTGAGGTTTTGGTCTATAAAAAAAAGAAGTATCCAGTGCCGCCGGTCCTTCTTGGTGGTAACCATGCTGAGATTGAATCCTGGAGGCAGAGTCGTCAGAAGGATTAGCGAGAGATTGACTTTTGCGTGGTAATTTCTTACCTTAGACCAAGAACCACCACAGTCCACATGAGAGGAGTCCCCATGGGCTACGGCTACGAAGACAGTGAACCAGGTGACTATCTCACGAGAGATGAAGTACGCGCGATCAAGAATGGAATAGAGCTTCGCGCTGCTGTGATCAAACTCCAGGAAGAGAGACAACAACAGCAAGCTCGCATCTGGTCGTGGGTTTTGTACTCTTTATCGATCCTTGGTATCGCCATCGGCATGATGCGGTACTGGCCGACATCATCATGACCCCATGCAAACCCGCGTTGCATGGGGTTTGCTATAGATTCGGATGACACAGCAAGTGGAGTATCTACTTGCACGATAAAACAGTGTGAGTGAAAACGGTACGTTTGAATCTTTCTTTGATCTTTGCTAGGGTTGCTATAGTCATCAACAGTACATTTGAGGAGTAGCTCATGAAAACTTTAAGCGATTGTGAACTATCACACGACACTGTTTATCGGTACTGGGTTGCAAGGTATGGCATAGTGCTTGCATGTATCTTCAATTTCTTGGACAGCGTGTTCCATTTTGCCAAGGAGGAAAAAGAACACCTTAGTCCAATAATTGAAGATGCCCTTATCGGTATAAAGAATAATCTCGGGTGCTTGATTCCCCTAACTGATCAAAGGTTGGTTGAGACAGTCATGGATCGAATTTCCAGACTTCAACCAGAGGTTAATCGGTCCGAATTAGCAAAGGCATTCATTCGGGATCTCGAAGTTGCCCTCACGCCACCGGGGACCCGCCTTGTCATCGACGGAGCATGGGTCAGGCTCGAGCAGGGGCAGCTCGTCTTTACCTCGCGATTACCCATTACGGCGGATGAGTAGCCAGTCGTCTCTCGTCGGCGATGATCAGATGACCCCATGCAAACCCGCGTTGCATGGGGTTTGCTTTTTTGATAGGGAAAGGGGTTTGGGGTTGATTTATATGTAAAATGTGTTATTATAAATACGGATTTCCGCTATACCTGCACGTGGTGTGTGGGTGACGGGAATTGGAGAATATTCATGGCAATTCAGCAGGCCAAGCGATCTTTCAAGGTCGCAGGGGTCTTCCAGGCGATAAGCCTCGTTCTCATGTATGCCATCATCATGATCGTTGGCAGCCAGGATCCCGAGGAGTTCGTTGTCCCCCTTGCTTGGGCTTCGGTATCGGCACAGGTCCTATCGGCTATCTCTGTGATCGTTGGTCTGATCGGCGATCGAATCGCTGTGGCGGATTTGCCGGCGCGGCGTCGGGTGCGGGCCGTCCGCCGGAGGGGGTGATGAAATCCACTCTTGCACACAACATCGTCGTGCTTTTCCTGGCGTGCCTTGCGGGTGGACTTCTTGAGATGGTCTGCAGGCAACACGGATGGTCGCCTAGCGCGTCACGCCTAACTGGAGGGGTTTTGATGGCAGTGCTCGTCTGCCTGCGGTTCAGGCTCTGAACGGCGTTGGTAGGGTTCTGGCCGGCTAGGAATGGATACGATCGTACCCATTCCTAGCCGGCTTTTTTATATTCCTGATCTCGCACATATGTTGATACAGCGATTATTTCCCCGAATTTTCCTTGCATTATTTTACAGGTTTGGTATAATCCCGCCACATACGCAACAGAGGTCGCCGATTGTGTTTTGGGGGTATGCACTAACGGAGCGGATTGTCACACGCGCGTGATGCCGATTTTACAAACAATTCTTTAAACGATCGAGAGAGTACGCAGTTGTGCGTGAGATTTTTTCGTGTAAAAGAATGTCGGAGGTAACTAATTTTGCAGTCACCTATGTCAAAAGGTACCAAAGCAACGAGTACAAGTGTCGGGCATATGCCACAGAAGTACTTTGAGGTCAGTCCGCGTCCACGGATTCCTCTCCCTGATCTCATCGAACCGCAGCGATTGTCATATCGTTGGTTTGTTGAGACTGCTCTTAAGGAAATCTTTACTGAGTTTTCTCCGATTGCGGACTATTCAGAGAAGAAGTTCGAATTAAAGTTTAAGAAATACGAGCTCGGTGCCCCAAAGTGTACGCCAGAGTTTGCGAAGGAGAACAAGCTTACCTACGAAGCACCACTCCGCGCGCAGGTGATTTTGAAAAACAAGACCTTTGAGAGTGAGAAAGAACAAGAGATCTTTATGACGGATCTTCCGGTGATGACTGAGCACGGCACCTTCATCATTAATGGTGTTGAACGTGTCATTGTGCCACAGCTCGCGCGTAGCTACGGCATCTTCTTTACATCGGAAGATGTAAAAGGACGTCAACTCTTTGGTGCGAAGATCATCCCAGCTCGTGGCGCATGGATCGAGATTGAATCGGAAGCAGACGGCGTGATCTATGTGAAGATTGACCGCAAGAAGAAGTTCCCGATCTCATCACTCCTTCGTGTTCTCGGTATGGAGAAGGATAAGGACATGATTGCGCTTCTTTCTGATATCCCTCGAGGTGAAGAATATATGAAGGCAACGATCGCTAAAGATCCAGCGAAGACGACTGATGAGTCGTATGTTGAGATCTACCGTCGTCTCCGTGATGGTGATTTGGCAACTGTCGACAACGCGCGCGAATTTGTGAAGTCTATTTTTGCTCCAGAACGATACGATCTCTCTGAGATTGGACGACATCACTTCAACGAACGATTCTCTCGACCGACTGACGAGAAAGCGACGAGTGTTCGCACGATTTCAACTGATGACATCAAGCTCATCCTTGGTCATATTGTGACCCAAAACCACGAAGTCGGTGCGTTGCCTGACGATATCGACCATCTCGGATTCCGACGAGTACGATACTTTGGCGAAATGCTCCAGCAGCGCGTCCGTGTCGGTATGACCCGCATGAAGCGTAATATTCAGGATCGTATGTCGACGATCGAGGCTGAGACAAGTCTTCCGATGCAGATCATCAATCCTCGACCACTTCAGGCGGCGATTAAGGAGTTTTTCAGTACCAACCAGCTTTCACAGTTCAGTCAGCAGCAGAACATCCTCGCTGAGATCGAACACTTGCGTACATTGTCCGCCCTTGGACCAGGAGGTCTTACGCGCGAGCGAGCCGGCTTTGAGGTACGTGACATTCACACCTCTCACTACGGACGTCTTTGCCCGATCCATACTCCAGAAGGACCGAACATCGGACTCATTCTTCGCCTCGCAATGTACTCTCGTGTCAACCGCTTTGGTATTATCGAGACCCCATACGCCAAGGTGAAGAATGGTGTCGTCACCGATGAGATCATCTTCATGAATGCGCACGAGGAAGAGAAATACAATATTGCGCATGCTGCGGTTGAGCTAGATGCAAGCGGTAAGATCAAGCCTGAACTCGTTGAGGCACGCCGTCGCGGTGACCCTCTTATTGTGAGTCGAAAGGACGTTGACTTCATTGATATTGCGACCAACCAGGCATTTTCTGTAGCAACCTCAATGATTCCATTCATGAACCATGACGATGCCAACCGTACCCTCATGGGTTCAAACATGCAGAAGCAGGCGACACCATGTGTGGTTCCAGAGGCACCACTCGTCGCAACCGGCGTTGAAGGTATGGTGGCTCGTGATACCGGGCGAGTGCTCTACGCCAGTGAGGCTGGTGAAGTCATTGAGTGTGACGCGAAGCGCATTGTCGTGAAGAACAAGGAAGGGAAGAAGAAGGAATACGCTCTTCGTACCTTTGAGCGAACAAATGACTTCTCTGCCTTTTATCATCGACCGGCGGTGACGGTGGGTGATACGGTGAAGCGCGGTGATCTTCTAGCCGATACATCATCAACTGACAACGGTCAGATTGCGGTAGGGCAGAATGCTCTTGTTGCCTTCATGAGTTGGAACGGTGCTAACTACGAAGACGCGATCGTGATTTCAGAGCGACTCGTGAAGCAGAGTAAGTTCTCGACAATCCATATTGATGAGCTCGAGGTCGCGGTGCGGGACACCAAGCTTGGACCGGAGGTAACCTCAGCGGATATTCCAAATGTGTCTGAATTGAAGCTTCGCAATCTTGATGAGAGCGGTATTATCCGCATTGGTGCGGAGGTACGACCGGGAGATATTCTTGTTGGAAAGGTGACACCAAAGGGTGAGACGCAGTTAACCCCAGAAGAACGACTTCTCCGCTCGATCTTTGGTGAGAAGGCAAAAGATGTAAAGGATACATCACTTCGACTGGAGGCAGGGAAGCGTGGTCGTATCATTGGCGTGAAGATTTTTTCACGTGAGAATGGTGACCAGCTCGAGAGTGGTGTCATTAAGCGTATCCATGTCACGATTGCACAGGTTCGTAACGTCTCTGTCGGTGACAAGCTCGCCGGACGACATGGTAACAAGGGTGTGATCTCCCGTATCTTGCCAGAAGAAGATATGCCGTACACCGAAGATGGGCGTCCGATCGATATCCTCCTCACACCACTTGGCGTACCAAGTCGTATGAACCTCGGTCAGATTCTTGAGCTCCACCTTGGTATGGCAGCTAACACGCTTGGGTACCAAGCTGTTGTACCACCATTTGCTGGTGCAACCGAGCACCATGTGAAGGCAGAACTCAAGGCGGCTGGATTACCAGAGGACGGTAAGATCCAGTTGCGTGACGGGCTTACCGGAGAACCGTTTGCCCAAAAGACTGCTGTTGGGTACATGTACATCTTGAAGCTTCACCACATGGTAGAAGATAAGATCCACATGCGATCGATTGGACCGTACTCACTTATCACGCAGCAGCCACTTGGAGGAAAGGCGCAAGTGGGAGGTCAACGATTTGGAGAAATGGAAGTGTGGGCCCTTCTTGGCTACGGGGCTGCCTACACACTTCGTGAAATGCTCACGATCAAGTCTGACGATATTGTTGGACGATCAGCAGCCTTTGATGCGATCGTTCGAGGAGAAAAGATTAGTCACCCACATACTCCAGCAGCCTTCAATGTGCTCGTTAACCAGCTTCGTGGGTTGGCTCTTGATGTGAAGCTTGAACGAGCAGAACGTCCGAAGCGAGATTATTCAGCGTAAGTCTAGCCAGTATATGTCAACGACATCAACATTTGTGAAGCAGCCGCTTCCGCCCAATGATTACACGGGGATCAATCTCCGTCTCGCCTCGCCCGACACTATCCTCGATTGGTCACACGGAGAGGTAACAAAGCCAGAAACAATTAACTACCGAACCCAGCGTCCCGAAAAGCATGGTCTTTTTGACGAGCGTATTTTTGGTCCTGTTGAGGACTATGAATGTGCATGCAAGAAGTATCGTGGTATTCGCTACAAGGGTATTGTCTGCGAGAAGTGTGGTGTTGAAATCACACGAGCAATTGTTCGTCGCGAACGCATGGGTCACATTGATCTTTGTATCCCAGTTGCTCATATTTGGTTCTTACGTGGAGTCCCGAGCCGTATTGCGATGATCCTTGGTATTCCAGCGGCCGAGATCGAAAAGGTGATTTACTTCGCAGGCTATATAGTCACGAAGGTCAGTGAAGAACACCGCACTCGATTACTGCGAGAACTTGATGCGGAATTTCGTACGAAGCTCAGGGCACTTCAAAATGAAGAAGCAAAGGAGGCACTCACCACACGAGCCGAAGAGACAAAGCGTGAAATTGAAAGTATCAAGCCAGGAACCGTTCTTGATGAAATGAGTTTCCACCGCTTTTCGATTAAGTACAGTACATTGTTCGAAGCACGCATTGGCGCAGAAGCGATCTTCGATCTCTTCTCTAATGTGAAGCTAGAAGAACTATTGAAGCAACTTGAGACTGAGCGCGACACGGCTGGAGTCTTGGAACGAGCCAAGCTCGACAAGCGCATGGCGCTCGTTCGCGGTATGATTACGGCTGGTGTTCGACCAGAGTGGATGTTTCTCACTCGTATCCCCGTCATTCCGCCCGCGATTCGCCCGATGGTCGCTCTTGAGGGTGGTCGTCATGCGTCGTCAGATCTTAACGACCTCTATCGCCGTGTAATCAACCGTAATAATCGTTTGAAGAAGCTCATCGATATTCAAGCGCCAGATGTGATTCTTCGTAACGAGAAGCGTATTCTCCAAGAAGCGGTTGATGCACTTATTGATAACTCTATTCGCCATGGTGGTGGTGCGTACTCAGCAATGAGTCAAGCACAGCGCCGACCGCTGAAGTCTCTCTCGGACTACCTGAAGAGTAAGCAGGGGTACTTCCGCCAGAACCTCCTTGGTAAGCGAGTAGACTACTCAGGACGTTCCGTGATTGTGATTGGTCCGGAGCTAGCACTTGATCAGTGTGGTCTTCCAAAGCATATGGCACTTGAACTATTTCGACCATTTGTCATTGCGGAACTTCTGAAGCAGGAACTTGCGTACAACATCCGTGGTGCTGGTCGTCTCATCGAGGATGGGGTTCCAGAGGTATGGGCAATTCTTGAAGATGTGATTCGACATCGACACGTGCTCCTCAACCGTGCACCGACACTGCACCGACAAGGTATCCAAGCGTTTCGACCGGTTTTGATCGAAGGAAACGCGATTCAAGTACACCCACTTGTTTGTCGAGCGTTCAACGCCGACTTCGACGGTGACCAGATGGCGGTTCACGTACCTCTCTCTGACGAGGCACAGATGGAAGCTCGCGAGATTATCTCAGCCAATAAGAATATCTTGAAGCCAGGATCGGCTGAGCCGGTTGTGTCAGAAAAGCTTCTCGATATGGCGCTTGGTTCATACTGGATGACAAAGATTATTGAGGGAGCGAAGGGAGAGGATAAGTATTTCGCTTCACCAAATGATGCGATCAATGCGTATGACCACGGTATCATTGATTTCCGAGCGAAGGTTAAGGTACTTGCAACCGATACACCGAAGTATAAGCAATTTGAAGGAAAGATCTTCGAGACATCGGTAGGCCGTCTTATCTTCAACAGTGTCCTTCCGTCAGACCACATGTTCATTAATGACGTTGTTGTTCAAAAAACACTATTCTCCGTCATTATCGATATTATTGACTCTCGTGGGCCGGAGGCTGTGCCACCAATCGTTGATCGCTTGAAGAAACTTGGTCTCAAGTATGCGACGATGTCAGGAACAACCTGGGGTATTGATGAGGTAAGTGTACCAAAAGGAAAGGGTGACATCATTACGAAAGCACGTGGTGAAGAGAAGCATGTCCTCGATGCATACAGTGAAGGTCTCATCTCACACGATGAGCGTCGTCGAATGATTGTTGAAATTTGGCACCGCGCGAAGACTGATCTTGAAAAAATCTTGCCTGAGACACTCGACTCACATGGTTCTGCGTTTGAAATGTGGAAGTCAGGTGCGCGAGGTTCGCTTGGACAGATTGCTCAGATGGCTGGTATGAAGGGTCTTATTGTCAACACACGGGGCGAGACGATTGAATTTCCGGTTCTGTCATCAATGAAGGAAGGTCTGACACCGCTTGAATATTTCATTACGACACACGGTTCTCGTAAGGGTCTCGCTGACACCGCGCTCCAAACAGCAAAGGCCGGATACCTTACCCGACGTCTTTTCGTGGTCGCACAGGATGCGATTGTGACCGAAGCTGATTGTAAGACGAAGCAAGGTGTACGCGTTGGTCGCATTTCGGCTTCGGGTATTGAGATTGCGTTTTCAAAGGCAATTAAGGGACGCATCCTCGCCGAGGATGCTGTCGACTCGAAGGATCGAGTAATCTTCCCGAAGGGACATCTTATCTCACGGAAGGACGCTCTTACTATCGAAGAGTCAACCTGTGAAGCGGTGGTAGTTCGTTCACCAATGACCTGTAAGACACTTCGTGGTGTGTGTCAGCACTGCTACGGTGTTGACCTTACGACCAACCAGATGGTTGATATTGGTGAGGCTGTCGGTACTGTCGCTGCACAAGCGATTGGTGAACCAGGAACACAGCTCACGATGAACACCAAGCACGCTGGAGGCGCCGCATCTCTCGGCGGTGACGTAACCTCGGGTCTCCCTCGTGTTGAGGAAGTATTTGAGAAGCGTGAACCAAAGATCCCGGCTGTTATCTCACACTGTGAAGGACAAGTCGTTGATATTCGAACTGAAGGTCGTGAAAAGGTAATCGTTGTTGCGCCTGATATGGCCGCCAAGGGTGCACCAAAGAAAAAGGACAACATTGAGTACGAAGTAAACTACCGACGTGTTGTGACAGTCTCAAGGGGTGATACTGTCTACCAAGGTCAATTATTGACCGATGGATCAGCGTCTCTCCCTGAACTCTTCAAGTTTGGTGGTCAAGATGTAACACAGGAATATATTATTTCTGAGGTTAACAAGATTTACGAACTCCAAGGTGTGACGATCGCGCGTAAGCATATCGAACTCATTGTGAAGCAGATGTTATCACGTATGAAGATTACGCAGTCGGGAGATAGTCATTTCACAGTTGGAGAGGTTGTCGAAGAATGGGTCATCGTCGAGACGAATGACGCTCTCAAGGCCGCTGGTAAGGAGCCAGCGAAAGCTGAACGACTCATCCTTGGTATTACTGAGACATCACTATCACGAAAGAGCTTCTTGTCGGCTGCGTCATTCCAAAATACGACTCGAGTTCTTATCAACGCCGCAGTGAAGGGAAGTCATGATAATCTCGCGGGTCTCATGGAGAACGTGATTATCGGTAAGCTGATTCCTGCTGGTACCGGATTCAAGGGAAGTCGCAAGCAGGAGATGATTGATTCGATTGAAAAGTAGCGACACAGTATACATGGCCACAATAAAACCAGCTCACGAGCTGGTTTTGTTTTTACTCTCGTTTGTACGTATACTAGTCTGTATTCTATGCCTGACGCGGTACAGCAAATCAAAGATCGACTCAATATTCTTGATGTCGTGACGCCGTACGTTGAACTCCATCGGGCGGGTAAAAACTTCAAAGGGAAGTCGCCATTTTCTAATGAAAAGACCCCTTCGTTTTACGTTTCGCCTGATCGAGGAATGTACTATTGTTTTTCTACGAATCAAGGAGGGGATATTTTTACGTTTGTTCAAGCGATGGAAGGCGTAGATTTCAAAGAAGCACTGAAAATCCTCGCGGCGAAGGCAAATGTCACTCTAACACCAGTCTCACGTGAAGCAGAAACAGAAAAAGAGCGTCTCTATGCAGCCCTTGAAGCTGCGACGCAATTTTATACGGCTGAACTTTCTCGGCACCCGACTGTCCGTGCATATGTCGAGAACCGAGGTGTAAGTACTGCCACCATACTTGCTTGGCAGATTGGGTTTGCGCCTGGGCCAAGAGAGGCGGGATGGCGTATGGTAAAGGAGCATCTTAGTAAAAAAGGATTTACCACTGATGAATTACTTCGTGCTGGCCTCATTAAGACAACCGAACAAGGAAAGGAACCTTATGATGTTTTTCGGAATCGGGTGATGTTCCCATTACGTGATTCGAGTGGTCGCGTTGTTGGTTTTTCGGGTCGAACACTTGATACTGATCCAGGTGTTCCGAAATACGTTAATTCTCCTGAGACTGTCTTGTATAAAAAATCAGACCTTCTCTTTGGATACGATAAAGCAAAATCAGGTATTCGTACTCTCGATTTTTCACTCCTCGTTGAAGGACAATTCGATGTTGTTTTGAGTCATCAGGCAGGCTATACCAACACTGTGGCTGTCTCAGGAACAGCGCTTACGCTTGCTCATGTGCAAATGCTTGAACGACTTTCCAATAAGGTGGTACTGGCCCTTGATGCCGATCGAGCTGGTATTGCCGCCGCGAAGCGGGCAGCAGATATCATGCTCCGGCGTGGTCTTGATGTAAAAGTAGCTGAACTCCCACTCAAAGACCCGGCAGATCTCGTTCGTGAGGATGTAAAGGTATATAAGCGAGTTATCGGTGCCTCAGTCCACGTGATTGAATTTCTCCTCCATCGACTTGCCGAAGAGCAATTGGCTCCCCGAGTAATGAAGTTACGAGCTCGAGAAGAAGTTATTCCATACATTGCACTTCTCCCGAATCGCATTGATCAAGATCACTTCGAAGGAATCGTTGCCGACGCACTTGGAACGACAAAGGATGCGGTCCACTTTGAGGTGGAACGAATCACAGAAGAGGAGACTTCATACAAGAAACAAGGTGTCGCCACTATCTCCAAGGGAGAAGGGGCTACACCCGAAGTGGCGACACAAGTACTAAAGACAACGATTTTGAACTTTCTCCTTACTGCCGGAAAGGAACTGACGCCTCTACAGGTACAAAAAGTAGAGAAGGAGATTGTAGTGATCTCTGGTGTGTCGATTGAAGAACTGCAGAACCAAATTCCACTTTCGTTACAAGCCAAGGCAGTGGTTTCAAGTGGAGAAGAGGTGAATGCAGTGACAAAAAAACAACGTATCGCTGAGGTCGTACACCAGCTTACTGTGTATCGAACGCTCTGCCTCAAAGAGCGACTTAGCACAGCGAAGCAAAAGCTGGTGGAGGCCGAAACAGTCACCGATGGTACCGTAACTGAGGATCTTTTGAAGGAGGTGCGAACAATCCAGCATGAACTACAACAGCCCCCGTATGACAGTACTTGGCTATCATGAGGTATTGATGGTTGTGTAGTGCCGTAGTAGAAAGCATGTATTCCTTTTGATCCATTCTTCGCGCGCTTTGACGTTGGTGGTACACGACGAGCACAGAACTACTGCGAATCCTCGGCATAGGCCACAACGAATAGTCTCACTCGTGATGTCCTGGACTTTTTTGCCTTTTAGGGTATAGTTGGCAGTGTTATGGCACAAAAGAAAGCCACCAAAAAAAGTATCAAAAAAGCGGTCAAAACCGTTAAAAAAGTTACAACAAAAAAGCGTGTCGTCGTGGCCGCAAAGAAAACAGCAGTAAAGAAAATCACTCCTAAAAAAGTACCCCCAAAAGCCGCTCCAAAAAAGAAAGAAAAAGTTGTTGCAAAGAAAGTGACCAGAAAGGCGGTGGTTGCTAAAAAGACTGTTAAAAGAGTCGCAAAACCCGCACCAGCTAAAAAGCCTGCAACACTCACAAAAAGTGAACGACTGCTCGAGCTGAAGGCAGCTGAGCTTATGCAACTCGGACGAGAACGAGGCTATGTGACGTACGATGAACTGCTTCGTTCTTTTCCTGAAATAGAAAAAGATGTTGATTTTCTTGACGTGCTCTACGAGCGTTTTTCGATTGCTGGTATCGATGTTTTGCAAAGTGGTGGTATGCTCGGTGATGATCCGAGTATCGATGTTATTGCGCAGAAAAATGCATTTAAGCGAAGTGAAAGTAGCTATGACTCAATTCAGATGTATCTTCGTGAAATTGGGCAGTATCCACTCTTGAATGCTCATGAAGAACGTGTGCTTGCAAAGCGAATCGTTGATGGTGATGAAGAAGCTCGAAATCTGTTAGCTCGGGCAAACCTACGTCTTGTGGTATCGATCGCGAAGAAGTACGTTGGTCGTTCGCCTGATCTTACGTTACTTGATTTGATCCAGGAAGGAAATCTTGGCCTCTTCAAGGCGGTAGATAAGTTTGACTTCACAAAGGGATTCAAGTTTTCGACGTATGCTACGTGGTGGATTCGACAAGCAATTACTCGAGCACTCGCTGACCAGTCGCGAACCATTCGTATTCCTGTTCATATGGTAGAGACGATGGCGAAGTATAAGCAAGTATCTCGTCGTCTTGCGCAAGACCTTGGTCGTGACCCGATGCCTGAAGAAATCGCAACCGAGATGGGGGTTGAGGTAGAAAAGATTTACCAAATCGAGAAAATTAGCCAGGACACAATCTCGCTAGAGCTCCCGGTTGGTGATGATGACGATCGATCGCGTCTCTCAGATTTTATCTCTGATGATAAAATCATTGCACCAGATCAAGAAGTGGCACACAGTATTTTGACTGACCAGATCACTGAGATTCTCGATACCTTGTCAGAGAAAGAGCGAAAGATTCTCGAGATGCGGCATGGACTTCTTGATGGTACGTACCACACGCTGGAAGAAGTGGGGAAGGAGTTTGGTGTGACACGAGAGCGTATTCGACAGATTGAAGCAAAGGCACTGGAAAAGATACGACAACACGAAAAAGCTCGCCGTCTAAAATCATACTAAGTTAAGCACAAAAACAACAAAAAGCACCCGTATTGGGCGTTTTTTGTTGTTATGCCATGGTTTAGTTTAGATCGGCAGCGAGTTCTTCCTTGAGAGTAATGTAGAGCTTTGGAGTGATAAGTTGTCGTTCAAAGAGATCGTGAAGGACTGTCTCTTCGATCTTGTGGACGCCACAGCGAGCGAGTTGGTTGCTGAGTACATCGATTTCCTTCGGATGATCTTTCGTCATCGCGTCGAGCTTCTTCTGAGACTGTTCTTTGAAGTTTGTGTAGAGATTAAGCACATTCTGCAACGCAGTAGCACTAAAGATGTGTTCTGCACTTGAGGTATCGATACTTGCTAACTCTTTGAGCACTTTTCTCGAGATAATCGTTTGAGCACGATAATACATGAAGAGATTGTGAATCTGAGTCGTGGCATCTTCACGATTGAGGTGCTTTCTGAATTTTGCGGCAAGCCACTCAAAGACATCTTTACCATCTGTATGCATCGACATGTCAGGAGCAAGGTTGCCTGATTCAATGGATTCGAGTTGCAGCTGCAACTTTCCGCTGAGTCGTTTGAATACAGCTTCACTTACTTCACTGTGCTCATAGAGCTCTTTGAGGTGTTTTTTTTCGATGCCGATAGCGTACATGCGGAGTACTCGTTCTGATAGACCCGCTGTATCAGCAGAAACTCGCTTGGCGCATGCTTCGTCGTAGCTTTTTTGATGTTCGTCACTGAGGGTTGTGGCAACAGAGTTGGTAATATATCCACGTTCCGAATAGCGTTGGATACGTCGCTTCACTTCCCGATGAATAAGTGCTCTTGCTTCTTCTGCTTCGACTTCTTCAATTGGCGTGAGAGCGTCGAGCTTGAGTCGTTTCATAAAGGCCTGAATCGTTGTGGCTTTAATGAAGAGTGTTGCAAAAATACATCCAACCGTAATAGCGAGGAGAAATTCCTTGGGCGATACAGGCAGGTTCCAATTGGGGAACGAAAGAGAATCGGGAATAAGGAGTACCATTGTGACAGCAAGAGCACCTCGCAATGACCCCCATGAAAGCAGATGTTGCCATGAACGTGGGATCCTCTTTGCTGTTGGGGTAAAGAAATTGAACACACCAAGAACTGGATAGATCGAGAGTGCGCGAGCAGCTGCCACGATGATGATAGTTGCACCAACAACAAGGAGAAGTGTTGCGTCAAGCTGTGGTACATTTACAAAGAGGATACCAATAAGGATGAAGATGAGAGAGTTGGCCATAAACGCAAACTGTCCCCATAAATTCTCTACGAACTCTTCGGCTCGAGGATGAATTTTACTTCGTCCATAATTCCCCATAAGAAGAGCAGCGACGGTGGTTGCAATGATTGGAGAAAGGGCAAAGTGGAATGAACCGATATGGAGACTGTGCGAAACGATTTCTGCCAAAATAAAGGTAACATGTGCAAGAACGAGGGTGAGTGTGATGCTGGCGATTTCGTTTTCACGAGCAAAGCCGATTAATTTTGCAAAAATACCACCGATGAGGACGCCAAAAAGAACACCACCAATCATCATGGATGAAAAGGTGACGACTCCATGGAATACGGTCTCTCCACCGTGGAATCCCTCAGTTGCAACAGCGAGGAGTACTGCAAAAAGTGCGACTGCCGTTGCATCATTGAAGAGGCTTTCACCTTCAAAAATGAGTGAAAGCCGACGTGGGGCTCCATATTCCTTAAAGAGGGCGAGTACCGCAACAGGGTCGGTTGCTGAAATCAGTGCCCCAAAAAGGAGTGTAAAGATGAACGGGACACTTAATCCGAGGAATATTAGGAGGGCATAGAGCGCAAGGCCAATTGCGACGGTTGATACGACAAGACTGACAATCGACAAGATTAGAATCGATGGCATGTCTTCGATAATGCGGCGTGCGTTAATGTTGTATGCCGATTCGAAGATGAGTGTTGGCAAGAGGAGATAGAAGAGAAGTTCAGGGGTAAGCGAAAATTCTCCAAAGAAACTAAAAAGAATTGAGAATTCAGCGAGGAAGCCTAGAACGAGTCCGGTAATGACAAGAAATACCGTGTGCGGTAACTTGACTCGTCGTGCCCAAAAGATAGCGAGACTCGAAATGCCGAGCATGAGAAATATTGCGAGATAGGCGTTTATGGTAAGCATGGCTGTCGATTTTAATAGAATTATTAACGAGACGAGACGCTACTATACTCCTCCTTCTTTCTGCTCGCAACCCCAAATAATGCTATAGTGTTCATATAGTATGGATCGCCAACAAAGCTTGCTTTACAAAGAAATGTTGTCGTCACTCAACCCTGAGCAGCGTCGAGCTGTTGAGACAATCGAGGGTCCTGTGATGGTTGTGGCTGGTCCGGGGACAGGGAAGACGCAAGTTTTGACACTGCGTATTGCGCATATCATCGCGACGACTGACGTTGGTCCCGGAGCCATACTTGCGCTTACCTTTACGGAAGCAGGGGCTCGCGCTATGCGTGATCGTTTGACAAAGTATATTGGTCAAACGGCCCGTAAGGTGGCGATACATACATTTCATCAGTTTGCAGGGATGCTTTTTGCTGAATACCCTGACGCATTTCCAGATTTTATTGGTGCAAAGGTGGTATCTGATCTTGAACGTATACAGATCATTGAGGCTATTTTGGATCATTCAGATATCAAGGTACTACGTCCTTCTGGAAATCCTCAATACTACCTGAGGCCGATTGGTGCAGCAATTGCCGATTGTAAACGGGAGTACAAAACACCTCATGATCTTGGCGTACTTCGAGCTCAGTATGAAGCTGAGCTTCAAGCGACACCGGAATATCATGAAAAGGGTGCACATAAAGGCAAGCGACGAGGGGAGTATGTAGAACGAGAGAAAAGAGTAGCAAAGATATCTGAGTTTGCTTTTGTGTATCAGCGCTATGAAGCCGAACTCAGACAGCGACAGCGATATGATTTTGATGACATGTTATTTGCGGTTGTAACAAAGCTGCAGGAAGACGAGACACTGCGTCTCATACTACAAGAACGTTTTCAGTATTTTCTTGCGGACGAACACCAAGATGTGAATGGTGTCCAGAATCGACTTCTTGAACTACTTGCGTCCTACCATGAACAACCGAACCTCTTTGTTGTTGGAGACGAGAAGCAGGCAATTTTTCGATTTCAAGGAGCATCTCTCGATAACTTTTTGTATTTTACCGAACAGTACCCGCAAGCAACGACGATCGCTCTAACCCAAAATTATCGTTCTGGGCAGGCTATTCTTGATACTGCGCACACTCTTATTACATCAGTACCAAGCCCTGCAGACGATCTCCGTATTCCACTTCGTTCTGCAACATTACTTTCGGCTAAAGTCGAGGAGCGATCGTTCACACATGAAGTGATCGAAGATGATTCCATAGTTGCTCAGATTCAAGACTTACTACAGGGTGGAGTTTCACCACAAGAAATCGCAGTGATTGTTCGCAGTAATAAAGAAGTTGCACATCTCACTGAGTTATTACGCGCAAAGGGGATACAGGTTGATCCAAGTGCCGAAGGAGATATCTTGGAACATCCACTATTGGCTGCGCTACAAACTCTTTTAGAGGCTGTCACAAATCCGCTTCTTGATGAGACATGGTCGCTATTGATTCATGAACCGTACTGGCAGCTTACAGCGGATGACCGATGTCGGCTGTATGCTGCAAGAAGGGGGACGGCAACACTTTGGTCTGTTCTTGCCCATGTCGAAGAACATATTAAGGATGCCGAACAAGAGTTTTATGCTCGTGTACGACGTGTGACGGAAGTAATTGACGAAGCACGAAGACTCCAGTTAACAGAAGCACCACATCGTGTGTTAGCAATGCTATGTGAATCAAGTGGTCTTCTTGCTCTTGCAACGACTGTTGATCCGATTGAATCAGGGAGAATTATTCGTCGTCTTTATGATGAAGTAGAAGCAGGCGTCACTTCGGGTAATTTCCATACACTTCATGATGTGGCTGTAAATATTGCTAGTCGGCGCCGATACGGATTGGCTTTGAATGCTCCGTTTACACAAAGTGGCGTCGATGCTGTTCAAGTGTTGACTGCTCATAAGTCAAAAGGTCTTGAGTATCAGCACGTCTTTATTCCGCATGTGACCGACCGACGGTGGGGAGATACCGCACGGTCTGAATTGTTTCCTCTCCTTACGAAGAAGCAGGCTTCCTTTGTATACGATGAACTCGATGATGAGAGAAAATTACTTTATGTTGCCATGACTCGTGCTAAAGAGGCGGTGTATCTCTCGTATGCAACGCATAACCAAGACAATCGCTTGAGTGGGAAGAGTCCACTGCTTGAGGGATATCAGTTTCCGATGATACAAACGTATAGCGTGACAGCAGAGGAGCAGGAATTTTCACCTACGACAGCACTGTATACCGCTCCTCGAAAGAAGAGTGAAGCACTGCAACACTTGGTTGAAGCAATAATCTTTGAACGGGGGATATCGGTGACGGCACTTAATAATTATGTCGATAACCCTTGGACTTTTCTGTACCGGTCTGTCCTTCGTGTGCCTCAGGTAAAGTCGGAGAGTGCTCTGTTTGGTACTCTTGTTCATGCGGTGTTACGAAAAGCGTATCGAAGTGATGGAATTGCGCCGCCGACAATGATACAGTCCTATATTAAAGATGTACTTGAGACACTTCCGCTTAGTCAACGTGAGGCTGCACGCCTACATGAGCGCGCACTACAGGCACTTATTCCATTTTGTGATTCGCACGCAACGTCACTACCGCCAATGATGCAGCTTGAAGTACCACTTGAATCGCTCATTTCGCTTCCAGGGTTTGAGCGACCAGTGAAGCTTGTTGGCACCCTTGATCGTATCGATTTTGACATGAGCGGCAACGCTACTCGTGTAGTTGATTATAAGACCGGTAAACCAAAATCAAGAGGTGTTATTACTGGGACAGTACAAGATGGTACTGGAAATTATTATCGACAGCTTGTATTTTATACGACACTGCTTGCTGCCCAAGACGATAGTACCCTCCATACGGAGCAAGGTTCGTTACTCTTTGTCGAACCGACTGCATCAGGCGTCTATAAAGAAGAATCGTTCAGTGTGCCCAGTAGTGACAGGCAAGAACTCCTGACCTTGCTTGGAGAAATGTGTCAGACGCTACTCTCCGGTGAATGGGTGGAGACGTTACCCCCTCACGACCATGAGTTTTTCTCCCTTGCGGAGCGATTTCTTTCTTGAATAGTAAAAAATCCGCCTGAAGCGGATTTTTAGGAGTCGCGTGATTGTCTTAGTTGGTTGTCGTTTCACTACTGATTTGTCCACTCTCAAGTTGACCAAGAAGATTGTCGATAATTTGCTTTACGACAGCGTATGGTTGTGCACCTTCGATAGGAGCCATTTGGTTTCCGACAATGACGAATGATTGTGGAGTACCACCAATGCCAGCGTTGGCACCGTCACGAAGTGTGTTTTGTATTGTCTCAACATGCTTACCACTTTCAAGGCACTTCACTAAGTCAGCTTCACTGACACCTGATTCAGTAGCGTAGCGAGGGAGTTGAGAGATATCTGTTGGCTCATTTGTGCCGCGGCTAAAGAAGATCAGGTCTGAGAATTTCCAGAACGCATCATTGCCGCCGATTTCTCCGACACAAAGGGCGGCTTGTGAGATTCGTTCAGCATTTGGATGAAGTTGTCGTAGTGGGAATTGTCGATACACCCAGGCAACTTTGGCACTTTGACCATATTCGTCCATAATCTGCGTCATCGTGTCGTGAAAACTCTTACAGAATGGGCAGTCGTAGTCTGAATACTCGACGATAAGGATTGGAGCATTTGGATTGCCTTTAATGTAGTCAGTCTCATCAACTGGGCGAATTTTTCCTTGCGCTGGCTGTGTTGGGGTGGGAGATTCAGCGACGAGAGGGTTTTGTGCTGGAGCAGTTTTTGACCCTGTAAAGTAAATCGCTCCTGCAATAAGTGCAAAACCAAAGATAATAGCAAATGGAATTGCGAGTGATTGCAGTGTGTTCGGTTGTGTTTGATTCGACGTTGGTTCCATATACAGTGCTTCACGTAGCTTACTAATAACGTGTGGTTAGAGTATATCATGCCTCGGTGCGACGATGGTATACTTATTCGTACTCCTCACATGTCACTTATCGATGTTTTTGTTTTAGGTGCAGTACAAGGAATCACAGAATTTTTGCCAATTTCATCATCTGGCCATTTGTTATTCGCTGAATTGATCCTTGGTCTTCAGGGTAATGAGACGCTAGCGTTTCAAGCGATTCTGCATCTTGGTACCACCGCTGCCGTGTTGGTCTATTTTAGAAAGGATGTGTGGCTCATGATGCACGCTCTTTTGCGCAAGCTCGGTCGTCTCCCGACAAATGAACGTGATCTGACAATGCTTTCGATGCTTCTTATCGCTTCTATCCCAGCTGGGTTTATTGGCTTCTTCCTTGAGGAAATTATTAGTACCTATTTTACGTACCCAGCAATCGTGGCAATTGTCTTAGTGGTTGGGGCGATATTTTTTATGTATGCAGAGTGGCGATATTATCTCGAGCCACGACACGGGAGTCTTACATTACGGACAGCCTGCATGATCGGATGTTTTCAAGTTCTGGCACTTCTGCCGGGATTTTCTCGTTCAGGTGCTACCTTGGCGGGTGGTATGTTGCTTGGTCTTTCTCGCTACGAAAGTGCCCGTTTTTCATTTCTCCTGGCTATTCCCATTACTCTTGTAGCGGGAAGCAAAAAACTCCTTGACACCCTCGTAGCCGGTGTCCCGTTTGAAGGGCTCGTCGCTATGCTGGCTGCAACGGTGGTTAGTTTTGTAGTTGCTCTCTTTGTTATTCATTATTTCCTGGCATATATACGACGATATACACTATGGCCTTTTGCTTGGTATAGCCTCCTCATTGCCCTGATTGTGTGGTTTCTTTTGTGGGTGAGCTAGGTTCTAGAGGAGTCTCAGGCTAGAACAATAATGAGTGTGTCAGGATGGTATCGTCTTTGGTGCCCCAGGAGCTCGTGTCGAGAGGAATATCTTTTTTCATCCCCCCGTCCTTGAATTTGACGGCATTATGAGTCATCGCGTAGTCGAATATCTTTTTCGTAATGCGAACGTCCTGTTCACAGTATTTTTTGATAGCGTCGATATTGCCCTCACGCCACCAGCGGACAGCATCAAGTCCGTGACCAGATTTTTTTGCACCCACGGTGGCTTCGGCAATGTTGTCGAGTCGAATGCGTCGGCCGATTGATTTCCGAATATCCTCAAGGAGATCAATGCTTTTGATAGCAAAGAGGTCCCCGGGATAGTATTTGTTTAGTAGTGGAATATCAAAGTGGTTGCTATTAAACCCCACAAGAGCATCGGCTCTTTCGATAAGTGGCCATGCTTGTGCAAGCTCATCAACGGTAATGGTGAGGTATGTTTCGGTCTCGCTGTCATAAAATGAACCAACTGAAATATCAAGGGCCGTCGGGTCATTTGAACCAACGTCATGAAAAATGTTCTGTGTCTCAAGATCGAAGATGAGATATCGCATACTGACTATCCCTGAGCAATGAGATGTGCTACTAACTCAGCAATGGAACCTTGGTGTTCGCTTTCCGAGTCGAGATGTTTTAGGGTGAAATTGTCTGATGTGCGCTCATCAGCTCCACATACAATAATGTAAGCCACACCTTTGCGAGCAGCATCACTGATTTTCTTTCCGATTTTCTTTGAGCTGTAGTCAATTGTTGTTGCGATGCCGCGGGCACGAAATTGTTGGGCTATTTGTTCACTTGCGAGGGCTTCTTCATCACTAAGGGGGAGAATGCAAAGTGTTGCAGCGGTATTTTTGATTGATGTCGGAAGGAGATTATGCGTTTCAAGAAACTCTCGCATGGTTACATCGCCCATGCCAAATCCTACACCTGGAATTGGGGTGTCGGTAAAGAGTGCTGTTAGGTTATCGTAACGACCGCCACCGAGCATCGCCCGCTTTGTGCCATCTTTGTGGAGATCAAATATCTCAAAAATGATACCGGTGTAGTAACTGAATCCTCTCGCTAGTGAACGATCAAGTTTAACGTTGTGTATCCCAAGTGTCGCAAGCGACGTTATGAGCTGTGAGGTGGGGAGTCCAGGAGTAGTGACATTTGTGGTGACTAATTCAAGCACTGCCGCAGCTTGGCTTGGCGGTAGGATTTTTTCGAGACCTACAATATACTCTTCTTTTGTAATTTTGTGGTAGCGATCATTAAGGCTCGTTAATGTAGAGATCGTTGCAGTATCAGTGATGCCAATCTTCTCATAGAGAAATTGCATTTCGCTCCGGTTATTGATACGTATCTCAAAATCATCGGCTGTTGCACCAAAATCTGTAAAAATTTGCGTGGCAAGTGAAATGATTTCGATATCAGCAAATGGGGACGTACTACCAAAGATGTCACAGTTGAGCTGCCAGTGTTCCCGGAGTCGTCCTCGTTGAGGTCGTTCATAGCGAAAGAGGTTGGGTATTGCATACCAACGCGTCGGATGAATTAGCTCTCGGTGTCGCCCGGCGATAAGCCTTGCAGCAGTCGGTGTCATCTCAGGACGGAGTGTGACTTCGCGGTCACCCCGATCGATAAATGTGTACGTCTGCTCATTGACGATTTCTTCATTTTCAGAGCCCTTGGCTCGATATAATTCTGAAGGTTCTAAAACGGAAGCATCGTAGCGTTCAAACCCAAAACGTTGCGCCGTCGCACTCCAAGTAGAAAATATGTATTGTTGCACTGCATAGTCTTCGGGGTAGAAGTCCCGCACTCCTTTATAGGCGTCAGTTGATAATCGTTGATGTTCCATAGGTTTGATTGATTGTAGGAGAGGGTGCGAGGGATTGCAAGCATTACAATTGGATCATCGTACCTGTGCGACTCAGGTTACGAAGACGGGTATCAGTTGCTTTTTGGATCAGGGCTTGTAGTTCACGTGGATTAGGGAGGCCAACGGTGGTAAACGCAGATTCTGCCGCACTTGCTGTTTGGGCGGTGATAGTGCCAAAATTCAAAAGTGTCGGAATGATACCGGATATAGTGACCTTGATGTCTTGGAGTCGCTCGAGTCGGAAGCTGCTGACGTTTCGGTTAAAGAAGCCACGTTGGTCGATGACAATGATTCGTCGATCAGTAACAATCCAGAGATCGAGGTAGTAGTGAGTCCATAACATAAAACCAGCCATCGTCGCCAAAAGAAGCCAGGTGACAATTCCAAAACTGACGAAGTCGCTATACTCTGTAACAAACGAAAGAACGACATCACCAAAAGAGAGAAATGTGGTACCAAGAAGCAAGAAGAGGGGCACTAGGATGACGATACCGACACTGATAAGTTCGATAGTAATAATGAACCAGTGCTTACGGACAAGGGTCAGCACTTCTTCATCAGACTCTAATTCAATGGTGTCATAGAGCATAATACTGTAGAGTAATGATTCCGAGTGTTAACCACAACGGGAGTGTAACGAGTGAGTAGAGTGACAGTGTGACCGCACGCTTGACTTTACCAACACTATACTCTCGCCAGTGGTAGTAGAGAACCGCAGAAAACAAAAAATATCCTATTGTTACGACAAGAAAAAAGAGTGGAATCACCTCTGTGAGTGCTAGAGAAGGTAGTGGCAGCGTTGTTGGCATTGGTACTATTGTAGCACTAGATGGGAATATCGTTCCACATTGTATTGATCTTTGTGTGTTGTGGTCAAAAAAGATGCAGCACCGAGCTTTGTAATAGAATCGCTTTGTTCTGGTTCGTGCTCAATCCAGAGGCTGCCGCCAGGAGTCAGGAAATGAGGCGCTCCCTCAATTATGTTTCTGATGAGCCGTGTACCATTCTCCTCACTATACAGAGCGAGTGCGGGTTCGTAGCTGGTGACCGATGAGGGTACCCTGTCAAGACTTTTGTCGATGTATGGGGGATTTGAAAGAATAACATCGTACGTTGTCGCTGCAGGTAAAGAGGAGAATAAAGAGCCTCCAAAGATACGGATTTTTGTTGTATCGAGGTTATTAAACGAACAGTTTTTTCGGATGAGAGTGTGGTGTCGCTCATCGATTTCGACAAAATCAACACGGACAGTATGACAGAGTGATGCAAAGAGAATACCGACACAACCCCTCCCGGCACAGAGATCGAGGATGTGGAGCGGTGATGTGTTGTGATACTGCTTGGCAGCTTCAGTTACCCAGAATTCTGTTTCGACACGAGGAATGAGAGGCTTAGAATCAAGAAAGATTGTCGTGTTTCCAAAGGGAATATGACCTATGACATACGCGAGCGGTTCACCTGACGCCAGTCGTAACACGTCCGCTTCAAACTGTGATGTTGTGATGCCATCGTATTTTTCCTTGAGAAGCCAAGCGATGTCGCGCTCGTCTGGAATTTTAGTCATTCCGTAGACTATGGACGAGAGTAACGGTATCGTCAACTCTGTCAGAGTTGCTCACATAATCACCCTCCATACTCTTGTGAGAGTCTGCTACACTCTAGGGAGTATGAAAAAGAACACTAAGCTCTACGAAACTGTTGCAGCCTTGATGGCTCCCGGAAAAGGAATATTAGCCGCTGACGAAAGTGACGCAACCGCCGGGAAGCGTCTCGCGATGGTGCATCTCCCAAATGAAGAGCCACATCGTCAGGATTTTCGAGAACTTCTTTTTGCCGCCCCACAAATTGAGGAGTACCTTTCGGGAGTCATCCTCTATGACTCGACCATTCGTAGCGGTACTGATGACGGAGTACCGTTTGCTGATGTTCTCACCGCTAAGGGTATGGTGCCGGGTATCAAGGTCGATCTTGGTACGACTGACCTGCATGGTTTTAAAGGGGAAGTAGTTTCCCAGGGACTTGATAATCTCGCTGAGCGTTTTGCTGAGTACTACGACCTCGGAGCACGATTTGCGAAGTGGCGTGCGGTCATTACGATTGATGATGAAGAAGTACCAACTGACGCCGCGATTACGATGAACGCTATGATGCTGACTCGCTATGCACAGCTTGCGCAGGCGGCGGGGATTGTGCCGATGGTAGAGCCAGAAGTGATTTATGCTGGAGACCATTCACTCGCGAGAGCAGAGCAGGTGACTACTCGCACGCTTCAGATTCTCTTCCATACGCTCCAAACCTACAGAGTCGATCTTGAAGCACTTATCCTGAAGTCCTCAATGGTACTTGCCGGAGATATGCATCCAGAACAGTCGACTCCAGAACAGATAGCGAACGCGACACTCCGAACCTTCCATCTTTCGGTACCCCATGATGTTGGAGGCATCGTCTTTTTGTCTGGCGGCCAGACACCAAAGCGTTCGACGGAGAATTTGAACGCAATCGCTAAGCTGGGACCGCAGCCATGGCCAATTACCTTCTCGTACTCGCGAGCAATCGAGGAACCAGTCTTGATGGCGTGGCAAGGTAAGCCAGAAAATATTCCCGAAGCACAGAAAATGCTCCTCCATGTCTCTAAAATGAACAGTCTCGCCAGCCAAGGAAAGTACGATCCTGCTAAGGATACTAAATTGAAGTAATCAGAGATACGGATAAGAAGAAAAAAGCCCCTGTTGGGGGGCTTTTTTCTTATTTCTTTTGCTTGTAGACGGTGTGCTTCTTTGCGATTGGATTGAACTTCTTGGTTTCGTACTTTTTGCTTGGATCCTTCTTTGATTTGTTATTGTAACGGGTGTAGTAGGTATGTCCTTTGCCGACACCGTTTTTGTCGCCAACTGACACGAGTTTGATGAGTAAATCTTGTGACATAGTGGCGAAACTATAGCAGAGCACCCCTTTTTCGTCAATCTTGGATAAAAGTAGGAGACAGTCTAGACCATAGGCGTAGAAGGTTCTAGAATTTTTTATATGTTTTTTCGCTTCGTCTGCTTATTTCAATGAGCTTGATACCAGTGTCGTCCTTGCTGTAAATAATCCGAGTTTTCCCGGAGCGTGCTCTATAAATGGTATCAAATCCTTTAAGTTTCTTGATATCTAAACCTGATATCTCGTCGCGAAGTATATGTGCAATAATGATCTCAATGATTTCTATTTCTTTTGTGGTTAGTTTTTTAAGAAATTTAGCTATTTTATCCATGTAGCTGCTTTAGTGTCGCTAGTACTTCTTCAGCGCTCACACCATCTTTGTTGATTTTTGTGAAATCAACGACAGATTCCCAGCCAATCTCGTCGCTGTCGATGGGAGAGATGCGGAAAAGAGGCGTGGATCGTCGAAATACTGTTAAGGACTCGCCGTTGTTGACCCGGTTGATATAGGTTTCCATGTTCTCACGAAGTTCTTTGAGTCCGACAATGTTTGTTTTTAGTTTTGTATTCATAACTTAAGTTTAACTTAAGTTTAACTTAAGTCAAATACATTTCGTCTCAAAATGCAGTGAGGATGATTTCCATTGACTATGATAATGGGTGGGAGGGTGCCATGACCATCAACACTTACATCTCAGGTCTCTGTGCGAGTGCATGGTATGATACGTACGAACCGCGGTATTTGGTCGTTGTTCAACTGTGTCATGAAAGTGCTTACTTTTGGCTGGGATTTCCCCCCGTCTCGTAACGGTGGCCTTGGTGTCGCTTGTTATGGTCTGACCCGTGAGCTACTTGAGACAGGGGCAGAAGTAATTTTTGTCTTACCACGTGCTCAACCGGTGACACCAGTCTCAAACGCTTCCTTCCGATTTGCAGAACAGTACCCAGGAATAACAGTCCATGAAGTGGAGTCAGGTCTTCTGCCATATCATGCTGGCCATAGCCTGGTACATTATGTTGTTGGCTATGATAAAGCTGGGCAGCCGATTGTTAAATCACACACCATCATCGAGGAGGTGCATCGATTTGCTCACTATGCAGCTGCGATCGCACAACGTGAATCGTTTGATCTCATCCACGCGCACGATTGGACATCGTATCTTGCGGGCGTGGCTGCGAAGATTGCGAGTGGTAAGCCGCTCATTCTCCACGTTCATGCGACATCGTTTGATCAAGCAGCTAGTGAGCATGTTGATCCACATATCTATCAAGTTGAAAAGGAAGGCTTTGCTGCAGCCGATAAGATCATCACCGTGAGTGGGTTGACGAGGGACATTATTATTCGAAAGCATGGTGTACCTCCCGAAAAAATAGAGGTTGTTCACAATGGCTGTGATATTCACGAACCACCTCGGCTACCACCCACGCTTGCAGCCATGAAGGCGGCTGGTAAGAAAATCATCCTCTATCACGGTCGTATCACGATTCAAAAAGGTGTCGACTACTTTGTGCGTGCGGCACGTCGTGTTGTTGATATTGATACAAACGTCGTCTTTGTAATTTCTGGATGGGGTGACATGACACAGCAAATTATTGCGCAAGTTGGTGCGGCACAACTCTCCTCACATGTTATCTTTGCCGGAGCGCTGTGGGACGAAGATCGAGATCGCATGTACCAATCAGCCGATCTTGTGGTGATGCCGTCAGTCTCTGAACCATTTGGTCTTGTGCCGCTTGAGGCAATGCAGCACGGGACACCCTCACTCATTAGTAAACAGTCAGGTGTCGGAGAAGTACTCACTCATGTCCTCAAGGTTGATTTTTGGGATGTCGAAGAGATGGCGAATAAGATGCTCGCTGCTTTGCGATATCCAGTATTGCGGCAGCAACTCGTCGGTGAAGGAAAGCGAGAGTTGCAACGACTGTCGTGGCGGGAAGCAGCGCAAAAGGTATACCGGTTGTATCGAACCCTGTTACAATACCTTACGTCATAGATCTCGATATGCTTACTGTTTGTCCCTATTTCCACGTCCATCAACCATTCCGCATCAAGCAGTACCGAGTATTTGATATTGGACATGATACTGAGTACTTCAATGACGCAGGAGGATCGGATCTCAACAATCGCAAGATTGTTGAGAAGGTCGCCACTAAATCGTATCGACCGACAAATGCAATTTTGAAAGAACTCTTAGAGCGACACCCAGAGTTTCGGTTTGCTTTGTCGTTTTCAGGTACGGTACTTGATCAGTTTGAACTCTATGCACCAGATGTCCTTCAGTCGTTTCAAGAGTTGGTTGCCTCGGGAAGAGTGGAAATCCTCGCAGATACGTACCATCACTCACTAGCATTTTTTTACTCTGTACCAGAGTTTGAACGACAAGTAACACAACATCGCAAACGAATTGAGTCGCTCTTTGGAGTAACGCCACGAGTGTTTCGAAACACAGAGCTTTCGTATCGGAACGACCTTGCTGGATGGTGTGAGGATAACGGATATCTTGGGATTATGGCTGAAGGCTGGGGTAAATACCTTGGCTGGAGAAGTCCTAACTATCTCTATCATCCACCAGGAAGAAGAAAAATCAAAGTTCTTCTCAAGAACTATAAACTCTCTGATGATGTAGCCTTTCGTTTCGGTAATCGTGGATGGGAAAGTTGGCCTCTCTCAGCTGAGACGTATGCCAATTGGATCCATGCCCATCATGGTGACGGACAGACCATCAATCTTTTCATGGATTACGAAACGTTTGGAGAACATCAATGGGAGGATACGGGCATCTTTGCTTTTTTGCGCGCGTTACCAACAACGTTACTGCGTCATCCTGATACAACCTTTAAGACACCAAGTGAAACAGTGATGAGTTACGATGCGGTAGGGGAGATTGACGTCCCCGATGTGTTGACCTGGGCAGATACTGACCGCGACCTGACCGCATGGACGGGTAATGATATTCAACGTGATGCACTTGCAACCATCTATGGTCTTGAAGAGCGAGTTTTATCGACAAAGAATGAACTACTCATTGAGACATGGCGTAAGCTACAAACGTCAGATCATTTTTATTACATGTGTACCAAGTGGTCGAATGATGGCGATGTCCACGCGTACTTTAGCCCCTATCAATCCCCATATGATGCGTATATCGCTTTCATGAATGCGGTAAGTGATTTACAATTACGAGTAAATCACGCGTTGGCAACCAAAGCAGCTGACGTTGCAGAGCGTGAGGAGGTAGTACCGGTAGCGAACAATCCTGCTACGAATGATGCGCGTCGCAGCGCGTCATCTCGAGTAGTGTCTTTGTATTATTCTTTATGGAATAAAGTGAAGACAGTGGCATGTCCACTATGGCAACGTATTGAATCTCGCCTCCGAAAACTTATTCGTTAGTTCTTATGTTCATTGTATGTCCACAGCAATAATAAAGAAGACTGCCACAAAAAAAGTTGTTGCAAAAAAGGCAACACCGAAGAAAAAAGCACACACTCCGAAGGTAATGGTGGAGTCACCTGCGCAAGAATCTTTTTGGGTGACGGATGGTCAAATCCTCAATAGCCTTCGTTCGCTTTGTGAGGCACTTCAATTGATGCAAAACGATGTGTACGCCTACCATGTCACGAAGGATAGAAATGACTTTGCTGATTGGGTCGAGGCGGTTCTCAAAGATACTGCGTGTGCAGCTGACTTGCGCAAGGCGAAGACCCCAAAATCAGCTTGTACTGTCGTGGTGAAGCATCTTAAATTCTACGCGTAATACATGGCTCGTGCAGTCACGGTAGGGAATGGCAATATACTCGTTGGACTTGATTACCGAGGTCAGGTTCGGGATTTTTATTACCCCTATGTCGGTGAAGCCAACCACGTGAGCGGCGCGAGCGGTAACTTTGTCCATCGTCTGGGTGTGTTTGTTGATGGTGAAATGTCGTGGTTTGACAATCCTGAATGGCAGATCACGACGGGGTGTGACGATCGAACTGGTATCGGTAGTATGTGTGCTGTGCATGAACGACTCGGTGTCAGCGTACAGTCAACCGATGCAGTGCATAATGAGCAAAATGTGTTTTTGCGACAACTTGTCGTCACAAATACACGAGCAGATGATCGGGAAGTGAAGTGTGTCTTTTCACAACAGTTTCGTATCGCTGAATCACGTCGTGGTGATACGGCATTTTTTGATCCCCGGGTTGGGGCAATTGTCCACTACAAAGGTAAGGTGACATTCTTGGTCAATGCGTTCTGCGAAGGAAAACAATTTTCAGAATATAATATTGGACTATTTGGTATTGAAGGGAAGGAAGGGACGTATATGGATGCAAATGATGGAATCTTGGAACGGAATCCAATTGAACATGGTTCTGTGGATTCAGTAATCGCTCTTTCAGCACACATTCTTTCGGGGGAATCCGCACATCTTGAGTATTGGGTGGTGTGCGCAGAGTCTATTCCTGAAGCACATGCGCTTGATGCGTATGTACTCGAAGAAGGTGTTGCACCGCTCATTACAACAACAGAGCACTACTGGCAAGCGTGGCTTGAAAAGGAGTCACGAGATCTCTCGTTGTTAAGTCCAGAACTTCGGACGTTATACAATCGATCGCTCGTCACGATGCGAGTCCACACTGATAATCGTGGTGGTATCATTGCATCGAGCGATACTGACATGCTGCACCATGGGCGCGACACGTATAGTTATGTCTGGCCCCGCGATGCGGCTACTGTTGCCTATGCGCTTGACGTCTGCGGCTATCATGACGCTACAAAGCGCTTCTATGATTTCATCGCTCGCTCTATCGAACCACAGGGGTATTTAATGCATAAATACCGTAGTGATGGTGTTCTTGGTAGTTCGTGGCATCCCTGGATGCGCCATGGTATGCCGCAGCTACCAATTCAAGAAGATGAGACAGCAGCGACTATTTTTATGTTATGGCACCATTACGAACTGTGTCGTGATGTTGAGTTTATTGAATCGCTCTACAATCCGTTTATTGAAAAGGCCGCACACTTCATGTGTGACTATATTGAGTCGATTACTGGTCTTCCACAGGCGTCCTACGATCTTTGGGAGGAGAAGTATGGTACTTCGACCTATACCGCCTCAGCCGTGTATGGTGGTCTGCGTGCCGCCGCGCGCTTCGCTCAGATGTTGGGTAAAGAAGATGATGCTCGGACCTATGATGCGGTAGCACAGCGTTTGCAAAAGGCTATTGTCGATGTGCTTTATGATCAGGAACACAAGATGTTTGTGAAGCACGTTCTTCATGAAGCAGATGGATCACTCACCTATGATCGCACGATTGATACCAGCAGCTTCTATGGGCCACTGTTGTTTGGAGTGTGTGATGTTGACGATCCGATTATCGTTGCTGCAGCAGCAACGGTTCTCGAACGGCTATCGGTTGCCGGCGAAAGCAAGGGACTTGTGCGCTACGAAGGAGATGGCTACTACCGTATGCATGATGCAAGTTCACCAAATCCGTGGGTGATTACCACACTCTGGTTGGCACAATACTACATCGCTCGCGCGAAGAAGGTTAAGGATTTGGCCCCTGCTCTTGAACTTCTCGAGTGGACGTGCTCACACGCCACAAAGGGAGGCGTTCTTGCCGAACAAATGCATCCTGAGACGAGGGCGCACGTATCAACCGCTCCCTTGATCTGGAGTCATGCAGAATATGTTCTTGCTGTGACTGCATACCTCAATAAGCACGAAGAACTTACGAAGCCGAAGGAATAATCGATTGAATGCGATGGTGAAGGGGATCGTAGGTCCCAATACTATCTCGGTGAATACTCCAAGCGAGTCCTTTCGTATGGAGTTTTTCCGCAAGAAGCGTCGCGAGTGATCGCATATAGGTACCGCTGCTTGCGAGGCAGTGAAAGGTGGCGATAGAAAATAAGTCACTCGGTCGCCCGAGAGAAGCAAACTCGTCCCAGTCACGGCGTACATCGACTCGACGAAAATCATTACCCGCCGCTTTGCGTGCATCGGTCACGGGTGGGATTGTATCGATTTTTTGGCGAGCTTGATCCCGTATTTCTTGTCGCGAGAGTGTTGTGTGTTCGATGAGGGTGAGTGAGTAGATAGTTGTTGTTGCTGTTGGTATCTCGATCTCATCTAGTCTTCCGGTGACAGCCCAGGTATGGAGCGGTATACCTCGGACAGTTTTTGCAGAAAAAACAGGGTACGGTACGGTGATAGCACCAGTAAGCTCAGGTAACTTCTCTTCGATAGTTGCTCGCGTCAGTTCTTTAGGAGATGTGGTATCGAGTCTTCCGAGCACATCGCTCGTATCAGAACCAACCCCAAACAATACTGCAAATGTATAGGCTTTATCGAGAGCGTGAAAATTCTCTTGTCGCTTGCATGTTTCGCCGACTAAGATGAGTAGCATACCAGATGCCATTGGATCGAGTCTTCCGGCATAGGCGAGGGGAACTGTGGTGGGGATACCGGTACGTACTCGCCACGCTTCCATTGCGCCAAGTGGTGTTTCTCCTACTTTTTTTTCAATACACACAAAAGGCGGCAGTGATGCCGCTTGTTGTGTCTCGTTGTTAGAGTGGGTTGCCACCGAGGTACGCGTTAACGATCATGAGTAAGATGAAGGCCAAGAGCGCGAGAATGATCATGTGCATATACATTCAGTATAGCAATGGCATTACGCTGGGACAAACGTTAGTGCAGCACCTCGCTTGCTTCCTCGGCCGGTTCGACCGATACGATGTACGTAGTCTTCGTACGTATTAGGAAGGTCGTAGTTGATCACATGTGATACATCGTCAACGTGAATGCCACGAGCGGCGACGTCGGTCGCAACGAGGACTTGGACACGGCCTGCCTTAAAAGCACCAAGCGCTCGTTGACGCTGCCCGTGGGATTTGTTGCCGTGGATGGCGTCAGCCTTGATGCCGGCCTTCACGAGTTCTTGTGAGAGTTTCTCGACAGAGTGCTTCATGGCGCCAAAGATGATAACGCGACTCATGTGTGACTCTTTGAGCATTGCCACGAGCGTATCGAATTTATTATGGTGTTCGTACCGAACGACGTCCTGAGTGATACTCGCGGTAATGTCATTCTTCTTGATTGAGATAGTGACTGGTTCTCGGAGAAAATCGTTGATAAGTGCTTCGATATCCTTCGACATCGTTGCAGAGAAGAAAAGGGTCTCGCGTTCATCAGGAATATCCTTGAGAATTTTCTTCATATCATGAATAAATCCCATGTCGAGCATTCGGTCTGCCTCGTCGAGAATAACAGTCGTGATGTTGCTCGTCTTCAAGTTGCCACGGTCAATGAGGTCAAGGACGCGACCGGGGGTGCCGATAATGAAGTGGTTCTTTCGTCGCAGACCCATGATCTGGGGTCGAATATTGGTACCACCGACACAAACAGTGGAGTAAAGGTGCATCTTGGGAGTTAGCTTCTTGAGTTCTTGTTCAACCTGGAGTGCAAGTTCGCGAGTCGGCGTTAGGATTAAGGTGACTCGTTGTGGCTGGCGCAGCGTCTTATGAATAGTTGGTAAGAGGAAAGCCGCCGTTTTTCCCGTACCGGTTTGGGCGAGACCGACGACGTCTTTTCCATCCATGATGTAGGGAATCACTTGATCTTGAATGGCACTCGGTACGGTGATTGAGAGTGCATGTACCGCGTCGACAATTCGTGTGTCGAGTCCAAAGTCACTAAACGTATGTGTCGCTTCGTAGGCTGCTTCTGGGGTGAGGGGAGCGGGGTTTAGGTTGATATACTTTGAAACATCGAACGTCTGTTGAACACGTCGTCCACGTCCTCCGCCACTACCACGACGGTCAAAATTGCCGCCTCGGCTCATTCTTCCGGCACGGTGAAACCCACTGGTGCCACTTCCTTCTCGGCGTGGTGTAGTAGATGACTGACGTTCACTTGAAGAAAAGCTATGGCGAGCGGGACGAGCAGAATTGTATGTTCGACGAGGCAAGTTACTCATGCTGTCGCGTGTCATTGGCGTACTTCGTGAGGTTCGTCCTTGATCGAGATCTGGATAAATGAAGCGGCTGCCGGTACGCGTTTCGGGAGCATTCAATGAGCGACCGCGCGTTGGGGTACGCTCACTGTTTCCATGTCCACGTGACGAAGAAAAGCCTCGAGCAGGACGCTTACTAAAAGAGGTCGACCGAGCTGGTCGGCTATCTGAATGTTGCATTATTCGTTAGGTTAACGGAATGAAAATCCATTCCAGGGCTGTGCAGGAAGATAAATCCAAATGGTCACGCGAGCCCGCAAAAAAGAGGGGAGAGTGACGTTTATTTGCGGCTCAAGAGCCCCACACGAGATTCTTAAGGTTTTTTTATAATAGCATATATTAATAAAATAGTCAAAGCCGCCTCGGGGGAGGCGGCTTGGGCGTGAGTCCGTGTAGTGACTAATAGACGGAGGGTCATGTCACCGCACAAGCTCACGAGGAACCCGCTGGGTACGGTAGCAGGTGTTACCGGCAAAGAACGGATCGAGTGGCTTGAACTCCACGCGATATTTTCCATCAGGAAGGACACAGATCAGTCCGACGTCCGTGATCTGCTTTCCTTTGGGTAGTTTGAAATGCACTGGATCAGCGACGATGATCTCCATCGGCGAGGATGGAGTCGCTGCTGCCCTGGTTTCCTTTGCAGGAAGGGGAGCGGTCTTCGTGGCGAGTACCACGATGAGTGTCAGTAGAGGATGATCATACATTTCTGGATCACTCCTTACCGAATAACCTTGCCGATCACCTCGACCAGTTTGGCCGGATCAAATGGTTTCACGAGCCAACCCGTGGCACCGGCGGCACGGCCGGCCTGCTTCATCGTGTCCGAGCTCTCGGTCGACAGGATGAGGATCGGCGTGCTCTTGAAGCGTTCCATGTCACGGAGTCGGCTCACAAGCGTGATACCGTCCATCCGCGGCATGTTCTGGTCGATCAGCACGAGGTTGAAGTCACGTTCTATCGCAATTTCGAACGCCTGTTGCCCATCGTGTGCTTCGACGACAGTAAATCCAGCGTTCTTGAGGGTGAACGACACCAACTGGCGTGTCGAAGCGCTGTCATCTGCGATGAGGATTGTATGCATGTGGATCTCCTACGCGAAGAATGAAATGAATTGTTGCAACAATGATGTGAGTGTTTCGAACACCCACTTCATGAGGTGGACGAGTGGGTAACCGAGTAAGGAGGCGAATGTGAACCCGAGGGCGGAATAGCCCATGAATCTCTTAATTGCGCCAATTCCAAAACTCCGGCCGAGCCACGAACGCCAGGCGATTTCGATGATCGTGAAACCAGCCAGACCTACCGTTGCGCCTAGTAAGAATAGTCCAACTACATTCTTGTGTGAGTAGTAGCTGTCAGTATTCATCGACCAAGCACCAGTGGCAAGAGCCGAGAGTACGCTGCATAGGACGATGGTGAGTACACTTCCGTAGCGCTGGGCTTGCTTTTCAGTCATGGCAACTTCTCCAAGAAAGTTTGGTTGATGTGAAGGAACAAGACACCTGGCGATACAGTACGTCGATTACATAAAAATGCAAGGTTTTTGAGTAATCTAGTTTTGTTTTCTGTCGTTTCTATGCTACTATACCGGCGCAAAAGCGCACTCGTGCGGTTTGCGGCCTGTTCATGTTTTCATTTATCTCGACCGCACACGCTGCCACCGAAAGTGGTATTCACGTCGCCTTGAAGCCCTATGTGCTTGGCGAATTTTTTGGCATACCACTTACCGCGACTCTCCTTACGACGTGGCTCACGATGATCCTACTCATTGGTGTCGCTGCACTTATTCGATATCGTCTCGTCTTGATCCCGGGAAAAATCCAGAGTATTGCTGAAATGGTAGTTGGGGGAGTGTTTGACTATATGGCTGACGTTCTCGAGAGTCGAACGCTTACACTTCGCTATTTCCCGATTGTCATGACGATTTTTGTGTTTGTCCTTGCACTTAATTGGGTTGGACTGTTGCCGGGGGTAACGTCAATCGGTTTTGTTCATGATGATCACTTCACACCATTCTTGTATCCAGCCGCGACCGACCTCAACATCACGCTTGCGTTCGCGATTATCGCTTTTCTCACGATTGAGTTTGCGGGCGTAGCAGCGCTTGGCTTTTTCAAGTATGCGGGTAAGTTTATTAATTTCTCTTCACCGCTCGCGTTTATAACCGGCCTCATTGAGCTTATTTCCGAGGTGGCGCGACTCATCTCATTTTCATTTCGTCTCTTCGGGAATATCTTTGCCGGCAAGACGTTGCTTGTCGTGGTGATGTTCTTTATTCCGTACGTGGTGCCGGTCCCACTGATTGCGTTTGAAGTATTCGTCGGTTTTATCCAGGCGTTTATTTTCGCGATTTTGACGCTCTTCTTCATTAAGTTAGCGGCAGCAGAACCAGCCCATTAGTAGATAATCACGAGTCCCGCAAAAACAAATTGGGCGTGACTCGTACTTGTCTAGTAATGAGACAACCATTAATCAGTCGTAAATTATTTTAAGTATGGATGAAATGCAAGTTGCCCTTCAGGCAACCCAAATTAATGCCGACGCTATGAAGGCGGTCGCGATGGCGATTGCTGCCGGTGTTGGTGTGCTTGGGCCAGGTATTGGTATTGGTATGCTTGTTGCTCGAGCTCTCGAGGCGATTGGACGTAACCCAGAAGCTGCTCCTAAGATTCAAGCAACAATGTTTATTGGTGTTGCTTTCGTTGAAGCGCTTGCGATCTTTGCGCTCGTTGTTGCGTTCGTCATCAAGTTCGCGTAAATTCGTCCGCTAGCATTGCCAGCTACTTTGTCGTGATACGAAAAATCTGACTCACCGTACCAACTGATACGACTCGTCATCTTTTTCTTTCACTCCTCGCATCTGGCACGCCATCTGACAAATTTTGTAGCCGACCCTTTTTACTAACTTTCTCACGTTCTACACATGGAAGAGATCATCAACGCGTTTGGCATTGACCAACGTCTCATCGTCATCCAAATCATCAACTTCGCGATTCTGGCTGGTGCGCTGGGATATTTCCTGTACACCCCTCTCTTGAAACTCCTACGGGATCGTGAAGCAAAAATCGCGCAGGGCCTCAAAGATGCCGAGGCCGCAGCTGTAGCAAAAGCTGAAGCTGATACTGAAAAGCAAGCGGTGCTCGCGGCAGCTCATCTTGAGGCCGGTGCTGTTCATGAACGAGCCAAAGTGTCTGCTGAAGCAACAGCCGCTGCGATCGTAGACGAAGGGAGTCGTAAGGCACAGGACATTGTTTCTGCTGCCGAGGCAACAAGTGAACTCCTTCGAGCAAATGCATTGAAGGAGAGTGAGCGTGAGATCGCAAAGTTGGCTATTCTCGCAACTGAGAAGCTTCTTGCAGAGAGAGCAAAGTAATACGTATGAAAAAAGCCTACATTGCACTATTGGTTGAAGCACTACTCACAAACGATCATCTAGACAACTTTATCAGTGGGCTGCGTGCGTATATGCAACGCCGAGGTCACGGACAACTTTGGTCGCAGGTCGTTCGAGCCGCCTTTCGTGAGTATGTGGTGAAGGAACGACGAATGCGCCCAACACTCTCTGTTGCGTCGACCGATCAGATTGACGAAGAGCAGGTGAAGAGAGTTCATATGCGACTCACCGGCTCTCCAGACACTCCTGTAACCACCATCATTGATCCAACCGTTATCGGTGGATTCACCCTTCGAGTGAAGGGGAAGATGTACGACGCCAGTTACAAGCGTGCCTTGCTCGCGTTATACACGACACTTACTAAGTAATTTATTCACCACAACACCCCCGTAATCACAGCACTATGAGTACAACAATTATTGATCGAATCAAAAAAGAAATCGAACAACTCGATACCACTGCGCAGCCAGAAAACGTCGGTGTGGTCATCGCTGTTGGCGACGGTGTTGCCGAGATCGAATGTCTTAGCGATGCGCAGATGATGGAAATGGTATCTTTCGACACGAGTGACGGTGTACCACTCGCGACCGCGCTTGACGAGCGGAAAGCGCTCATGGGGTTGGTACTCAACCTTGAAGAAGATACGGTGAAGGTGGTGGTGCTTGGTGAAAGTGCGCTGGTGAAGGAGGGTATGCTCGTGAAGCGTACCGGGACGTTGTTGTCAGTACCGGTAAGTGAGGCAATTGTTGGACGCGTCGTAAACGCGCTTGGTGAACCGATTGACGGAAAGGGTCCGATTGCTGGCAAGAAGAATATGCCGATTGAGCGCGTCGCCTACGGCGTGATGGATCGTTCGTCAGTGAATGAGCCTATTCACACTGGTGTGAAGGCAATTGATGCGATGATCCCCATTGGTCGTGGACAGCGAGAGCTTATCATCGGTGATCGTGGTACTGGTAAGACGACGATTGCGATCGATACCATAATCAATCAGAAGTACGAACCAAAAGAAAAACGCCCAATTTGTATTTACGTTGCGATTGGTCAAAAGCGCTCCAAGACAGCGAGCATCATGGCCAAGCTAGAAGCTGCTGGAGCTCTCGAGTACACAACGATCGTAGCTGCGTCTGCAGCCGAAGCGTCGCCAATGCTCTTCCTGGCTCCTTTTACTGGTGCAGCGATCGGTGAGTATTTCATGGAACAAGGGAAAGATGTTCTCGTTGTCTTTGATGATCTTTCAAAGCACGCCGTTGCGTATCGGCAGATGTCACTCCTCCTCCGTCGTCCACCAGGACGTGAGGCGTATCCTGGAGACATTTTCTATCTCCATTCCCGACTTCTCGAACGCTCTGCCAAGCTCTCGAAGGAGCTCGGCGGTGGTTCCATCACAGCGCTTCCAATTATTGAAACTCAAGAAGGTGACGTCTCGGCGTACATCCCCACGAACGTGATTTCGATTACCGATGGTCAGATTTTCCTTGAGACTGATCTCTTCAACAAGGGAATCCGCCCAGCACTCAATGTCGGTATCTCCGTTTCTCGTGTAGGGTCTTCAGCACAGACAAAAGCGATGAAGAAGGTGTCAGGTAAGATTCGCCTTGAGCTTGCACAGTTCCGAGAACTGGAAGCCTTTATGCAGTTTGCTTCAGACCTGGATGACGACACGAAGAAGCGCATCGAGAGTGGTCGTCGATATGTTGAACTATTGAAGCAGACGCAAGGAAGCCCGATGCCGTTTTATAAGCAGGTTATTTCTATCTTCGGTGCGAACAATGGACTCTTTGATGGTGCTGATGTGAAGCACGTGCGAGTGATTGAAGAGGCGTTTCTTGCCTTCATCGAGCGTGACCGAAAGGAGATTATGACGACACTTGAGACAGGTCGTGAACTCACTGATGATCTTATCGAAAAACTCACGAGTGCACTGACTGATTTCAAGTCTGCACACGCTACCTTCTACACCCTCTAATGTATTATCCGTTCATCCGCCTCTATCATGGCTCTAAAGCAAATCAAAAATAAAATAGTTGCCACCAAGAAGACCGGGAAAGTCACTAAGGCGATGGAATCGGTGTCGGCGGTGAAGATGCGGAAGAGCCAAGAGCGCGCCTTTTTGAGTCGTCCGTATGTTCATGCGGCAATGCGAATCCTTGCTCGTGTGGCACAGTCTGAAGCGCTCACGACGCATCCACTTGCGAAATCGCGTGAGGACGGTGCGGAGCTCCTTGTTGTTGTGACGAGCGATAAGGGCTTGGCAGGAAGTGTTAATAGTGCGGTGCTCAAAAAAGTCGAGAACCTGAAGCGGCAAGGTACGCGTTTTGTAATGATTGGCATCGGTCGGAAGGCAGTGGAGTTTGCTCGCCGTGAAGACATCATGCTTCTTGGGGAATACACCAATGTCAGTGATGAGGTAACTCTCGCTGACGTGTCGGAGATTGCAAAAAAAGTCGTCGATGCGTTCCTGCTTGATGACACGTACCGAACCGTATCGGTAGTTTACCAAAACTTCATCTCGACTTTCGAGCAAGAGCCGACGAAGCGTCAGGTTTTGCCGCTTAATCCGGCTGAAGTTCAGGACATCATGCGAGGTATTCGACCAAAGACTGGAAAATTTAGTGATATCGTACTATCACCCGACACGGTGATTGATCATACGGTTGAGCCAGATGCCACAACCGTGATGAATGCACTGATCCCACAGTTGGTTGAGGTTATTCTTTTTCATGCCTTTCTCGAAAATAAAGCAAGTGAGCACTCAGCTCGTATGGTGGCGATGAAAAACGCAACCGACAAGAGTAAGGAGGTGGTGAAATCACTCACGATTAAGTTCAACAAAGCTCGCCAGGCAAAAATCACCGCCGAAATTTCTGAAATTACTGCTGGCGCTGAAGCAATGAAAACATAAACTTGCGATACGACCCCATAGGCTTTGTCGCCGAGATAATTGTAGTCGTCGAAGTACCTCGCGTACATCTTCTACAAAAATTATTCAGGTTTCGCGCCTCTGGGGCCGTCTCACAAGTTTGTGTGAACGAGGTATTATTATTCCAAGCATAAAGTATCTAATAGCATTACTATGAACACAGGAACAATCACCCAAATTATCGGTCCAATCGTTGACGTCCACTTCAAGGACGGTGTCCCAGCATTGTTGAACGCCCTCACGGTAGCAAAGGAAGGTGGCGAGACACTTACGCTCGAAGTCGCGCAGCATGTGGGTCTTGATCGCGTGCGAGCGATTGCAATGCAGGATACTCAGGGACTCACGCGTGGTATGAGTGTTACGGATACGGGGAGTGGTATCGCAGTACCGGTCGGTCAAGCGTCGCTTGGGCGGTTGTTCAATGTGCTTGGTAATACACTCGATGGAAAGGGTGAGATCAAGGACGCGAAGCGTCGTGTGATTCACCAAGACGCCCCCGAATTCGTTGACCAGTCGACCAAGACCGAAGTGTTTGAGACCGGTATCAAGTCGGTTGATCTCTTGGCGCCGTTCATTAAAGGAGGGAAAGTGGGTCTCTTTGGTGGCGCAGGCGTAGGAAAGACGGTTCTCATTCAGGAACTCATCCACAACGTAGCTTCAGAACACGGGGGGTACTCAGTGTTTGCTGGTGTCGGTGAACGCGTTCGTGAAGGAAATGATCTCTATCACGAAATGAAAGACTCTGGCGTACTCGATAAGACGGCTCTCGTCTTTGGACAAATGAACGAAGTGCCAGGAGCACGAGCACGTGTCGGACTCACTGGTCTCACCATGGCAGAGGCGCTTCGCGATGAAGGTGGAAAAGACGTCCTCTTCTTTATGGACAACGTGTTCCGCTTCACGCAGGCGGGGCAGGAGGTATCGTCTCTTCTGGGGCGTGTGTCATCGGCGGTAGGGTATCAGCCGACCCTCGCTGAGGAAATGGGTAAGATGCAAGAGCGTATTACCTCAACCAAGAAAGGTTCAATCACTTCAGTTCAGGCGGTGTATGTACCAGCTGACGACCTTACCGACCCGGCCCCAGCGACAACCTTTTCGCATCTCGACTCAACGGTGGTGCTTAGTCGTCAGCTTGCCTCTCTCGGTATCTATCCAGCCATTGATCCCTTGGAGAGTAACTCGTCAGCGCTTGATCCACAGATTGTGGGTGAGGAGCATTACCGGGTGGCGATGGGTGTGAAGCAGACACTCCAGCGGTACAAAGACCTCCAAGACATTATCGCTATTCTCGGTATTGAGGAACTTTCGGAGGATGATAAGCAGACTGTGTACCGTGCACGCAAGATCCAACGCTTCATGGCGCAGCCATTCTCGGTTGCCGAAGTGTTTACTGGTGCACCAGGGAAGTATGTACCGCTTGCAGAAACCATTCGTGGCTTTGGTGAAATTCTCGATGGAAAGCACGATGATAAGAATGAATCAGCCTTCTACATGAAGGGTGGTATTGATGAAGTAAAGTAAGTATGGCTGAGCAAAAAACAATACAAATTACCATTGCTCGTGTTGATGCTCCAGTTTTTTCTGGTCCCGTTACTTCGGTGACGGTACCTGGCTCGGAGGGGGAGATGACGCTCCTTGCTGACCATGCACCTCTTATGACTGCGCTTCGTGCGGGGACTATCACTGTGCGAATGGTAGACGGTACGGAAGAGACTTTTACAGTCGCCTCTGGCACGCTCGAGGTGAGTCAAAATCAAGTGACGATACTGTTGTAGTGAGAAAAGTGGCGTACGAAAAACAAAAGGCGCCCGTAGAGCGCCTTGCGTTGATTACCGTCGACCGGTGGTCTTTGGTTAACTGTCTCGTCGAAAACCGAACAGGTACTGAAGCACGATGATCGGCATCTTGATCAACTCAACAGTCATTGCACCATCATCCCTATTCGGATGAGGTGGGCAGTACTTGGTGAACTTGATGAGCACAAGCAGGCATATTCCCGAGATGACCCACCAGATCAGTCCGATGATGACCAGGAGTAACACTGTTCCCCAGAATTTGACCCCGTTTGATAGAATCGTTTCTGCATATTGCATCATGATGACCTTCTCCAATGAATGGTGTAGGAACTATCCCGACTCTTTTATACTACACAAACTGTACCTTCGCTAGCGGTCAAAGTTACGATGCTTAGCAAGAGTATCTGTCGTTGCGATAAAGGTTGCGAAGGACACACCAGATCGGGCGAGTGCATCCCAGTGATGCTCTGGTGGAGAGATAAGAAGTGTCGTGGCCCACGCGTCCGCTGTGACTGCTGTTGGTGCTTTCACATAGATACCGATGTTGTCCATGAGTGCTTCTTTCTCAGTACTGGTATCAACGATATGGGAGTACTGCTTTCCTGATACCTGCCAACGTCGCTTGTGAGTGCTCGAAGCAGCGAAGCCCTGGTCTTTGAGGGTGGTCTCGGCGATATAGGTGCCCGGTGTAGTGGGGTGCTCGAGATAGATGGTGATAGGTTCCCCGTGATCGCTCGTTGCGTACATATCACCACCGCCATTGATGAGGAAGTGGTGGAAGCCATGCTCGTGCAGATAGTCGGCGAGTCGATCGATGAGGTAGCCTTTACCATAACCGCCAAGATCGATGAGTCCGTTATGTAATTGGATATCGGTATTAGTGATAACGAGGTCGGTGAGTGGATTAGGGAAACCAGTCGGTTCATCTTTGGGAATGAAGTGATAGTCAGCGTCATAGCCTCGGGCAATGAGGTGTTGGCCGATGAGGAAGTTAAATATTCCGGCAGTATCGATGTAGAACTGTTGCCCGAGACGAAGGAGTTCAAGCGTGGTTGCGTCAGGTTCAATGAGGGAGCCAGTTCGATTGAGGAGTGAGATGGTGGAATCTGGTTTAAAACGAGAGTAGTTCGTTTCAAAGTCAGACAGAAAGCAGCCGATGAGACGGTGGGTCTCATCGGCTGCTTCTGTTGTTACTACATCAAAGAGTTCAACAATCCAGGTTGTGCCAAGTGCGTGAATGACTGGCAGAACGGTCGACATTATGACTGTTGGGCCGCGATCTGTGCGACAGCGTCATTGAACGCTTGTGAGGTCAAAGAAGCACCACCTACTCGAGAGAGGGAAATGTCTGAGAGAGACTTACCAATGACTTCAGTTTTGTAGAGACTGTCGAATTTCTCTTGTGATGGATTTGAAAAGCCATCTGATTTTCCATCGTAGGCAATCGTTGAATCTGTCACTATACCGTTCTCGATAGTGAGAGAAACACTCATTGCGTGAGATGTACGCGCAGGGGTTAAGTAGGTGACATCCGCAGTGTAGCTATTGGCAGTTACGGGCGTCTCGATTTCTTTGGTGGGTTCTGGTGTCGGCTCACTCACTGCGACATCAGGTGTCGTTTCTTCCATTTGTTCTGGAAGTTTTGCATCTTCAGTCACGAGTGGAGTTTCAGTTGGGGTCGTATCATTCGGAACAAAAAAGACCACGGCTCCGAGGACGACGATAATAATTCCTAAAACAATAACCAAAATGGGCATAGATATTTGTTAGCTCAATAATAACCAATGCATTATACTAGGCATATTATTCCTGACAAATACCCTTGTATCGTTATGCCACAGATAGTACATAGTCCATTGCGCTACCTACAACAGAAGCTTGATGGAACAGCGATGTATAGGACCGTGACGATTGCTCTCGCAATCCTCGCAACCTTCGCAATATTTTTTGGTTTCTTGGGGATTATCCCGTATGGAGACGTTGAGCAACTTGCGCAACTTATGGTCGCGCTTATCGTGGGAGTCGGTACGAATGTTTGTTTGAGTCGCATGTGGCGTATACCTGCCAATCATGAGTCAGCTGTCATTACAGCGCTTATTCTGCATTTCTTGGTATCGCCACCGTTTGGTGGACAATGGGCTGACCTTTGGTTCATTGCGGCGGCTGTTTTTTTGGCGATCGTGAGTAAGTTTTGTTTTGTTTGGAATGGACAGCACCTTCTCAATCCTGCAGCAACGGGTGCTGTCGCCTTAGCACTTCTTGTTCTTGTTCTTCCTGATACATATTTTGAGACGAACTGGTGGGTTGCACAACGAGAGCTATTCCTACCACTTCTTGTTGTTGGTGCGGCGGTCGTAGCAAAGGTTCGTAAGTGGGTCCCGGTCTTGTCATTTCTCGGTGTTGCATTTGTCACCTACCTTGTCTCTGAGTGGCAGTTCTTTGGCACCGTCACGCTGGATGCTGCGACGAACTTTTGGCTTTCGGGGCCAAGTCTCTTTCTTGCCTTCTTTATGTTGACAGAACCGTTTACCATGCCGCCGAGGAAGCCACTCCAAGCTGCCTATGGTGCCGTGGTTGGCGTGCTCTCACAGACTACCGTGTTTATGAGTATGGGTGTGAAGATGACGCCGGAACTGGCTCTTGTTATCGCAAATGCTGCTTTTTTTCCAGCGACTCTCCGAAAAAAACTTTTCTTGACACTCAAAGAAGTTCGTACCCTCGCTACAAATACGTTTGCGTACGTATTTGAAAAGCCACAAGAAATGCATTTCCTACCGGGACAGTATCTAGAGTGGATGTTGCCCCACGCGCAACCTGATCATCGGGGAATTCGTCGTTACTTTACGATCGCGTCGGCGCCAGAGTCACGTGAACTCGTTTTGGCAGCTCGTGTTGTCGAAAAGGGGAGTTCCTACAAGCGTGCGCTCCAGGCGCTTCATCCTGGTGACCAGATGATTGCTAGTCAATTGGCGGGGGACTTTATTCTCCCCACGGATACGACAACAAAACTTGCTTTTGTTGCTGGTGGTATCGGTATCACACCATTTATGAGTCACTTAGGTCACATGTCGGCTACCCGTCGAGCGTCAGATACCGTGTTGTTTTATTGCAATAATGTGGCAAGTGAGATTGCGTATCGGGATCAACTTGCTGCATATACAACCACGATACCGTTTCGTGTGGTCCACGTACTTGCCAAGGAACAAGTGCCGGGTATGGAAGAAGGGTATCTCACTGCTGATATGATTACTCGTCACACTCCGGATTACCGAGAGCGTACCTGGTACCTTTCAGGTCCGCCAGGAATGGTTCAATCGTATACAAAGCTCCTCCGTAGCCTTGGAGTTCCACGCCGTCAGATTATGAAAGATTTTTTCCCGGGGTTGGCATAAGTATCCACCATCAGCGATGGTGGATAGAATGCTGTCTACCATGACGTCTTTTTCTTTTCGTAGTTGGTATAGTCTGGTGATCGATACGACCAGTGGTTACCAAAATGTAAGGCAAGTTCTTGTTGCTTTCGGGCGAGGTCGTGCTCCCAATTCATCAAGGTGACAGGTCGTTCGACAACACCGATGAAGTGAACGGTCACACCACCGCTGATGCCCGTGGTTACTTTCTTGACGGTAGCTTTACCGCCAATGAAGTCGTCTTCACTATGACCGATGAAGAGTCGTGTCGGCACGTAGATGATTGAGCCGATAGTGGGAACTGGGAAATGAAGAACTGATGACACGAGAGCGTCCTTTCTCCCCCTTGAGAATGCAAATGCACGGAGGATCATATTTGCAAAAGAATAGTATTGTGTCAAACTTACCAGTCAATCGGTTTGTGGCAGTGCATGGCGAGGTATGCATTGGCGCGACTAAAGTGGCGACAACCGAAGAAGCCAGTGTAGGCCGAAAGGGGAGAAGGGTGGGGGGCGGTGAGGACGAGGTGGCGCGTGGAGTCAATGAGGGGTTGCTTCGCTTGAGCATGAGCGCCCCACAGCATAAAGACCACCTGCTCTCTTTGTTGTGAGATCGTACGAATAATGAGGTCTGTGTACTGTTCCCATCCAAGGCGACGGTGTGACGCCGGTTGTCCCTCGACGACGGTGAGCGTGGTATTGAGGAGAAGTACGCCCTGTACTGCCCAGTGAGACAAGTTACCTGAGATTGGCGGTGGTACACCAAGATCTGACGAAAGTTCTTTATAGATATTTTTAAGCGAAGGCGGGAGGGGCACATTGTCAGGAACTGAAAACGCCAATCCGTGTGCCTGTCCCTCGCGATGGTAGGGGTCTTGACCAAGAACGACGACGCGGACTTGTGGAAGGGGACACAGATGGAATGCGGTAAAGAGTTTCTGACGCGGAGGATAGATTCGTCGAGTTGCATACTCCTGATCTACGGCATGTGTGAGTGTCGCAAGAAATTGTGAGACCGCATCTTTGTGTGCATTATCCCAGCTTTGTTCCCCTGTGAATAGCATAATGATAGCAGTATAGAAGATCGTGGGCATTTCTGCGAGACGGTGCCGATCTATGGTACACTTTGTGACGTATGCACGAATCACATGCTCGCAGTATCGCAAAGGGTGTCACCTGGCGCGTCATTGCCTCAGTTACCACGATGACCGTAGTATTCTTTATGACTGGTGATCTAGCTCTCGTCGCTAGTGTCGGTGCTGCCGATATTGTGGCAAAGATTTTTTTCTACTACATTCACGAACGTTCATGGGGTCGTGTGAAGTGGGGAATCTTGGGAACTGAACCAAAGGTGAAGTAGTTATCGTTGGCAGTATGGACACAGATGCGTTCCTCGTCCAGCTACCCGAATTTTTATAATAGTTGTGTTACACCGTGGACAGGGTGTCCCTTGTTTGCCAAAAACCTTGAGGTAGTCTTTGTAGTTACCCTCACTGCCACCGGTATCGACGAAGTGTTGAAATGTTGTTCCGCCAGCTTCAACCGCTGCAAGAAGGATGGTTCGGCTGAGTCGCGCGATCTCCCGTGCTTCTTTCGTGGTTAAGCTGTGGGTACTACGAAGTGGATGTACTCGCGCGGCAAAGAGTGTTTCGTCGACGTAGATATTGCCCAGCCCGGCAACGATAGATTGGTTAAGGAGAGCGGCCTTGATCGAAAGTTTTCGACGTTGCAGTTCTTCCGCTAGAGTGTTGGGTGAGAATGTTGCTGCAATCGGCTCTGGACCGTATGTCTCGATAATGCGTTCTAGGGTGGGGAGATCAACCCGCTTCAAATACCCAAAGAGTCGGAGGTCATTGAAGAAGAGCGTGGTCCCATCAGTGAAACTGATTGCGACACGGGTATGCACATGAGGGAGTGTGGTGTCAGATTCGGTCATGGTGTGACCGCCTCCAGACACGCCCTCTGGTGTCCAGACGAGGCACTGACCAGTCATCTTAAGGTGGATAAGGAGAACGCTCTTGGTATCTTCAATGAATGAGACGATCATCAATTTTCCGATACGGTCGATATGACGTATGGTCATACCGGGTAGTTCTCGCGGGAGCATGGGATCATCCTGGATTGTTTTTTTGTGGTAGACCGTGACATTGGCTACTTTTTTCCCTTTGAGTGTATGAAGGAGCTGCAATCGTACGGTCTCTACTTCAGGAAGTTCGGGCATGGAATGTGAATAACTAGAGAGCGAGAGCTTCTTCAAAAAGGGTAACTTCAAGCAGAAGGAGTTCTTCGATGAGTAGTGCGAGCTCGGCAAGATCGGGGTCTATCGTTTCCTCTTCAAGACCTCCGTACGTCTCGAGAAAGGAAAGATGGGACACGATGAGTGATTCGAGGTATGCAGAGCGAAGTTCGGGGAGCGAGTGAGATGAAATTGTACGCATCAGATCGTTCCCGGTAGTGTCTCGGGCGACGAAGGTGGTACCAACGAGTTCCTTGTGCCATGGAAGAAGTTCTTGTATCGCAGCTTCGCGAGCGGTATGGAGTGTGGTGAGAAAGGCAAGGAGTGGGTCATCAGCAGCAATGTTTGTCGCAAGAACTGCATCAGTGGCCTGAAGTTCCGAAAGATACGTGAGTGCAGCAATCACAAGGTCTCGCTCGAGAGGCAACGAGGAAGAATCAGTCGGTACGATTGTGTCCGTAAGAGGTGGAAGATCACGGTATGGGTCAAGGCGCTCCGGGAAGAGGTTGCCGGTAAGGTAAGCGGCAAGTGTACCGCCAACGACGAGGGTGAGAACAACAATGAGTACACCTGGATGCTTCATAATGTGCCGAGTATAGCATGGCGGAGGGGAGGTGAGTGATGTCCCGACGTAAGACTTGCAATTTTTATAAAATATGATATAGTTTCCCCACGTGCCACTTCCGGCACGTGAACTGTACAGGAGAACCTATGTCCAACATCAGCCTGGCGGTGAAGCCGCCATCCCTCGCGTCCCTGATCGTGGCGCCGCTCGCGCTCATGTGTGGCTTGGGGGGTGTCACCCGCCTCGGCCTGCCCACGCAAGGTGGCACCAACTACGCCGATCGCAAGGTGGCGGCGGCGGTCAGCCGCACGATCAGCTGGCGTTTCCTGCTGCTCTGCGTGCTCATGATCGGCCTGCTGCTCTTCGCGGCGTCGCCCGCCGCCGCCGGCCTCGTGATGAGCGAGTTCGTCGTCGACACCGTCATGGTGCTGGCGCCGATCTCGCCCTTCGCCTCCCTGTTCGGTCTCTACAACTGACCGACAGCCCACCGCCGCCGGCCAGAAGTGCTTTGCGCTTCTGACGGCATCCAGGGGCCCCCACGCACTGCGCGTCGGGGGCTCTTTTTATTTAGAATATACAAGATGACGAAAGCAGGTGCACACAGTATACTGACACTCTCGTATGGCACATCCCTTTGAAAAAATGTTTCTGCAGGCGCTCAAGGTCTCGACGGAGTTTGATAACCAAGTGACCGAAGTCGCGCTTTCTCTCTGTGAAAAAGGCTACCAAGAGAAAGAAGTGGCGCAAGTACTCAAGAAGCTCGCTCAGGGACTCATTGATCCGAAGGAAGAAGCCTTGGTCCGTGCCGCTTTGGCAGAATTTGACGGCATCCTTGAAGAGTAGCGATTATTTTTGGGCAAGCTCATAAACCCAGCGCTACATCCTTACTTGTCTTAGCTCTTTTGAATAGAGAGTTATAGGTAAAGGTCATATATAAAACACCCCCGGCTCTTTGAGCCGGGGGTGTTTTACTACGGTGGTTATTCCCTAGAGTGTGAGCGTGTCGGCACTTGTATTCTCGAGTGCTTCTTCTCGAGGAAGGGTAATACGGCAACTGTCTTTTGATGTCTTGCGGAAGGTTTCCCACGCAGCTTTTCGCTCATCTCGAAGTTCCCCGTGTGCTTTTTTACTACTCTCTTTCCACTTTTTCCAGGCTGCGTTCGTTGCGCCAGTTCGCTCCTTCATAGAACTAGAAGAAATATTCCAGGCAGCAACGAGTTCAGTCTTGCGTGTAGCAAGAGCAGCAGTGATGCTGGTGTTAAAATCACCCCACGCTACACCGAGTCGTTCCTCACGGGTTTCTACCGCCTTCGCGATACAGGACATATCGACGGTCTGCTTACCTTTGTTGTCGCGCTTTTCCTTCATCTCCTTGGTGGTTGAGGCGTAGTCACGCATCTTTTGCATCTTGCTTCCAGTGATCGCTTCGGCTGGGGTTACGGCAAGGAATAAAAACGCGGCGGTACTCACGGCGATACCGAGATACAGGGCGTTTGTCATAGTACGTGTGGTCATATGAATACTTATTTTTGTAATAGTCACTAGGTAGTATAGCGTATTTTAATAAGGAAATAGCTAGAGATGTGGATGAGGATCACTACACCACGATGGATAGCCAAGAGTAGAGAACGAACACTAATTATTGACTTTATGCATACATAATGTTATAATGTTTCTGGAGTGCGATGGTTAATTAACCCCTCAACTAGGACACTGTTGATAAACCTCCAGTGTCGTCCGGTATCCCAAACATTGCCTTGGTATTTCATTCAAGTAATGGAGCGCTTGCTCTATCTTTGCCAGAGATACTAAGG
>JACCDR011295268.1_pt1 | contig 50282 bp, 64 predicted proteins | sample 7446431 | NCBI WGS metagenome assembly JACCDR01 (sample SAMN15323443, study PRJNA562643) | freshwater metagenome | isolation source: river surface water | place: USA:Blue River Watershed | collected 2017-08-17 | reverse complement strand
TGGTTGGAGTGCCGGAAGTTTTACCAACATATCCAGAAAGGACATAAGTTACGCCCACCGTCGCAGTGTAGTTTTGAAACCGATACTCGTTGCCAGAAGTGCGTGTAAGCGTCCACGCTGAAGTTGTACCGTCCAAACCTGTTACATCTTGTACTGAACCAATCGTTCCGACCACACCCCAAGAACTGAAAACATTAGAGTACGGAAGAAGATTCGTCGCCGCAGCCTCGATGATCGTGCCATCGAATACCCACGCGCTGCCGTTGTAGCGGTAGGTGCCTCGCGCCATATCAATGGCAGCAGTTTGCAGTAGGCCAGCGGAATCAAAGTAAGTGCCAGTGCTTGCGCGGATCAGTGAGAAGCCTGGAGGCAGGAGGTTGCCTTCCGACGAGTTCCAGTTGCTCGTCATGCCGGGGATGAAGGTGTCCACAGCGCTGAGCAGGCCAGCCCTGCCACTGTGCTGGGCATTCAGGCCGCTCATCACGCGGCCACCAAACCTGCCACGCAACCTCTCGAAGATCATGCCGGCTCGTACCAGCTGATGGTGCCGTTGATGGCCTGGTCGGAAATGATCGATATCCCGGTGGTGTGGGCGGTCGATCGGATGTCCCGGATGGTCGGGTTGATCTCGGATCCGGTTGCGGCCGTTGACGAGGTGGTCACGTTCGCTGCGCCTGTCGATCCGTATCGCACTGAGAAGTCACCGCGGAAGGAAAACAGTGCATACCCCATGCCGGCTGGGGTATCGAAGGCTTGGCCTACGCTTGAGGCCAGGGATACATGCTGGACGAAGTCAGGTGCAGCAAGGATCGTGTTCGGCGGAAGGCCTGTGCCTTTGGGCATAATGGTACCTCACTCTTGTCCCTCTCCTTGCCACAAGATTAGCACCGGAGCAGCGGTTTTACAAGGGTTGAGCCAGTTCCTCGAAGGCTTTGGCGGCCTGCTGGGCGATCTTGGCGGCTTGCACCACTGTACCATCCCCTCCATCCAGCCGTAGCACCGGTGCCGGCATGCACAATCCTGCATCAAGGGCTTGAGCATGAGATAGCTCAACCAGCCTGGCATCGAACCGAAACTTGCACGGCAGTGGCGCATTCCCTTTGCAGCTTGATCGCATGCGCTTGGCCGGTTGGCTGCGCTCGGCGTCGAGGTCGGCAGCGTTCAGGGTAGCGCTCCGTATCTCCTCCCGCTTGCACACCGTGCAGGAAACCACGAACCTGGTCTGGTGTTCGGCCACGCCGGCCGTGTATTCTGCCTTGGTCAGGACGGTCATTCCAGCGCCATGTCGGTGATCTGGAAGTTGACGCTGGTCTGCTGGGCGGCCTCTTCGCCGGCTGCGGCGCTCTGGCTGACCATGGTCACACACACCTTGACCGTCATGGTCATCTCAGTCCCGACCTTTGGCAGGTCGGTGATGGCCAGCTTGTCCAGTTCCTTCTTGCCCATGTGGATGCACAGGCCGTATGGGTAGTCTGGTGCCATGGCCTCCATCGGAGCGTGTTCTTTTGCATACTCCCGGTCGTCCTCCGGGCTGCATTTCATGCTGATCATCTTCATAGTGTTCTCCTTGGGTTGGGGTAGTGTATTCCGAATGGCTAATCTTTTGCCACACCCTTTGCGGCTTTTGCTGCCTTGGCACCCTGCGCCAGCACAAAGGCTACCCGGCGTGCCTTTTCAATCCGGCTGGTTTCGTCCTGCACCACTATCTCAATCTCCGAACTCCCAGCCTTGTTCACTGCCTGGAGCTTGGAATGCAAATACGGAGCAGCGCAGTCGGCCATCTTGTCCCGCCTGGCCTTCTCAAAACGTTTTTCATCCTCGCTCAAGTTCTTGGGGATGGGTGCACGCATGACTTTGAGCATGTAGTCCAAGGGCAAAATACCGCCTTTGATCGCCCTGACGCGCTGCGCCACTGACTTCTTGTTCGGCGTTCCTTTCTGCCGGCCGCCTGTCTTTGGTCTGGTTGCCATAAATTTTCTACTTTAGAACCAGCAAGTTACCCTATTTTGCCAAGTTCCTTGGCCATCAAGCTGCACAGGTCGCACAAGTCCAGGATGGTGCTGTTGCTGATGGTCTGGGTGCTCAGGTCGGCCTTGGCCTGCTCGATCACACCTCGGGATTGTTGCACTGCAGTACGCAGTTTTTGGGCTGCCTCTTTCTTGTCCTGGTCCTTTTCGGTGGATTCGGACTGGATGATGGCGTTGCCGGTGGCGGCATCTTCCATCCTGACCACTGTATAGCCATGCCTGGCTTCGATGATCAGCTTGGGCTTCTGCTCGTTGTACTCCAATGACTTGCGGAAGGCTTCCACCTGCTCGTCCGGGATGACCAAGGCGAAGTTGTCCAGGCTGTTGCGCATGTGCCACAGCATGGTGGTGATAATCACATGCGGGCCCTGGTTGGTCAGCAGCTTGGCTGTTTCGGTCGGTTCTTTGGGTTTGGGTGCGACTATTGCGTTCATGGGCCTCTCCTCAGTTTTGACGCCTAATATCGTTGAATAAATGACATTTGTTCGGAAAGCATTGGTGAGAGCGGCTTTCGGTGAAAACTTACATCCAGATTAGGCGTCACCCGATGACGCCTATTTCACGTTGTGCCTCATGCCGCCTGCGGCCAGCACTTGAACTCGGCGCCGTCCAGCGCGCAACCGCCAGCCGTCGCGCTCTGGCCGCCCCACTGCTTGAAGAAGAACGCCACGCGCGCCGCATCGCACTCGCGCCGCAGGCTGTCGATCCATTCGCGCTGGATAGGCCGCGCGCCGTGGCCGCTCTCTCCACCCACGATCACCCAGTCGAGGCCGTGCAGGTCCAGGCCGCCGCGGATCGGTCCGAGCATCGGCTCCACGCTGAGGAAGCGCACGCTAGCCTCCACGGCCAGCAGCTTGCGCACGTCGCGGTCGTATTCGGCCTGGCTAACCATCGTCGCGCCCAGCCACACGTTCTGCGGCAGCCCTTCTGCCGGCGCCATGCCCTGCACGTTGCCAACGCGCTTGGTCAGCACCAGCCAGTCCAGGTGCGGTGTTGACTTCACCAGCGCCCACAGCTCGCCGCGCCACTGCGGCGGGGCTTCGTTGTCGAACACGTCGGCCAAACTGGCGCAGAACACGCGGCGCCGCCGGCCGTGCGCCAGCAGGAAGGCTTCGTGTTCGCGCTCCCACAGCAGCGGCTGCTTCCAGTTCGCGGCGCTGGTGCGCTCGCGCTGCTGCCCACTGCCCCACCGCACGCGGTGCCAGCGCTTGTCCATCAGCGCTTCGGCATAGCAGTTGTCGCAGCCAGGCCCAACCTTCGTGCAGCCGATCCACGGATTGAAAGTGCTGTCGGTCCAGGCTATGCCGGTCTTCTCTGCCATCGTCTTCTCCTTCGTTCACCAGAGGCACAACTAGTCGTTGGAGCGGGACTGTCCCTGGCGGGCCAGCCCCTCAACTCCAACGTTCGGCGTCATGAGTGTTCCAGTCGAGGCCCGTTGTATTCATGCAGTGCCTGCCATGCGGCAAGCGCTTCATGTGCGGTTTCCCACCATCGGCTTACCGTTGGCAGGTCTTTCGTGTCCATCAGCAGGCATTCAAGCTCAAGCGCCAGCCTGTGCCCCACTGATTCAAGATCGGCCTCACGGTCGGCTTTTTGTTCGCCCACCACAGAAAGCTCGGCGTGCTTTACTCGCACCTCTTCAACCTTCCCGCCTCTTGCCGAAGCCACGGCAAGCGCGTAATTGCCAAAGTGGCATGTGCTCCCGTCGCTGTAGTGCGCCTTCCAAACAACTTGTTCTGCCATCGCTTTCTCCAAAATGCCGCCCAACAATTCCGTCGAGAGGGACGCCCGGCAAGCCGGGTTAGCTCCCTTCGGTCGCCGCCCCTCACGTCAAACGTTAAATTTTCCCAAAATGCCCATTGCTACTCCTCATGTGATGCAGTTGGCGGTCAGCGGGGTGCCGGCCTTGATTTCCTTGGCGATCGTCCTGCCTATGTAGGCGCCGATGGTGTGGGGGTCTGCTCCCTGGTTTGGCCGGCTGGTTACGATGTCCTGTTCCTGCAGGGTTTCGCCTGGCTTCATGTCCCTGCGGATGTACAGGCTTCGCCTCAGTTCGGTGTTTTCGCTGGCTGTTGGGCCGTAGGATACGCTCCCAATGGCCCTTGCTGCAATACGGCAATCCTCGACCATACGTTTGAACTCGTGTGGTTCCATGCTGAATTCGGCGTCCGGTCCACCCATTGAGCGGTCCAGGATGAAGTGCTTCTCGATCACGGTGGCGCCCAAGGCGACTGCTGCGACGGCTACTGCCGAGCCCAGCGTGTGGTCGGACAGGCCTACATTCCACTTGACGGTGCTCAACGTCAGCCATTCCTTCATGTCGGCTATGGTGGCCAGGTTGGCATCCTCTGGCTGGGCTGGGTAGGCACTTGTGCACTTAAGCACTGTCAGGTCGGTGCAGCCAGCTCCAATGGCCTTGGTTACCGCCATCTTCACTTCGGTGTTGGTTGCCATGCCGGTGCTCATGATCATGGGCTTGCCGGTCTTGGCTATGGCTTGGATCAGGCCGTGGTCGGTGAGCTCAAAGCTGGCCACCTTGTACATGGGGCAGTCCAGCGTTTCAAGAAACCACAGGCTGGGCAGGTCAAATGGGGTGCTAAATGCAACCATGTTCCAGCGAAATGCCTCATCGAACAGGCGGCTGTGCCACTCCCAAGGCGTCCAGGCTTTGCCGTACAAGTCGGCCAGGGTCTGTCCTGCCCACTTACCGGACTTGATGATGTAGCCCTTGTCCAGGCACATCAGCGCTGGATCCCAAGTCTGGAACTTACAGGCATCTGCGCCGGCCAGTGCCGCGGCTTCGATGGTCTTGAGTGCGGTTTCCAGGCTGCCGTTGTGGTTGCAGCTTAGTTCTGCCACGATCATTGGGCTGGTCATTCGTCGCTCCAAGGCAGGAATCCTATCCTTCGTTCAGGCTCTTTCGGGAGCGGCTTTCCGGTGATCTCCTCCACCACCTCGCGCAGCTGATCAGTCACCGTTTTTTCTGGCCGATCGCCGCTAACTCCATGGGCCGATCCCATGTGGCCGTGGTAGTTCTCTCCCCACTCAATCACGGCTTCACCCGGTACGTGTACTGGATCAGTTCCCCACCCAGCTTCTGGAACAGGTGGTGGCTCGGGCCGTTGGTCGGCGCCACGTTGGCCAGGTATTCCGGCCTCGGGTGCTTCTCCATCACTGCCTTTATGCCGGCCATGGCGTAGCCTTTCTGGTGCTGGCTCTTGAATATGGCGACACCGATCTCGCCCCTGTTGGTGATGTAGACGGAGCCGACTGGCTTTCCTTCGGCCATGATCAGGTACCAGCCAAGGTGGTCGTGGTGCTCCACATGGGATTGGTGGTCGGTCCACTCAGGCAAGTGGCCACCATGGCTGATGTTGGCTTCCGGCGGTCGTTCTTCGAGCAGATCCCAAAGCACCCGGAGGGCGTCACTGTTCTGGCGAACGTCTTGCAGTATTACGGCTGGCATTTCCTCTCCTCAGAGTCGTGTTTCTATGCCGTGCTCGGCCAAGTATAGCGCAGCACCGCGGGGGGTCGCATCACAGAATTGGAACAGAGCGCCGGCTGCGACTGCACTGGCCCCTGCCTTGATGGCGTTCAGCATGTCCTCGTATCCACTGCATCCACCGTGGGCTATTACCGGAATGGTCAGGAAGTTGGCCACTTGGTTGATGGTGTCAATGTCGTACCCAGCCATTGTTCCTTCGCGGTCCATGCTGGTCAGGATTACCTCGCCGGCGCCAAATACCTGGGCGCACTGTGCATGGTGCCTGGCAAGGCTTGCGCCGTGGTCCTGGTAATCGATCGCCACCACAATGGCTTGGTTGCCGTACTTGGCTGCCGCTTCTTTGACCAGCTTGCCGTCGTGCTTGTAGAAGGCGGTCCGGATGCAAACCTTGTCGGCGCCGTTGTCCAGGCAGACCTTGATGTCCTCAAGGCTGTGGATTCCCCCCCCGATGGTCAGTGGCATGAAGCACTCGTCGGCGTACTTGCGGATGTCGGCTGGATCTGGCCGGCGCTTCTGGGCTGTGGCTGTGATGTCCAGCAGGACCATCTCGTCTACCCCTCGCTGGGCCATGATTCTTACGGCTTGGCGGGCATGGCCGACCGATCGCCAGCCATTGAAACGCTCACCTTTGACCAGCTTGTCGCCGTCCCGGAGCAGGGTTGGGATGATGCGCTTGGCCAGCATCACGCGGCCTTTTCTTTCGCGTCTGCCCAGATACGCATCAGCACTGCTGCCTCGGCAATATCACCGCGCTTTATTGCAGCGCACACAAACCCGCACCAGGCTTCGTCACTCATCATTCAGCAGGCGCACGGTCTTGTCGTCCATCTGGGTGAAGATGTCCCAGTTCGTGAACTTGTCCATCAGCGCCCACAGGCGCTCCGGGTTGAAGCCTATCCGGTCCAGCATGTTTGCCCAGTTGATGCCCATGTAGGTATACGGGAACAGGCCATCGTGCGTCTTTACCCATTCCAAGGCTGTTTCACGTGGAACCTTACCTTGGCGAATGTCCACGCTGATCTGGGCGCAGCCTCGGCCATAGCCGTATTTCCGATACATCATGTAGTCGTGGAGCCCTGTCTGGGCATTGTCCAAGTTCTCGCACAGCCACCAGTTGGCTGGGCTGGCTTGTATGGCTCTCATGCCGTTCTTGGTGGCTATCCGGGCGTTCTGGGCGCTGTCCCACTGCAGGTAGTGGCCAAGGAAGTGGGCGTGTAACCCAAGCGCCTTGATTTGATCGTCGGTCGGCAGGGTGTAGTCCTGCATGTCAGCGGCCGTTATTCCTTCCATGCCGACAAGGTCACTCGGGCGAAGGCCAAGCATGCCGGCAAATTCACCAATCCAGCGGCGCGTCATTTCTTTTGCTTCGTCCGTTCCCGGGGGGCCGCCATATTCGGTTTGTGGGCACTCGCCGTAGAACATCAGCGGGATGCCGGTTTGCACTGCAATCTTGAATGGGATGGTGAAGATGGCAACATGCTCACGCCACGAAATGTCGCCCACCATCTCCAAGCCAATGCGGTTCAGCTTCTTGCTTACCTCGGCATTTGGACTGACTTCGATGGTGGTTGCAAACCGCTTCAGATTGTCGATATTGCTGCGGCCAATTTCTGTCAAATGGCAGGTCGCGGCCGTCACTACCAAAGGTCTGGCGCCAAGTTCAATAAGCGTCAGCACTTGCCAAGTGGAATCTTTGCCTCCTGAGCTGGGCACGATGCAATCATATCCAGTACCGTTTCTTGGAGTTGTTTCCAGCAGGCGTACCAGTTCTGCCTTGCGGCCTATCCAGTCAATCTGCTTGCGCTTGGCATAGGCTGTGCAGGCCGAGCAATCCCCAGAAGCATCAAAAAACAGATCGGGCTTGGTCGTCGGGTACAAACAGGTGCGGCAGCGGATGAAGCTCATAGTGGGCACCTCTCGTGAAGTTCACGCTTCTTTTCAATATAAGCAGCTGACGCCTGCTCTGGCGTATCAAAACTTCCAATTCGTATGCGTTGCCCGTTTAAAGCAATCGTCGCTCTAAATTTTCGACCATGCTTTTGCACGCCAAGGATTCCAAGTCTGTTGTTCTTCTGGGCTTTACGGACATTCTGCATATTTTGTGACCTGGTCGCCATCCTCAAATTTGACCATCGGTTGTCGTCGCGTATGCCGTTGATGTGATCAACGTCATTTGCCGGCCACGCTCCGGTCATATAGAAAAACGCCAGGCGGTGGGCCAGGTACGTGTTATCTTCAAGTCGAATTTCCCAGTAGCCTCTGGAGTGCTTATTGCCCGCAATCGCTCCAACCACTCCGGGTTGTTGATTGCATTGAATGCGGATGAAATTCCCGCTGTTCGGTTCGTAGCGAAGAAGTGATTTCAAACGCTGAAGCGAGAATGCGCGTTTTCGTTCGCGCTCTGCTTTACGTTCTAAACGGCGATTTTCTTTGACTTCCGTGGAAAGTCTTTTTGACATGGGACACTCCAATAAAGTGACTTGATGTGCGTCAGTAATCCGATGTATTGGGCATCGGAAACCCCGGCCGGGGCTGTCCTGACGTTGCAATCATACCTGCTTTTCGCACAGAAACCAGCTAACGTCATCCTGTGGGTACATCTCGTCGTACTTGCTCACGAAGCCGTAATCTACCAGCTTCAGGCTGGGGTGCTGCCTCATCAGCTTGCCCGGGTAGTCGTCGGTCCAGAGCAGGTCAGGTTTTCCCCGGTACGGCACCATGGTCCGGTTCGGGCTGTAGTATTCGCACACCATTACCCACCGGCTGCTGGAATGGAACAGCAGGTCGAAAGCATGGGGTAGTGACTGCTCAGGCAGGTGGATGAGCACCCCGCGGGTGTAGGTGAATTCGGCCGGCGGCAGGGGTTTGATGCTTTCCAGGTTGCTGATCATCAAGGCTTCGCAGTGGTCTGCCAGCAGCAGCGCTGCGTCTTGGTTGATCTCCACCCCGGTCCGGTGGATACGCCTGTCCAGTTGGCCAATCGCTTGCAGGTTCGTGCCCACGCCGGCGCCGAACTCGATCACGCTTTGCGGGTGCCGTGGCATGCGGTCCAGGATGTGGTGGAACATGGCGCGGCTGGATTCCAGGTTGCCGGGGCTTCTGGCTGCGTATTCATTACCCTCTTTGCCGGTCCAGTGCTCTTGTTGCTGGTTCATTTGTGGAGTTCCTCGTACATAGTTAGGGCTTGGTTCCAGTCGTCCTCGGTGTTGATGTCGATGGCTCGCTTTGGGTCGATCTGGATCATCCTGGTGCGGTCGCTAATCAGCGGTGTACCGTTCAGGAAGGCATGGCTTACGCCGAAGTAAAACTGGCCGGGATCCTTCAGCCATTCGGCCACCGGTACGCAATACCATGCCCGGTGTGGGTCTTTGTTGTTGACCACCAGTTCGGCATGCTTCAGGTCCAGGTGGTCGATCATCGGCGCGCATGGGTAGATGCAGCAGGTGAAGTCCGGTTTGATCGGCTGGTCCCCGCTGTCCAGTACCTCCAAGGCTTGCTGGATTACCGGCCATGTTGGCGTTAGGTCGTCTGCCAGGCAGGCTGGGCGCTTAAGCACTCGGGCTCGGTACTGTCTGGCTACGGCTGCCACTTCGTCGCTGTCGGTGGATACGATCAGGTGCTGGAAAAGGCCGGACTTTCTGGCAGCCTCGATGCTGTAGGCAATGATCGGCTTGCCGTGGAAGATCCTGATGTTCTTGCCGGGTATGCGCCGGCTGCCACCGCGGGCCGGGATGATGGCTACGTTCATGGCTTCAACTCAAACAGGCCGCGCCAGTAGCGGTACTGTCCGGCCGTTTCGCGCCTGGCGTCCCACCTTTTTTTCTTCATGTTGGAGCGCTGCAGGTACCTGCGCTGGGTGGCGCGAGCGCCGGCGACAAGCTGCCAGTCTGGCAACCACGTTTGCCCCTTGATGTGGGCAACGCGGAAGCGGTATCTGCTGCCAGCAACGCGAACTCGGTTTTTCATAGAACCTCCGCCATCACTTGGTCCACCAGCCTTTCCACAATCTCCTGGTTGCTTTTCTTGTCGGCCAGCATGCTGTTGATCATGATGGCGCACCTCTGGGTAAGTCGCTTGCGCTTCATTTCGATCATCTGGTCGGACAGGCTGACCACCAGTTCCCTGGGTTTTCCGTACTTGGCGTAGTAGCTGGTCTTGCCAATGACGTCGGCAATTTCCAAGGCCGTCTGGGGGTCGTACCGGGTGTACAGAATGTCGCCGTTTGGCTGGCGCATCTTGATGATCACAGCACCCTGCAGGGCATCTACCTCCAAGGTGGTGGTGACTTCGACCACATTGCTCATTGCAGATCACCGTCGATGGATCGGACTGTGCAGCCTGGGGCATGGATCAGCGGGCGCCGGTAGGGGGCGGCTTGCATCTGCAGGGGTTTGATGGGGAAGGATGGGCAGATGGTGATGTCGCCCTTGGTCAGTTGCTGGCTGCGTCTGGCGTTGATTCGCTGGGCTTCTGCTTCCAGGCGCAGGTTTTTAAGCCTGGTAGCTTCTGCCGAGGTGCGCCAGTTTCCCTTGCCTTTGATGGTTGTCTTGGTCATTTGAAGCACTCCAAAGTGGATAGGTCTGGGTAGTCGCTGTTGGTGCCCGGGCCCCAAGGCAGCGGGTCGTTGTGCTTTGGCAGCGTTGCCAGCCTGACTATGCCGGCGGCTGCCGTTTCCGGGCTCATGTATGCATGGTGGCCTATGATCAGGCCGTGGTCATCCTTGGGTGCCACCCCTTCTTTGCGGCCGTCGAACCTGGCACGGCGCAGCCATTCGTCTGCCTCGGGGTCGTCGTGGAGGATGGCGCCACCTTGCTGGATTCCCAAGGTTTTGGACCAGTGGAAGCTGACGCACACCATCAGTTGCTTGTTCTTCCATGCATCAAAGTCCCAGTGGCTAAACGGTGGCGGCGCACCAATTGCTTTTGCTGCGTTGCCGTTAAACATGCCAGAGGTAAACAGGCGGGCGCTATCCCATACCGGAAGCGGGTGCAGTCGGTATGCGCCCACCCACTGCTCATCCCTGAATACCGGCCGGCCGCCAGCGTGGATGATGCTCATGGGTACGCCAACGTAGGTGCGCTTGGGGATGCTGACGTCGAAGCCTTCCAGCCCGACCTTGCCTTTTAGGTGCCACTTGCAAGCCAGCAGCAGGGCCATGGTGCAGCTTGTGGTGGTTACGGCGTACTTGGCGCCGGTGTATGCGCAGAGCGCAGCTTCAAAGTCCCTCACAACTTTAAATGCATCCATCACTCCACCCCTGTCAGTAGTTCACGTATCTGGTTCACGCTCAGTCTTACCGCCTGGTCGCTGCTCATCTTGTCTTGCCGGCGTTCTATGCTGCAGGTTGTTGCCCATGCGGCCTTGAGCCAATAGGCGTCATGGCCCACCCGCCAGAATTCCGGCGCCTCTGACTGGCTGATCATCTCCTCGTGCATCTTTTCGCCTGGGGTCAGTCCTGTGCACACGAGTTCCTCGGCATCCATTGCTTTGGCCAGATCGCCTACTTCATAGGCCGGCAGGCTTGGGACTACGAGCTCCCCGCCAGTCATGTTGTGGATGGTCCACTGCACCAGGTCTACGGCTTCCTGCAGGCTCATCCAGTACCTGGTGCACCTGGGGTCGGTTACCGTTACCGTTCGCTTGCCTTCGCGCTTGTGCCAGAGCATGGAGCGCCAGGTGGGGATGATCGATCCAGTAGATCCAGCCACATTGCCATATCTGGTCACGGCGAAGGCTGGGCCGTCCTGTCCCACAATGTTGTTGGCTGCCAGCATCAGCTTCTCTGCTACCAGCTTTGTGGCGCCGTAGCAGTTCAGCGGTGCGCAGGCCTTGTCAGTGCTCAGGTAGACCACCTCGAGCGGTTCCTTGCCGTCTTTGTGCAGGTTGACGGCCGATGTGATTACGTTCCGGGTGCCGTCGATGTTGGTTTGGACCATCTCGGTGGGGTTGTATTCGCCCACTTCTACCCGTTTCAAGGCTGCGGCATGGACCACCACATCGGCGTCGCGCATGGCCATTTGGAGTCTGGGCTGATCCCGAACGTCACCAATAAAGAAGCGCAGGCGTTCGTCGTTCTTGAACTTCTGGCGCATCAGGTGCTGGGTGTACTCCCCGCGGGAGTAGATGCACACTTTGTTGGTGCTTTCATGTTCCAGCAGATGCTTGGCGAAGGCCTGGCCGAAGTAGCCTGTGCCGCCGGTTATCAGGTAATTGATCACTTGCCGTTCCCCCCAACAGCCTTCCGGGTCAATTCCAGAAGGTGTTCCTCTGTTCCATATTTTGCCTCAAATCTGGCTTTGTTTGGGTGTCTGCTTATCTCCCCGCTTGATTTTGGTGCTCCCTGGTGGTGGCCTGGGTCGCACAGGGGTATGGTGTGCATGTGCCCTATACGCCGGCCGCTCTGGTTGAGCATGTGGTGGGGTAGGCATGGCACATAGCCCCTGTTCTGGATCAGGCAGACAATGCACCCCAGCTGGACGATCTTGTCCATCCATGCCTTCTCGGCCTTGGTTGGGGTTTTGCCGTGGTTCATTTGGCAACCTTAAACGAATGCACCTGAAACGCGCCGTTGTTCAGCAGCGCGTTCGCAGTATTGGCGTACTCGTGCGGCAGCTTGCCGGGATTGAAGTCGTAGCTGAGCTTGCCGTTTGCTATGGTGACGTTGCGGGCAGCGCCGGGAATGGTGTCGCTGATGAGAAGGCCATCGCCAAACCACGAATACCCGGTTTCTTTGGTGAACGTGACGAACGGGCCGGTAAGTATGTCTGCTGGCCGTGTGGCAATGACGAGGCTGCGCGGCACCACGCGCATGAGAGAGTCAGCGCGAACGATAGCCGGTGCTGCTGCTGCGAGGATGATGCCTGAGAGAAAGCCGCGACGGTTCATTTGTCTGCATCCTTGCCGCTAGTTGCAACACATTGAGAGCTTGTAGCTCCGTGCTCAAGTTGAATCATGTTGGGATTTTTGCCCATCACCCGAAGAAGCAAGGCTCCGTATGGATCGCTGAAATGCCCGGACGATGCGCTAATCAGAATGTCGGCCTCTGCTTTGCTAAGATCATTAACCACCATCCTTTGCCATGTTTCTTTTGTTTCGATGGAATCGCGGCCCCACAGATTCCACCACGGACGGCGCTTTAAGTATGGAGTGCTTACTTTTACGCAATAGCTGAACGTGTAGCTCATTTGGCTGCATCCTTCATTGCCTGCCAGCGGGCGAGGGTTGCTTCCTCTGCCTCAAGGTGCGCTCTAATTTCTGCTACCGAGAAAGGTCTTGCTGCCACGAGTGCCGCCAACTCCCCGGCCATGCGCTCAAGCTCGCGGTTCCAGTTCTCACGATGTGCCATTTCCTCTGCCTCGGCTACGACAGCCGCCCTATTCGCCGCAATCTCTGCCTGCGTTGGGTATACAAAAGGCTCCGGCTGGCCGTATTCTTTCCTTCGCGTTACCGGAAATGTTTTGCCTTGAGGCATTCCGGCAAATGCTGAGAGCAAAGCAACGGCGGCTAATCCAGCAATTCTCATCTTGTTGCTCCTTGTTGGTGGGCGGCGGCACCAGTAGCTACCTGTAAGGCCGTAGTCGCCGGTTCTGGTGTGCGATGTTTCGCCTGACCTGTGCGCCGCCCGTTGATCTACTCAGCCATCAATTGTTTCAGCCATCCTATGCCGCGCTCGTCCCTTACGGCATTCCCGCTTACTTCAAGTATTCGCCATCCGTCGATCAAAGCCAACGCTCTTTTTTCAATGTCGGCGTGGAATTTCCCCTTGATCCGGTGCGCCATGCCCTGAACCTCCAGGCCGATCTTGCGGTCCGGCCAGGCGAAGTCCAGCCGGAAGTCCCGGCCTTTGATGTGGTAATACTCCTCGATCGGCTCAGGCAGTCCTGCTTGCTGGATCTGCTGGCGCATGCGGATGTGGATCTGGCTTGGGCCTGGTGGCGCCTTTGGTTTGAGTGAGGCCCATGCCTTCTCGGTTATGGGTGCAGCCTCGATCAGGCACTTGTCCTGGTTGGGCGCCGGCGGCCGGTACTGCTTGGTTTCCCGTATGCCAGTGCGTTTCTGGAATTCCTTGAAGTCCTCCTCGGACTTGAAGCGCATCATGCCCATTCCTATATCTCCATCTCTACTTGGCGCTTCTGGTCCATGGCGCCCCTGATCCGCTCGTCCTGCAGTTCCTTGTACGCTGGATTCAGTTCGCAGCCAATGTACTGCCTGCCGTGCATGATGGCAACCTGGGCGGTCGTGCCGCTTCCCATGAACGGGTCCAGCACCACATCACCCGGTTTGCTTCCGGCTAGGATGCAAGGCTCGATCAGGTCAGGCGGGAAGGTAGCGAAGTGTGCGCCCTTGAATGGCTTTGTCGTCACCGTCCATACGCTGCGCTTGTTGCGCCCAGATGCTTCTACTCGCTCACCTTGCCCTACGGTTGGCTTCACCGCTCCGGTTTTGCCTTTGGTGAATGAACTGCCTTTGTATGAGCTCGGGCCGCATGCCTTCATGTTTCCGTTGGTCTTGCCGGGTACGCGGTCACTCCCGATCTGCTGTTCGATGTTGGGCTGTTCGAGGCGCGCAATGCTACTTTCTGCGAACGGCTCTTGGATCGCCACGTGGTCGTAGTAATACCGCTCTGACTTCGACAGCAGGAATATGTACTCATGGGCCTTGGTGCAGCGGTCGCGCACCGACTCAGGCATGGGGTTCGGCTTGTGCCAGATGATGTCCTGCCGGAGATACCAGCCATCGGCTTGAAGGGCGAAGGCGACGCGCCAAGGTATACCAATCAGGTCTTTTTGCTTCAGCCCCTCTGGTGGCCGGCACCGGCTTTCATGGCCAGTCGCCACCGCACCAGGGTTTTTGTTGTCGCTAACCTGGTAGCTCCGGCTGGCGGCATAGCTATCCCCAAGATTCAGCCAAAGCGTACCGTCATCGCGCAGCACGCGCTTGACTTCGCGGAACACGTCAACGAGTTTGGCGACGTAGGCATCCGGCGTCGCTTCCAGTCCGATCTGGCCGGAGTGCCCGTAGTCGCGCAGTCCGAAGTATGGCGGGCTGGTGACGCAGCAGTTCACCGACTGGTCAGGCCAGGTCTGCATGATCTCCTTGCAGTCTCCGAAATGGATCATCCTGCCGCCCTTTCCCTGATCCTGGCCAGCTTCTCCTCTGGTCCCAAGGCATCCCATTCCGCTTGCCGGCGTTCCCGCTCCCTGCGCAGGTTGGCAGCCTTCTGGGCCTCTAGTTCGAGTACGTTAATCTCCTCAGCTACCTGGTCCTCCCAGCGCTCTCCCAGCAGCCATCTGTGGGGGTCTGGGATGAATCCGCGTACCCAGCGGTCGGTCCGCTTCTGGTTCTCTATGGCCTGCAGGAGCTCGTTCATGCTGGGTCTGACCTTGCGGGTCTGCCAGAATGCCTTGCGCGCCTCGCCCTTGTTCTGCTTGCTGGGGTAGGCCTTCCAGAACACATCGAAGTCCTCCGGCGCCTGGGCGGTGGGGGGTACGATGGTCAGTTGCATAGGCTCTCCATGGGTGGACAGGGTAGGTGTCCAGTCTCTCCGGGCAAGGAAGGGGAGCATTGCTCTGCCTTCAATGCCCCAAGTGCGCAGGGCAGATGGTTCCTTTCGCTGCCGGCCTGTTTCCACCGTAGTGCCTGCAGCTTTACCCAGTCCCCCATGTCTAGGCTGGGTCGGCGCGCACCCTGGTGTGTGGTGGCCGGTGTTTCCTGATCTGCTGCCCATGCAGGCCCAACTATCACCCCGATCGTGGGGGTCTGGGTACCGCCCATGAAAAAGCCCACATGAAGGGCAGATTCGCAGGGGTTGGTACCCTGGCATCTCAGGCGGTTCGGGCCACCTAGATACCCACTGCTGCAAATCCGCCCACCGTGTGGGCCTTCCCGAATGTAAGCCGGTACCACCCGGCTACTTGTTGCGCGCATCTTACCCCCCCTTTTTCTGGCTTGTCAACTGCGGCTTGATCCCGATCATCACCGCATCTGTGTGTATCTGCTGGGCACGCTGGTGGCTGTTCACCCCAATCAGCTCAGCAACCTCGTACCAGGTCTTGCCTTCAGCTCTCAGGTTTACGGCCATCTTCATCTGCTTTTCCTTCAGGTCAATCCGCGCTCGGCGTTGGGCTATGGTCAGTGGCATGTTTCCTCCTGTTGATGGGTGCATCCTACGCCCATTGCAAAATAAATGCAAATCTTTTCTTGCGTTTTATTTGCGCCTGTGTTTCAATGACTTCGTGGCGCTCAATCCCTGAGCGTGTAACTGGAGAACGAAATGGCCACCATCCCGATTGACAGCAGTGCCGGTTTGCACAAAAACTATTCAGCCGCCTTGGCTGTTGGAAAAGACGACAAGCAGCATATTCTTGTCGAAGTCCGTACCGTCTACGGCAACGAGATGATCTACCCGGCTTGCGAGAAGGCTCAGTCATTCTGCGCAATCGCTGGCACCCGCACCCTTCCGCGACACCTGCTGCAACACATCACCGCCTTGGGGTTTGAGGTGCGTGTTGCTCCGGCTATCACTGTCCTGGCGGTGCCGGCATGAAGCGCTTCCTGATCCGCTACTGGTTCCTGATCTGGTTTTGCATCGGCGCTGTCATTGCGCTGGTATCTGTTCCTGCTCTTGCTCATGAGCTCCACTGGCACAAGTCCACCGTGCGTCAGCCGTCACCAATGCGTCCGATTGTCATGGAAGTGGATCGATTTCCAGAAGGCTGCTATCGCAATCGCGTCATCGGCGTAGCGTCGATGGGCGGTCCCTTGGGCTGCTACATCCCCTGGTCCAAGGATCAGTACGGCATTCCCCAGCCTGGCTACATTCTGCTGGCCAAGCGGTTGTCGCCATGGATGCGTGAGTGCGTTCTGGAGCACGAGCTCAAGCATGATGCTGGGCTTGATCATGACGATGGCTGGGGGGACTGCAAATGAATTGGTTCGTACAATACCTGCGTGATTCCAACGAGATGGAGCAGCTTGTGGACGATCTCGAGGCCTTCGTGGTAGTGGTGCTGTTCTGCGTGTTCATGTACTGGGTGCTGTCATGACGCCGATCAGATCCAGTAATCCTGTCGCTTATGCCGCCGGCCAGCGCTGCATTGCGCGTGCTGCCAGCACAATTCACCATTCCTGTGATCGACAAGGTTGTCGGGGATGATGGCGAGATTCTGTTTTTGACCTGCGACGAAGTTCGGGCAATCCGGCCTGCGCTGAAGCGCCTTTTCTGAGGAGTTGACAATGCCGTTTACCAATCTTGACAAGGCCCTGTGTGATCGCCTGGCTCGCGGCCTGCACACTCAGGCGAAGATGTTGCTTACCCTGCATGGCTCGAACTGGCAGGCCAGCAAGGAATCCCGCAAGGCCAAGCTGGAGTTTGATCGGCTTGAGCGGGATGCTCGTGATGCCGGCTTGCTGGCGAAGCGTATGGTGGGGGAGGAAAAGCAACGACGGCTGGCCGAGGCTGCCAAGGTTTCTAAGCCTGTGGATCCGCTCGCCAGTATGATGAAGTTGCCGGTCAGCTCTACCACTACGGTGTTTGTTTCCTCGCCCAGCGAAGGCGCTCCGGCGCCCATGACCAATGGCTGACTTCGAGATCAAGCGGGCCGAGCGGTCGCAGGCCAAGCTGCGGCTGGGGTTGGCTGGGGTGTCTGGGGGTGGCAAGACCTGGACTTCCCTGCTGCTTGCCAAGGGTTTGGTTCAGGCCATGCTGGATGCCGGGACATTGCGTGGCACCTTGGAGGGGAAGATCGGCGTCATCGATACCGAGCGCTCCTCTGCCAGCCTGTACTCCCACATCGTCCCGTTTGACCGAATTGACCTTGGTCCGCCATACACAGTCGCACGGTACCTTGGCGCCTTGAAGCAGTTCGAGCGTGCCGGCTACGCCGTGGTGATCATCGACCAGGTGTCGCATGCCTGGACTGGTGAGGGCGGGATCCTTGAGGTGGTTGAGGCTGCCAAAAAGGGCGGGTCTGCAGGCAATCCGTTCGGGGGTTGGGATGTCGGCACCCCGCTTTACAACGACTTTGTCGACGGCTTGCTGAATTCCAACGTCCACCTGATCTGCACCATGCGGCAGAAGACGTCCTGGCAGATCACCGAAAAGCAGAACCGGGCTGGTCGGACGGTCAAGACTCCCGAGCGCATTGGCATGGCGCCGGTCCAGCGGGAGGGGTTTGAGTACGAGCTCACCACCCTGCTATCGGTTCGGGCCGAGGACAATGCCGCTTCTTCATTGAAGGATCGGTCTGGCTTGTTCCCTCCGCTCGAGTGGCACAAACTGTCTGAGAAGGATGGGGCGCGGATCGCCGGCTGGCTTTTGTCTGGTGCGGTTGTGGATGCTGGGGAGGATGAAGCCACCCCGCGGGAGCGCATTGAGGCTGCCACTGCTGCGGCCGAACGTCGTTGTGCTCAGGCTACCACCATGCCAGACCTGGTCAGGGTGTTTACTGAGGTGCAGGCTACCGTCCGCGGCTTTGTCGGGGAGCTCGAGAAGTCCACCGTCATGCCGTACCTTGAGCGTGTCATTGCGGCCAAGGATGCCAGGAAGCTGGTGCTTGGCGAAACCCGGACGGATGGGGTGGATGCCGATGTGATCAGCCCTTCCGACGTCGATGCGATCGAGGACGTGATCCTGCAGGCTTGTGTTCCAATGGCCGAGGTTCTGGGGCGCTACAAAATTGCGCGACTGGTGCTACTGCCGGCTGGCCAGTACGATGATTGCATGGCCTGGCTTGCCGATCAGGCGCGGAATCGGTACGGGGTAGATGTGAAGCTGCCGGCGCGCAAGGTTGAGCAGGTAGTTCCGGTCGTGAGTTTGCGCCAGCAGACCGTTGATATGCGTGCTGCCGGCCGTAAGCCAGACCTTCTGGCTCCGGTTGGTGCGTTTGACACCATGGCAGATGACCTGCCGTGGGAAACCTAGAGGAGGCTGTATGGAATTCGTTTTGACCAAGCATGATGTGCGTGTCGCCCACCTAAACCTGCGGGAAGAAAAGCATGGGGAGGAATCAAAGCAAGCGGTGGATGTGAAGGTTACCGCCTCGGTCCCCAATGACTTTCTGTCCTACCTGCATGCCACCCTCAAGTGGTCGTTGTACGACAAGGACGACCAGCCTGATCTGGTGCCGGACGAGAAACACTTGCCGCGGTTGCGCTACCCAGAAATGGCATCGATCAAATGGGGCGGGGAAATGCTGCGCGCCAACGTGACCTTCCACGGCGCCAAGGAGAAGAACGACTGGGCGGTCGAGGCCAAGGTCGGCAAGGTGATTCTGGATTGCCTGGATGGTGGTACGGTCCAGGTGTCGTGCAATGTCACGTTCTACCCTGAGCCTGCTCAGGTGGGCGCTCTGGCTGGGATCCTCGGCCGGGATGTGAAGCTGTCGATCGAGCCAGTCGATGCAGATTGACCTGCCCATTGCCTCGCTAGTGGAGTGCGTAGACCGGGAGGCCAAGTTCCGGTCTACCACCTACCCGCGGTGGATTAGCGCTGGCAAGCTGACAGTTGCTGCGGCTGAGAAGGAGCGGCTTAGGCTGGCTGCTGTTCTCCGGCGGTTGATTCAGTCTGAGGCCGTTGCTCGAATTATGCCTGCCTTGTTTGATAAGGCTGGGTACGATTCGGGTGGTGCTTTGCTTCTTATGGAGGAGGCACATGAGGCGGTTGAGGTATTGCTGCCTAAGTGTCCGGAGTGGTTGGCATGATCCGCGTCCCCGCTGGCTTTACCTCCTGCACCGTCAGTGGTGTGGAAGATGCTGCAGCTACCCTGCCTGACTTTCTGGCTACTCCCGGCCGGCATGTGGTGTTCTGGGCGCCAGCCTTGGAGCTCGTGGTCTGGGATCCTTGGATGAAGCTGGGGCTGGATTGGCTGGTTGTGTCTGGGGAGGCTGGTCGGGATGCTAGGCCATTCCAGCAGGAGTGGGCCAGGCTTGCCATCAAGTCTGGGGCTCGGTGGAAGGTTCCCGTTTACATTGCCCAGATGGGATCCAACTGCCAGACCTGGTCGGGGTGCAAGATTGCCCACCGGGATAAGGCAGGCGCTCGGCCTGCTGAGTGGCCTATGGAGTACCGGGTGCGGCAGTACCCCAGTCTGCCTTCAGCTTGAGTACCGTGTTGATCAGCGCGGTGTAGTCTCTGACGCAGGCGTTGTAGCGCTCGGCGTTTTTGCCGTGGGTGTCGAGGAGGTCGTCGACCGTGTACCCAGTGGCACCGGTTTGGCCGGATGTCGGAGCAGGTTCTCCGGTATCAGGGTATAGGGGTTTTCCGTCCGGGCCTGTCCAGGCGGCGTCGTAGGTGCGGACGAACAGCCCAGTAAGGCGAACGTCAGCATTAACAGGGCGGCGGTCATCAGGATTGCTACCACCTCCCGGACAAGTCGTGACAGTGAGTGGCTTCTTGGCTCGTCGCGCATCGTTCTTCCCCTTTTCCCAGTCGTCATGGTAACTCAGTGCCAGATCCAGGGCTTGCCCATGTTTGGCGTTGAGCTCGTCTACCCTGGCTTGCATCTGTCTGCGTGCGGTGGCTGCGTTCTCAGTTGCTACCCGGTCGGCCGCTTCCCACTTGACCATGGTTTCCGCCACCCCTCGGTTGTACCCCTTGCGGTCCACGCTGTTGATGTACCCCTTCCAGACCACCAGCAGGGCTGTCAGCAGGCCCAGGACAAAGCCGGCTGCGATGATGTACTCAATCCCGGTGAATCCCCTTTGCCTCATGCCAGCGCCTCCGTAGCGCTTGCCAGCAGGGCTTGGCGGTCAGGTAGTCCATTCACCCCACCATTGATGCGCCTGGTGATCCTGATGAAGTCGCCGGCGTCTGCCAGTTCATTCAGGCCATGGGTTTTCCAGAACCATCCGGCAGAGCGTACTGCGTGCTCTGGCTGCTCCAGTTGCTCGGGTTTGTCCAGCAGATCAGGTATCCCAAGCGCTGCAGCCACTCTGGTGTAGTTGGCCCTGCCGGTCACCTGAATCAGCCCCCTACCCATGAAGCGCTTGCCATCGCCTGGTTGGGTATTGCCCAAGTCTTGCCGGCCTTCGTACCGCTTTTGTGCGTCGGTCGGGCCCCAGATCTCCCGGACGTACCGTAGGCGCCCTGATTCGTGGCCGATCTGTGCTAGGAAGGCGGCTTGCCTGGCTGGCGTGTTGATCTCGTACTCCTCCATGGCGTCGGTGATGGGCTGGGCCCATGCCTCTGCACGTTCTGCTGTGCAACCTATGGCTTCATGAAGGGTTTCCGGTGTCATGCTGACTCCCGTTTCATAGAGTTGATGCGCTGCGTCAGGTCTTGGGTGGTGTCAAAGTGATACAGGCGCGCCTTGCGCCGGTCCGGTGGTCTGCTCGATTTCACGTACCCCTTGAAGGTCAACCATGCCTGGACTTCCCTGTACAGGTAGTGGGCTGCCAGCACAGCAAAGCCTGCCAAGGCAATGATGATAGGGGTGGGTGGTAGCTCCATCCTGTGCCTGCCGATCTGCAGGGCTGTCCATGCCAGCCCGACGATCATGAGCACCAGCCCGAAGGAGATGTCCGGGTATCGGCTCCTGTCGATGCGCCGGCCGAAGTCAAAAATAAAGACCATGAGGATCGTGCTGCTGATCCAGAACAGTGTTGCCATCATCCCTCCTTTTTTGCTCGTGCCAAGATAAGCGAAAAGATCAAATTACCGAGCAGGCCAAGAGCCGATGCAACGTACTCCTGGTCGACGTTGTTTACCCACTGGAAAGTTTCGACACCCTTGGCCCAAGCCATCACGCCTTTGGAGCCGACCACCCCAAAGAATGTGCCGGTTAGCATCATGCTCATGGCGGTCCAGAAAGTGGTGGGCTTTTGTGCTACGGTCCACACCATGGCCCCTGCTGCGGCTGCCATGACGATCATCCACAGTGGACTGTTGGTCCCAATTGCTGCAAGGGCTGGAGTTGCTGCTGCAGCCACTGATGTGGCGTGATCAATCGATGACATTTTTATTCTTCCTATTTTATTGCTGCATTTTTACGCTTTACCGAAACACCGCGACAGAAATAAGTTTTTGATCTATCGCACTTCCCGTAGAAGTGTCGATTGCGCGAATACGGAACGTGGTAGTACTAATCGGCTCACCTGAACAAAGGTTAGACCTTCCCCCAGCCCCCAAAGTCGTTACTGCATTGGGAATTACTGCAAAGTTCGCATCTGGCATTGCCGTTGACATTGTTCCTAAATAAACCCCAGCGCTTTCGCGTTGCAATGTGCTGACGTTTCCACCAGCAGTTGGCGCGTTCGTTCCTGCAGTCGTGCCATCAAACACGCACCACGCTCGTGCCCCGTAAATTGGCGCAGAGCCAGATTGCGCGCCGTCCAGTTTGGCTGCCGTGATTGATGCGTCTGCAATAGAAAGAGCAGCACCGCTTTTGCGAAATACCACCACATCCATCTGGGTAGTGGTGTCGGCGTATACGTAAGCAATGTCACCAGCAGCGATTGTGATATTTGAACCACCAGCATTTAGGTTCAGGTTGGCGCTCTGCGTCAACAGCGGCGTACCGTCAAAGATCACCTTCATCCATGCGCCAGCTTGTGGAGCGGTGGCAAAGTCGTTGATGCCGGTGTTGCCCGTTACGTGCACTGTGTTGCCGTCTGTTGCCCAGATGTTGGTCGAGCTTGCTGCGGTTACTGCTGCACCCTCTGCTTCCACAATCGAAGCGCCGACCATCGTGATATCTGCGTTGTGCGTTGCAGCACCGTTGAATATGGTCGAGGCGAAGGTCTGTGTGCCAGCCCACGTATTTGCATCTGCAATGGCCCCGACCTTGATAAACACCCAAGCGGCTGCTGCACTTGCGGCCGACAGGATGTTCTGGGCCCATGCAGTGACCACGGCAAGGACTGTGCTGGCCTGGCCGAAGTTGATGGCGTCAGTTCCCGGAACTGGACTTCCGGTCGTTGTCACGTACCAGAATCCCACCGTGGTGCTTCCGCCGTTCACCTTAACCAGAGTGCCTTCCACCACATCTCTGGATCCGTCAAAGTCTTGGGTGCGCTCCCAGGCTCCGGTGTCGCTCAGGTAGATGCCGTTGTCGATTGCCGATGCCTGGTTCTTGACCAGCACCCGGCTGGCGCTGGTGGTCACCCCATCAATGATTTGCTCTCCGAATAGGGTAATGGCGGCCGTGGTCGCAACGGCGCACGGCGTCTTGATGGCAGTGTTTCCGAGAACGCCGGACAGGCGGTCGGTTTGGGTAGTTGTCATGGCCTGTATCCTATCTTTTTAGCAAGCGATTTACCAGCATCCACAAACCCTATGAAGAAGATCACGGATGCACCAATTGAGAACATTCCGACCAGCAGCCACGGCCATACAGTGAGCTCTGCTTCTGGCACCAAGTCCAGGACCAGATCGCCAAGCACCCGGAACACTCCCGCGGCCACCACATTGGCGCTCAGGAATACCCCGTTGATGGTCAGGAAGGCTGTCAGGTTGCTCATGCGCGCCTTCCGTAGTAGGTGCTCTCGATCACCTGGCAGAGCATGGCTGCCATGGCCATGAGCTCCTCGTCCTCGCTTTGGCGCTTGTCCAGCCTGTAGCCGTCCTGGTAGTAATCGTGGGGGGTAATTGAGACACCGACAGCTTCAGCGGTGCTGGTACCTGCTGCCGATCCAGCGGCTGCCACAATGGTTGCGCTTCCAGCCTGCGCGCCTACCGCCTCGGCTGTACTGGTTCCAGCTGCGCTGATTACCGCGGCGGCCGTCGATGCCCCAACGGATATGGCGGTTGACGTTCCTGCGCTGCTGGCTTCCCCAGCTACTACCGTGCCACCGGATGCCGCATCACCAACGGCCTCTGCCGTACTTGTGCCGGACGCAAAGATCACCCCGGATGCAATTGCCGCTCCGACTGCCTGGACTTGGGATGTGCCTGCTGCCGATATTGCGCCGGTCGCTATGGCGGCGCCGGCCATGATGCTGGTGCTGGTTCCAGCGGCGCTGGCTGCTGCTGACGCATAAGTCGCGCCTGGAAGTAGTTCCCATCCAACATCGGGATATGTCGGCGGCGTGTACGTTGTCAGTGCAAAATTGACAGCACTCAGAGAAGGGACGGTGTAGACCGCAAGCGCCATTTCCGCAGGCGTAATATCTGCGGGCGTAAAACTCTCTAACGCAAAGTCAACTGCGTTGAGTGCTGGGACGGTGTAAACGCTCATTCCAGGTACGGACTTCCTGGGGCTGTGTACTTCGTGCCACCTGACTCGTACTGCACAAATGCCGCGCCAACCTTGCCGGTGCGAATGGATGACGCCCAAGTGCCGCCAGCTCCCGTTACGATAGTTGCCCGCAGCACTGCATTGGTCATGCTGGTATCGTCTGCCTCAACCACCGTGACAATCGCACCAGACACAGGAGATCCGCTCAAGGTCACAGTACCGCTGATAGCAAACGTGGCAATCTCATCTTCTTCCCAATTGCAATGAGCGTTCCAGCTATTCATCAGGGCAGCGTTGCTCGTGCCTGCGGCTCCGATCACTTGCACAATGAGCGATTCTCCGGGCCTCAGAATGAAGTCTTTGTCCAGCAGCAAGGAAGGCAGACAGCCGTAGTCCACCAAGTCGCCCGTTCCGCTGAACTCGCTGGCCTGCTCGGCCAAGGTGTGCATGCGTGAGCGGAACTCTTGGTAGACCGTGCTTGTGGCAGTCGCGGTAATTGGAGCGCCAGTCTCCATCGCGCACCGCACCACAACAGCAGGGTCGCTTGTTTGCGCCGTGCTGAATGCAGCTTTGGGCAGCGTGATGCCGCCGCTGACGTTAATGGCCCGGCTGGTGCGAACCAACGGCATGACAGCAGTAAGCGCAGCGATTTCATCAAGCGATACGTGAAGCTCTCGGATGATGAGGTTCACCCGCGAGGCAATGCCGTTCTCCACGCTGAACAACGTCTGCGTTGTGGCGTCGTTGCCCAGGATGATGGGGCTGCCCGCGCCCCCTGTGAAGGAAATCGCCACAGTTCAGGTCTCATCCCAGGTGATACACACTGACCAATGGTTTGTGGCCGGGTTCGATGTTCCGGCTGCGGCCACCACCTGCACAAGAATGGCTTGGTTTTGCAGCAGGATCAAGTCTTTTGTCAGGATGGCCGGCATGCGGCTCGGCGGGCTAAGAACTTGCCCCACAACGGTGTGCATCCGCATCTGGTATTCCTGCCACAGCGTAGCACCAGCGGTAGCGGTGATCGCCGTTGCCACGCCGCCGTCAGAGGCGGTCGCCCCCCGCACAATGATCTGCGCGTCGGACACGGCTGCCGTGCTGAATTCAGCTTTTGTCAGCGTCGTGCCACCAGTCGGCACAGCCGTGGCGCGGGAGATTTTCACCAGCGGCATGACTGCCGTCAGGACTGCCGTTGCGTCTAGCTGGATGGAAATGTCACGGATGCGAACCTGCACCACCGCATCGGTGTTTTCAATGGTGAGAAGGTTGTGCGGGGTCGCTGCCGATCCCAACGTGCGGAAGGATGCTGCTGAGTAGGTGCCTGCGGCCATATGATTTTCCTTGGTTAATCTTCCGTGATGCTGGATCCGGTGGTCAGCCGTGGGATAACGTTCTGGCTGAAGTTGATCACCGGGCTGATGGTCCCACCATAAAGCATGGCCGAGCCAATGCTGTTGCTGGATGGGTAGGTGGCAAAGTGGGTGAAGGTTCCAGTGCTGGTCGTGGCCACCTGCGGGTAATCGATGTTTCCCACCGGGCTTGCGCTTGCACTTGCGGCGCTTGTTCCGGATGTGATGGCCCACCCATTTGCCGCAGTGCTTCTGTCGGTCAGCACCCTGGCGTATGCCGCGTACCCACCTTCGTTTGCCGTGGATCCAGCATCGCCTGGGTCGGCAGTGCACAAGGCCGTCCAGATGGAGGTGGTACCACCGGTTGCCGTCATGTTGGCGATGGCCGTCCCGTTGAAGGTTTGGCGCAGGAAGGCGTACTCAAATGCGTCGGACTTGCTCATGTCATTCCTCCGGTACCAGTTTCATCGATCGGGTGTTGCCGGCGCCGTCTTTTTGCAGGTCGATGCGCCAGCCTTTGGGGGGGGGTGGGAGTTGCACAGGTTCCCGGGTTGCCAACTGCTGGGCCAGTGCATCTGCACGCTTCTCGTATTCCTCGCAGTCCTGCTCCTCTTTGGCCAGGCGTTGGCGCAAGTCGGCGCAGGTGATGCGTTCGGCTTCCAGCAGGGCTTCGGCTCGGGCTGCTCGCTCGGCGTCTTGCAGTCTGCCATCTTGAGCTGTCCTGGTGCGCTGCTGCTCTGCTGCCAGTTCCTGTTCTAGCCGTTTGCACTCGGCCTGCTCGTTGCGAATCTGCTCCTGCAGGGCTGCTATCTGCTGGCGTGCAATTGTCGCAGGGTCTGGTAGGCGGTTGATCGCCACCACGGCCGCGGCTTGGCGCTTGATCTGGCTGGCTACGCTCATTTCCATGCTCTTTCAAGATCTGGCCCACGTTCTGGTGCCATCTCACCTGGCCTCCAATACCACTCCTGTCCATATTCCTTCATGGTCTTTTGCCGAATGGTAGCAAGGTAGCCAGGAGAAAGCATCTCCATTACGCGCTGCCAGATCAGGTGGTCAAGTGCAGCCTTGGTGTACCAGATGTTGTTTCCCGGCACAAAGCCTTTGAGGTCTTGAATGGTCTGGGCGGCCAGGTGCGTTTCCTTGCCTTCCAGGCGCTTCTTGGCTGCGTTCATGGGTTGCACCAGCCCGAGCTCCAGGAGCGGGCCTACGGTCGGGCCTGCCAGTACCTCAAGCGGTCCGGTACCGTACCTAGTCTGGTTGGTGCTGGACAGGAAGTCGCCATAGATTCCGAGGGCTCCACCCTGCAAGAAAGCGGCTCCCCAGAATTTCCACCATTCCCTGTCGTTCATGGCTCGGGGATCTTTGCCGGACAGCATTTCCCGGGTCTGGATCAGCATGGCCCCAAGCAGGGTAGTGGAGGCGATCAGGTAGCTGGTCATCACCGCCTTGCCTACCCCGGTTTCAGCATTTGCCACGGCATCCATACCTCTCTGGAGCATGGCCCAAGGGAAGGACTTGAACTGCAGGACCGATCGGGCAATCTCACCTTTGATGGTTCCTCGCTGCAGGTCGCCATAGAAGGTCGCCCGTTCTCTCCAACCTGGTGTGACGATGGCGAACTCCGATTCGGTGTTGACTGCTCCGAGAAGCTTGACGATGGCGGCTCTCCGAGCCTGTTCTGCTGTGAATCCCTCTTGCACAATGCCGGCTTGTTCAAGTGCAGCATCTGGAATCCGGCCGATCGCCTCAGGTGTCAGGACGTTCTTGTTGCCGTTGCCCATGTCCTGGAGTTGGGCCAGCTGCCAGGTGTTCCAGTCTGTTGGCTGGATGCCGTATTGTCGCAGGGTACGAATGTCGGAATCTTGCAAGTTCTCGAATTTGACGCCGGCCTTGATCTGGTCACCGATCGCGCTCATCAGGCTGATGCCGAAGGCGCCCTTGCGAATGTCGTTGATGGCGCTCATGCCGGTGATCCGCATCACGGCGTTGGCAATCCTGCCTGTCGTACCTGTCTTGCCCAGCCCCTCGTAGAAGCGCTGCAGGCCAGAACGTACAGAGTCCAGCATCAGGCCCTGCTGTTGCAGCAGTCGGCGGTCGGCGCCGTTGGTGGGGTTGAGCAGGGAGAGCTCGGTTGACCACCGGTTGAACATCGGCAGGTTGTTCAGGTGTGCCACCGCCTCCATCATTGCTTTGTCACCGAAGAAGCTGGCCACTGCCGCTCCCCCGAGTTTGCCGGCCGTGTTCAGGTTTGCTACCCCATCTGCCACCGCTTTCAGGTTTTGGCGGTAGGTCGGCTTCATCCTGCCGGCGGCGTAGTCCCACAGGTTGTCCAGGCCTACAGCTTCTCCTTCCAGTCTTGGGGTCTGGGTCGGGTTGGCCATGGCTGATTCTTTGAGGGCGGAATCCCGGAGGGTTCTGTACGTGGTGTTCGGGTTGGGTCCGAAGTGCTCCACGAAGGCAATGTCGCGGGCCATGGTTTCCACATGCCCCTGGAGCACCTCGAGCACCGTCTTTTCCCCGAAGGTTTCCCAGTAGGCGATCACATCCTCGGCGCTTTTGAAGTGGATCTGGCGTTCCTCGGCATGGCGCCCAGCCATCCCACCCTTGCCCATGGACTTGCCGGGTTCCAGGTTGGCTATGCCGTTGGTGGCAATGGTGTCCCAAGCCTTGCCAAGAAACTCCCGCATCTGGGCGTCGTTCCATTGCTCTCCCAGGTCGTCCACGTACCGCTGCCGCTCAATCCGCGGCATGATCTCGTCCAGCCATACCTCTTTGCCGGCGGCTGCCACCTTCTCTTGGCTGTGGTGTTGTGGCATACCCCAGTCGTCCAGCTTGCCGATCACCCCGCCGTTCTCGTTGAAGGTCTGGCGGGCTTCTTCGGCTACGGTGTGGAAGGCATCCGCCCCTTTCTTGGCCAGTGCATCCCCTGTTTCCTCACCACGCAGTTGGCGCACCAAGGTAAGCAACTTGTCCCGGTCCTGCACAAACCCCATGAAGTCGTTGCCGAGGGCATCCCATGTGGGCAGCAGCTTGGAGTTCAGGTAGTCCCGGTAGCCTATCACCCGCTGTTCCAGGCTTTCCACTTTGACCTTGCCGGTGTAGTCCCTGGCAATCGTGGCTTTGACGGCATCCAGCGGTTTCAGGCCGGCGGCTTTGATGTTGTCCACATCAGCCATCCGGGCGCCCATGCGTACCAGCTGCAGGTGGGCATTGCGTTCGATGTTGGCGGCTTCTGCCTCAAGCTCTGCTGCGGCACGTTCGGCGGCTCTGGCCACCAGCGTTTGGGCATCGTCAGCGCCGGGTTTCCCCTGCAAGTCCAGCCCCAGCTGTTTGGGCATCCTGACGTCGGAGCCCGGTTCCGCCCTGCCTGCCTTGATATCCAGCGCGGCTTTGTGCACCCGCTCATATACGTCCTGGACTTCGGCGTCGGTCAGTTCTCGTCCGGCGGCTTGGGCCAGGGACTTGATGCAGTTCATGTAGCTCATCGGCCACCTCCAAGCAGGCATTGCGCCGCTAGTTCGAATAGTCCCATGTCCTGCCGTTTAAGTTCGGCCATGGCCTTGGCTTCCGCCAGGTAGTCGGAGGCCTTCTGGTAGGTCTGGTTGCCTTCTCCGTCAGTTCCGGTGGCGATCAGCAGGTCGGGGTTTTCCGCCACCATCCTCATGGCCTGCTGTGCTACAGGGTCTAGCCTCTGGTTCCCGGCGTCACGATTGGGGGTGGGGGTGCCTCCTCCTTCGGCGGTGGCGGCTCCACCTTGGGCGGGTTCGGCTGCACCAGCCGGCGTGCCACGTTCAGGAGTTGTTGCGTTCTCGTATCCATTGATTACGTCCCTCACTTGTGCCATGAAGTCGAAGTCATCGGCAGCGGTAATGGCTGCCCGTTCCACCCTGGCTTCGTCTATCTGCATGGCGATCGCCACAGCATCAGCATCAACCACGTTCTTGGCCGTTGGCACCATCCCCTCGGCCAGCACTTCACGCTGAATTGTAGACCACTCCTCCGGGGTGAACATTGAAGATGCGCTATCCCCTTTGCCATCCATCGATTCCATGAACTGGTCGTGCTCACGCAAGGCTGCAACCTGGGCTTCATCCTTGGCCGAGTAGTGCTTGTTGCCACCCATCTCGTCCTGGATCATCTCCATCAGCTTGTTGATGCCGCCGTTGTCAGCCTCATTGGCCATGTCCCCTTCGTTCAGGAAACCCTTTTCCTGCAGCAAGAGTGCAAGCTCGTCCACGTTCTTGCCGGTTTTCCTGAAAAGGCCGACCGGCACACCCTTCTTGTCCGGTCCGGCAATGTCGGAGCGCATGCTGGTGTTGATCCCACCAAGCTCTTTGATGGCAGCCACCAGGCTTTGTGGCTCTTTCGGCCTTGGGCCCATGACCTTCATCAGGTAGGCCGGCTTGGCATCTTCGGCCAGGGATTCCATTACCGCTTGCATACCCCTGAGTTGGCCGGCATCTTCAAAGTAGTCGGCATATTTCTGGTACAGGGCATCCACAATGGAATCGCCCCAGCGGGCTCTGGCAGTCGATTCTGCTGCCATGATGTCCTCTCGGACTTGCTGCACTTCCGTAAGTACCGAGGCTTCCCCCGCAGTGTCGCCAATCCCACCACGAGGAGGAGGAGGAGTAGCAGAACTGGCGTCTTTCGGGGGGGCCTCGGTTCGGTTGGCCAGCATGCGGTCCATCACGGCACGCACCTCTGGCGAAACTTCTACATTCAGTTGGGTTGCTGATTCATATACGGCTTTCAGCCAATCCCTGAAGCGCTGGAACAGGCTCTTGAGTGCGCTGGTTGGGGCTTGGCCGTCGCGCAAGTACCGCTCGAATCCTCTGGCGAACTGCTCATGGTATGGGCGCTTTTCGTCCAGTGTCATGTTGTTCCAGGTGTCTGCATCCTTCACGTTCCACCAGTTGTACAGGGTCTGCATGTCCTGCTTCATTCCCGCCGGCGCATCAGGCTGGCTGGCAAGGTCGTTGGTGACCTCTAGGAAGAAGTGGCCGGACTCGTGCAGGAAGGTGCTGGGATCGGCAGACTTGAGCAGGGCGATGGCCATCTTGCCTTGCTGGTCGAACTGCAAAGCACCCCGTTCAGGCTGGAACAGCGCCTGTGTCTCCATTGCCTTTTCACGCATTGATGGGGTTATGTCGAAGCCGGGTTGCTGGGTTGGCATCAAGCCCTTGGCATCGCCCACGGCAACAGTCTCGCCGCGCTCAAAGTCGGCGATGGCGCGCCGGGCCGCTTGTTCGTTGAATTCGACTTCCATCACGTTGCCTTGCGGATCCATGATGTCCCACAGGCCCTCTTCGTTTTGCTCGGTAGTCCAGCCCTTCTCCAGTTGGCCGGCTTTCTTCTCGCCGAACCGCACCTCACCAACCCGCCCCCCACCCAATTTCTTGAGCACATCGTTTGCCACGTTTGGGACTATGCGATCATAAAATGCCTTCATCCCCTCGCCACCCACCTTGAGGTCGAGGCCAGACATCTGCTTCCAGCCGCTGCGTTCACCTGGCTCGCCTTCTCCTGCCACAATCTTCTTGGCCATGTCCTTGCCGACAAGTTCTTCAAGTCGGTTGGCGTCCACTCCCTCAGCGTTGGTGAAACTGGTTGACTCCCCATTTCCAGAGCGGCGCGCACTGACGACGTAGTTTCCATTGGAGAGTGTCTTGTACTCCAATCGATTAATCTGCTTGCTCAAGTCATACCGCGCTGCCTGCTGCTCCCCGTTGGTCCAGGCCACCCGGTCGAATCCGTTCTCGGCGGCGTAGCGGATCATGCGCTTGAGGCTCAGTCCTACCCATGCCTCGGTTTTGCCTACGAATGGGGCTTTCGGTACGGTTCCTGGTTTGGCTTGAACCTGGCCACCGAACACACCCCCAGTTGTTTCAGTGAATCCTTCCTTTTTTCCCTTCTGCGCCCAGTCGCTCTGGATCTCCTCGATGAACAGCACTTTCTTGCCATCGGCATCGGTGCGCTCGTTGAAGCGGATATGGGAGAGGATGTTGGGCGGGTCGAAGTGGGCGGAGTGAAACGAGGCGGGGTTCTTGGTTGTGATCGCATCACCGGCTCCGTCGAGTTCTTGCATGATGCGCTGCACTTCTGACGGTGCCGATGTACGTGTGACCGGATCATCGTTGGCATCGGAAAGCCACCACACACCGCCGTCCTCGTATGCGCCGTAGCCGCGCTCCTGCAGGTCTTGCATGATTGCATCTGGTGTGCGCGCTTGAACCTTCTCCGGCAGCGTCAGCAACAACTCCCGGTAGTTCTCTCCTCCTGGTAGTTGGTATTGGTGGAATTTCGTAACCTGCTTTTCTGCATCAGGCTGCAGATACGGATTGCGCCCCCAGTCTCTGCTGTCAACGACCAACTGATCGAGCTCTGCACGCTCGGCATCAGACAGCATTTCGTCTTTACGCTCTAGGCGGTCTGCTTTTTCAGACAGAACAGTCAGACGTTCGCGTTTGGCAGCAATTTCCGGGTCGGCATCCAGTGGCTTGCCAAGTTCCACCTCCTCAACCTTCACCCCACCGTCCTTCATGTACTGCTGGATCTGCTCCTTGGTTACCTTGCCTTGCTGCAGGTCGAGCCATTCTTCCAGGCCAGTCCATTTGACTTCGTCGGCCTTTACCCCCTTGTTGCTCAGTCCCTTGATGTAGTTCTTCCAGTCCTTGGGGCTGGCTGCTCCCATCTTGGCTGTGCCGATCTGGCGTTCCAGTTCGGAGTGATACCAGGGTACTGCGCCTTGGAATAGCTTGCCCGGTTGCGCCAGCATGCCGGATGCTTCACGTGCTGCATCGATCTTTGCGCGCCATTCAGGGGAATCACCGTACACCTTCGGATCCACTGCAGCATCGCTCATCAGCCAGTTCAGGAATTCCTTCTTGGTGATGTTGACCTTGCCGCCATCCTTGCCACGCGAGAATGCACGATCTCGCCCTGGATAGCCGATGATGCGGTCGCCGGCCTCGTTGAGCTCGGCGCCGTTCCAGTCGCCAAGGATGCCGTTCAGTTCGTCCCGGCCGATCTTGTTCAGAATGCCGTTGTATGCATCAGCAATTGCCTTCGGGCCCTGCGCCAGCATTGGCCCTTCCCCAGACTGCTTAGTGATGCCCTTCATGTACCGGTCGAACAGCTCTTGCCCGGTACGGCCGTATCTGCTGGCAGTGGTGTCGAAGAAGGCTTGCCACAGGGTTGCCCCTGCCTTTGCTTCCTCTGCAGGTCTGCCTGCTTGTACCAGTTGCTCCTCGATCGTCTGGGCTATGGTCTTGCGGTCTGGTATCTGGGGGATACCTTCCTCGGCTGCTACCGTTCTGGCGTGCTCCTGGATGGCCTCGCGGATGGCTTGATCCTGCTCGATTCTGGCTAGGTCTGGGTTGTACTTGGGCTGGGTGTCAGGTGGCGCAAACACTGATCCTGGGGCGCCGGCACGAATAGGAGCAGGGCTTTCACCAACGGTTTCAGGTGTGATGATCTGGTCGGGCTGGATTGGCTGCACATCCTTGACGATCGGCTCCACGTTGATCGGCCGGTCGTTTGCCATGTCGTCGATGGCTTGGCGCATGCGCTGTACGTGTACGTCCAGGTCGGCGGCTGATACTGGGGTTCCAGGTAGGCTGTCGGCGTTGATGTGCTGGGCTTCGCGCAGGGTGGCAAGTGCAGCCTTGTCGCTCGGCGGTGCGTCTTTCAGGAAGTTGCCAATGTCCTCCCATGCCTTTGCCCCTTGGGCGCGCATGGCCGGGTTGATGTGGGCATATCCGCCGAATGCCAAGCCCAGCAGGATGTCCAGCGTGAGCTCGGTACCGCCAAGTGGTCGGAACTGCTCGGCTGCTTTGTCATCACCCAGGATGGCTTTGCTGGCGGCTCGGGTTGCTACCCCCTGTACCACGTTGAAGCCGGCGCCGCCGATCAGGATGCGCTGCACGGCGTTGGTTCCCAGTATTGGCATCCATATGCCTGCTCCAAGGCCTAAGGCTTGGACTGCTCCCACGGCTTGGGCTTTGCCCTGGCTCACCCCTTGTTGCACCAGGTCCTGGGCTTGGGATAGTTGGGTGGCGCCAACTGCCAGGGCTGGGCTGGCCATGATGGTTGGCAGCATGCTCAGGAGGCTTCCGGCCACCTCTCCTGCCACTCCCACCTCGTTTGGCCTGGGGGTCCAGTAGTCGACGGCAGCTTGGAATACTTGGTCGTGCTCTTTGAAGTAGCGGTCCTGGGCAGTTGTGACCGTGTTCACCCGGTTGGATGCCAGCGCGTCTTGCACGATCGGGCCGATGGATCCTGCAATGTCTACGGCTCGGGCTGTCTTGGCCAGGCCTTGCATGGCTACCTTGGCGGCCCCTTGCATGAAGTTGTGGAACACCCCGACCTCTGGGGTCTGGGTTACTGGCAGGCTTGACGCCTTGTCCAGCATCTCCTCGGGGTGCAGGTCCCAGCTCATTGAGCCCCCCTGCGAACTTCCCAAGGCTGCTTCATGGTTTTGACCGGCATCTTCATGTCAGTCGGCGCCAAGGCTGCTGTGTTCACCGGCTGAATGGGGTTGCTGTCGAAGTCGATCACGATCGGTCTGCCTTGCCGGTCCGCCAGCCTTGCGTCACCCGAGCGCAGCACGTACTTGTTGTCGCCTACATTCTCGAGCGGCAGGTCTTTCAGGTGGCTGGCCATGACGTTCTCTGGCAGCAGGCCACGACGTTCCATGTCATCGATTCGACGGTAGAGCCCATCCTTGAACTGGCCGTAGTCGTGGCCCCATGGCATGGTGATGTACCGGCCGTTGTACTTGTCGATGCCACCGGTGGCCATCTTCATGGCAGTGTCGAAGCGCTGGGCGTTGATGGCATCGCCATCCTGGTTGCCGGCGTCCATGGTCAGCTTGGCGTATATGGCCTTGGTCACCTGCAGGAAGGCGTTTCGGGTTTCAGGAGCCCCTGCGAAGGTGGTGTTTGCCGTGCTGTCGAACTGCTTGTCGAACTTGGTGTCTGGCGGCATGGTTACCAGCTTGCCACCGCTGGGCTTGCCATCCATCTGCCGGTTCGGTGACAGCAGGGCCTGGCCGGCAAGGATGAGCTCGGACACCCGTTTGGCCTGTTGTGGTTCCAGCTTCACCCCGATGTCGGACACCATGTGGGCTCGGCCGGCGTGAACTCCTGCGGCTGCCGTGACAGGATCGTCCGGCGCCAGTTGGGCCATGATGGCTTTGTAGCCATGCATGTCGGTTCCCGCGGCTTGGGCAATCTTGCCGAACATGTTGGCCTTGCCTTCCGGGTTGGCGTTCTTCAGGGCGGTCGTGGCCAGTCCCACTTCCTCGGTGGTCAGCGGTTTGATCGGGGCGCCATACTGCTGGTTCATTCCCCGAGCCAGGGATATGCGGGCCTGCAGGCTGTTGGGTTGCAGGGTGTCTGGCTTGCTTAGGTCGATCGGGGCAGCTGCCTGGTCGTCGGCCTTGATCAGCCCCTGGCGTACAGCATAGGTGGTTGGATCTTCGCGGAGCGCCGTTTTCTGGGCTTCGTGGATCTGCTGGAAGCGCTGCACCATGGTGACGTCGAACTTCATCTTGTCGGCGCCGGATACTGCCTTGGCTACCTTGGCGGCATAGGCTGCAGGGGTTGTGCCCAGCGCATCCTTGACGTCGTCCCGGATGGTGCCGTCTGCCTTGATTGCACCGCGGCCGCCAATGTAGGCTGCGGCTGTTTTGGCCACATCCCCGCCGTAGAAGTTGAAGTCGTCGGTGATCTTTCGCAGCGCAGCATTTACCCGGTCGTTTTCGTTGTCGTAGGATTCACCCGGTTTAGCGTACTGCTTGAAGGTGTCTGGCATGATCTGCATCGATCCGCTGGCGCCTTGCGGGCTTACGGCTGCTGCTGGATCTGCGGTTCCTCCGGATTCCACACCACGGATGGCTTTGACCAATGCCTGGAAGGTGCTCAGGTTGTTCCGCACCCCTTCCCCGCTTCGGGCGGCTACGGTCAGGCGGCTGATCTCCTGGGCCTGTTGCGCGGGTGGCATCAGGCGGAACTGCCTGGCCATGGTCATGGTGTTGACCAGTTCGTCCACTTCGGCTTCCATCGGGGTGCCGCGGGTCATCCCCACCAGCGGGCTGATCTGGTCAATCGTTGGCTCAAAACCTGCCAGCGCAATGCCCTGCAGCTTCTTGATGTCGGCGCCTACCTGTTTTTCCCAGCGGGTGTACTGCATGTCCTGCCGCTTTGCGACCGTGTCGATGCGGCTCAGGATCTGGGAGCGGATGGTGTTCTTGCGGGTTTCGTCCAGTTGCTTGTCTGCAATCACGTCCCGCTCGAGCGCTTCCAGCCCTTTGGGGTCGTCCCGGACTGCCAAGAAGGCGTTGTTGTACCCGGCCGCAATGCCCTTCTGGGTACCGTCTTTGACGGCTTTGGCCAGCATGACCGACGTTTCCTTGTCGATCTGACCGGCGTTTTTGTTGTACCAGTCCTGCGCGTAGGTGTAGCCCTGACTGTTTCCAGCTTCCCCAACTGCAAGGGCTTGGGCTATCACCGATGCGTGGATCTTGCTGGCGTCCTGAATCATCACGGACTTGGTGTATTCCGCCGGCCACCCCTCGGATTCAGCCCGTTGTTTGACGGCCGCTTCAATCCGCCCAAGGCTGATGTCGATCGCCTCCGGGTTGTTCCACTTGGCTGTGGCGTTCCGGGTTTCCAGGTTGACGATGCCGTCGTACACCTCTTTGCCGTATACGCTTCCTTGGCTGACCATGTGGTTCAGCACCCCACCCTTGAACTCCAAGGCGGCCACATTGGCTCGGCGGGTAAATAGTGCCCGTTGCTCGTCGTTGTCCAGGTCGGCTGCGGAGGTTTGCACGGCCATCTCGAACTTGGCGCCGTAGTCTTTCAGGAGCGGCTTGGTTACAGCATTTGCCCCCTTCTGCTGCACGAACCCATCCGGGCCGGTGGTCAGGTTCAGCTGCTGTTCCCGCAGTCTTGTGAAGGCGGCCTCGGCTCGGAGGGTATCTGCCTTTTCCTGCTCGTGCTTGATACGCAGGTGGAAGTTGTTGCCGAACTCATCCACCGTCGCGCCTGCTCTGGCAAGAGCTTGGCCTGGTGCTGTCATGGCCCCTTCGTCCACGGCGGTGTACCGGGCAATCCCTCCCACCGGCTGGGGGATGGCCTTGGGTAGTGCGTTCTGGTCAAGTAGTTTTGCCATTATTCGTATGCAGCCCAGTTATCACCCCAGATGCTTTCGCTCGGGGTTGATGCGACACTATCTCGAATCGGCGCCTGGTTTCCTCCGGTCTTGCTCTCAGTGCCAAAACCGTATTTGTTGAACAGGCTGCCGGCGCCCTTGAACAGGGCGGTTCCTGCTGCAGTGCGGTAGGCTTGGTCCCTCTGGTACCCAGCTTCTTCGGCCACCATTCCTTCGTAGTTCCGGGCGGCGGCCTGCATCCTCATGCTTCTGGCTTGGTCCTCGCCTTGGTAAAGCGCCACGGAGGAGTTGTAGGCACCTCGAGCGCTGGTTTTGCTGATCAGGTTGATGATGGTCGGGTCGCTTGCCCCACCACCCCCAGCAGCTGCCACAGCAAGGATGCGGCTTTCCACCAGTCCGGCCTGGCGTCTTGCCTCTGCTGCCGCGATCTGGCTGGATGCTTGGGCTTGGCCGGCGTTGATCAGGTACTGCTCGGCCTCGAACTGGGCGGCTACCTTGCGCCGTTGGCCGGCAATGATGGCCTGCTCACCCATCTGCAGGTTGCCGCGTGCCTCACCCAGTGCGCCCAGAATGGTGAAGGCGGCCGGCGCAAACTGCTTGAAGTTGCTCAGTTGGAAGTCCAAGGCTGTCTCCCGTATAGGTTGCCGCGGATCTGGGTGAAGCCAGCATGTCGAAGCAGGGTTTCCGCTCCTGCTATGCAGTCATCCTTCATGGCGTGGAGTGGGAGTTTACGCGTTCCGACCATCAGGTTCAGCAGTTTCATGCCACGGATGATGGTGCGTTTGTCTTTCCGGAGCTCGTCGGTCAGCTTGATGAACACGATGTACCGCTCTCCGTCCGGGAAATAGCCTGCCACCCCGATCGTGCGGCCGTCTGCCTGCGCTGCAATCCCTTTGACGGTGACTGCTGGGGGCTGGTCGCAGAAGGAGTCCAGTATCTCCCTGGTCAGGGGCACGATTTTATTCATTGGCGTCAGCATCCAGAATGGCTGCCAGCACAGTCGCGGGTCTGGGGGCTTGCGCCTGCAGGCACAGTCGCAGATCTGGATCCCAATAGCCGGGGAAGATGAAGGCTTCCTCGTCGTATTCCGTGCGGATGGTGTTGGCTGGGACTGTCGTGCCCTGCTCTATGCTGGGCATGTCGTTCAGCGGGTTATCTGGGTTGTCGAACTCGGTGCCAAACTTCAGCCCTTTGGGGTGCAGGTTGACTGCAATCACCCCAAGCTGGTTGATGGTTTTGTGCTTGGTCAGGGCTGTGCCTCTTGGCAGTTGCAGCATGGTTGCCAGTTTGCCGCTCTTGAACCTTGCCCGGTAGGGCAGTCCGACCACCACATTGCTTGCCGCGGTTGCCAATGTGATCTGGCCACCGGTGACCGTATAGATCAGGTCGGTCGATCCGTCCGAGTTGTCGTTCGTCCCAACGTCGGCGCCGTCAGCCCAGACCACAACCTCCTCGCCTTCCAGGTGGCTCAGGCCAGTGATGACCGTCGCCGGGGCTCCTGTGTAGGTGATGTAGCTGTCGGCCAGCAAGCACAGTTGGTCAAGGCCAGTGCATTCTGCCTCGGTCGCCCAGCGTTCAAGACGGCGGCTGGTGGCGCCGTTGATGGTGCGCTTGACCAGGTAGTAGGTGTGGTCCTCGTCCTCGTCTGAATCGCCCGGCAGGGTTACTACGTCCTCGATCAGGCCGCCTGCCCCATCGCTTTCCACCTCAGTCCAGCAGATGACGTTCTCGATCTTGTCGAATACCAGCAGCGCCACGGTTCCGTCTGACCGTACAAAGTGCACCCGGGTGTCCGGCTGGCGCTGCACATCCATGCGAATGATGCCGGGGGAGCCGATCTCCGGACAAAGCTGGGACAGTTGCTGGCTGCCGTAGTCGTAGGCGCTGGCATCGAAGTCCAGCCCGAATACCCGGTACCCGCCGGACTTCACGTAGATGCCATTGCTGTCTACCGCCACCGCTTGGACCGGTGCTGATCCCTGGCGGCTGGCCGGCTTGATGTTGAAGTTGGTCGGGGTCAGTGGTTCGTCCAGACTGTTTGACCTGCAGGAGTGCTCTGCTCCTTGGCCTCCCAACATCAGCCGTTGGAGCGGCAGGATCCAGTTGATGGTGTCCACAGGCCCAGATCCAATGCTGCGGTTGATCGGGCCGCTGTCACCCTCGGTGTGGGCATCAAAAGAATAGAAAGCGTCGGACACGGACAGGATGGCCTTGTCTTTTCCAGCCCAAGCCAGCCTGCCTTCGTAAAATGCCACGCTTCCCGGGAAGCCTTGCCTGTTTGACCATTGCCCCTCGGACCAGGTGTCGCTTGCGGTGGTCGCCCCAAAGTCGGTAATAATCTCAATGTCCACCAGCACGTTGCTGGTGAAGGCAGTCACCCGGCAGATGCCCTCAATAGTTCCTGTGGCGATTGTCAGGGATGCGTCGGTCGTGCCGGCGCCCCCAAGTACCGACAGCAGGAGGCGGTAATAGACCGTCTGATTGTCCAGGCCGTCCGTGAATGCTTCAGTGGTATCTGCAATCCATGACTTTCCAGACACTGCCGTCCAGACTGCATCGTCGAATGATCGCTGGAGGATGACGGTCCGACCTGCGCCGATTGCCGTCAGGTTGGATATCACGATGGTGAAGGAGCGGTCGGTACCTGTTCCGGTCACCAGCATTGAGTTGGTGGCGTCGTTCAAGGCCGCCATGGCTTTGGTGACGGTCTGGCCGACCGACGTCACGGCAAAAAGGGCGCCCACATGGGTGGACTTGAAGTAGGGCACGCTTGCAGACAGTGTGCCATTCCCCGACAACGCGCTCGGCGTCATGGTCGTGGGGCTGATGTTCTCGATCAGGAAGGGGCCGTCCTCGGTTTCGTACTTGACGCAGGACCAGCTTCGGGTGGCCCGGCGCTCGATCTTGTATTGCTGGTAGCCTATGTTGTCCGACACCTTTCCACACCCAATGAACAGGATGTCGCCGGATTGCGCGTACCGGATGCGGCCGAGGTCGGCTTCCGCCCAAGGGGCTGGGACTTCCATGTCGCCGGCGGCCTCGATCGTGCAGTTGGACAGGTGCACAATGCGCTTCAGACGTGATTGGAAGCGGATGAAGAAGTTGCCAGTGGGCGTCAGGCTCAGGCTGTGGCTGCCAGTCCCAAGGTCGGTCTGGCTGATGTAGTCGTCGGCGCCGCTGGTCGATCCTACCCGCAACGTCACAGGGCCCCTGGGAATGGTGATCTTCAGGGCATGCTCTACCCCTATGTTCGCACCTGCCACTGTGACCTGCTGGGTCCGAATGGCGGCTGCTGTGCCGGTCCCGGTGAATCCGACCAGGCCAGCCGATATCCAGGCTGATGTGGCGCCACCCTCGTCGTCGTCTGTCCAGCCGGCAAAGTCCGTAGGGAAGGTGCCGTTGGTGACTGCACTGGTGACCGATGGCCGGGAAATGATGGTGTCGCTTACGCGCACCCGCATGACGGCGTCGGTGAGCTCCACTATGGCCTTGTCATCGGTGGAGAACACGAACTTCAGGTGTCGGGCGGTCTTGTTGCCCTTGGTCTGGCTCAGGGCTTTCATGCCCGGGCGCAAGGTCATTGGTCCCAAAACCCTGGGCAGCCAGTTGGTCTGCATCTGGGCAGACATTGCCAGGCGCTTGATGTCGGTGCGGGCAAGCCCGAGGACTGATACGATCCCTCGGTTAAATGCCAGAAATGCCGGGAACTGGCGCGGCATTCGTTTACCCGATCAGGTTGCTGCGGCTGCCACCATCCCGCCAGTTGCTGTTGCCGTACCGGCGTCGGCTTTGTACCCACGAGCCTGGCGCCATTGTCTTTGTGGGGCCTGCCCATGCATCCCGGTTCTGGGCCAGCAAGCGGGCATTGTGCAGGATGCCTGTTTTGTACCCAGAGCGATCAGGCCCGAGGATATCGTCTGCCATGCTGGGGTTGACCTTGTTGACGATCTTGGAGGCGAACCACGCCACCACGAACTCCCGGAAGCTGACCGGCCAAAGGGCCAGGTTGTTGCCGTACAGGCTGTCCGAGCTCACGTACTTGATGTAGAGCGGGGTGATCGATGACAGCCAGAACTGGTTCTCGTCAGAGTATTGCAAAACCGGGGCGCTGTAGTACTCGTCGCTGCACACCGACACGGTTTCCAGCCAGTCGGTCGGCTTGTTGAAGGCGAACTGGTAGCCGAAGTCTGGCGTGATGTCATTGTTGTAGTCGAACTTGCTGGACCTGGTGGCGAACTTCCACTGGCCTTGCTCCAGGCACGCCTCCACACCTCCTGCACCAACTCCCGCACCGTTCCACACGGTATCCAGCAGTCGGCGTCCCTCCTCGTTCACATCAAGGGCGGAAATGCCACGCTGCCCGATAAGGAGCAGCGCGTCGTTGTAGATCTGGAGGCGGCTGGCTGCCACTAGATGCCTGCCTTAATCCGGTCATCCAGCCACTTCATGGCCGAATCCTGGGACTCGGCGCCAGAGTGCAGCTTCTGGCTGTCACTGCGGCGGATGATGCACCATTTGTCGTGCGGGCCCATGTGCTCACAACGGAACTCGGCGTACCGGCCTTTGACTTCGGACTGCGTCAGGCTCACATCACTGGTCGTCAGCTTGTAGGCGTTCAGGATGTGCACCCGGGCCCAGTTGCGGGCGGTTTCCAGCACCAGCAATTCTGCCAGCCATGCGCCGTCGTTTGCCCGGACTTCGATGCGGTCCCACGGCTTCAGGTTGGCCGACACATGCGCCCAATATTCCGGCTTGAGCATGTCCTCGGGGACGGTGTTTTCTAGGGCTGTGGCCACCCACACGGTGCGCTGGAACTCCTGCTCCTTGATGCGTTCGCCCGGCATGGGTTGGCCTGGCTTGCGCTCCTCGACCTGCTTTTGGACCTGCTTGGGGGATTCCTTGGTTTCTGCCATTGCCTTCTCCTCGTGAATTGGGGGGTGCTTCCCGGGCAGCAGCTTCTACTGCTCCGGGAAGCGATCGTCGATTAGGACGATTGGATCATGCCGCCAGTGTTGACGTTGAAGCCGGCGGTGCTGTTGGTCGTGACCAGCACACCAATGGCGCAGGTCGGGCTGGTGCCCAAGCTGGACTGGGAGACACTGATCAGGATGTCGCCAATGTGCATGCCGAGCGCCAAGCCGTCTGTGAAGTAGCCCGGGGCTTGAAGCAGGGTTGAGCCGTCACTTGAGGTGTAGCGCCAGATCTGCACGCCACCGTTGAATGCGGTGGTGGTTTGCAGGCTGGAGCCGAGCACGTTGCCGGCGGCGTTGTTGACCGGCGTGATGCCCGAAGGCAGGACGCAGATCGGGGGGTTTGCCACACTCGATGCGGCGGTTGAACCGGAATAGGCCATGTTTGTTTCTCCTTGAAAATGTTGGGATGTCTACGCTGGATTACGCGTAGGCCGAACCGTCTGCGGTGAAAACCACCACGCCGGTGTTCTGCAGCAGCTTGGCTCCCATGAAGCAGGAGGCGCGGGCCCACGAGTAGTCTTGCTCCTCGTTGTAGCCGACCGGCGTCGCCAGACCACCGGTGTCGGCGGCTTGGCCGATGGCGGTCTTGTGGTACAGGAAGGACTTCTCGGCCGTGGTCGCCTTACCCGGCAGGAGCGGGTGCTCGACGATCAGGCAGTTGCGCCAGCGGTAGGCCATCGGCCGGTCACGCCAGGAGGGGTTGCTGTCGCTGCCCGAGTAGGGCTTGACATCGACCAGCTGGGCGTTGACGAACTCGGGCGTCTGCTCGAGGTAGGCCAGGTAGCTGGGCTGGCACAGGAAGGTGATATTGCCGTCCCATGGCACCGAGGCGTTCGACAGCTTGACGCGGCCGTTCTGGAACATGGACACGGTCGGGATGGTGCCGGTGGTGCCGACAGTCACGGTGCCGGTGTTCAGTTCGGTGATGATCTGGTTGTCGATCTTGCGATTGAGCACCGCCATGGTGGTCATCTGCATGATGGCGCGCTGGTTGCCCTGCGATGCAAACACGTTGAAGCCGGTCTTGCGGACCAGGTCGTGTTGCTCGGACAGGGTGCAGGTGTTCTGCGTCATGTTGTCAGCGCGTGCCGGGATGAGGCCGTTGACGCCGCGGGTGACTGCTGATGCACCGCCTGAATCTGCCACCAGGAAGATGGCTTGATTGCCCTTGATCACGGCTTCAGTGGTTACCGTGTCGCGGAGCAGGCTGACGTGCTGCTCGAAGCCGGCAATGAATTCCTGCCGGTATTGGATCTGAAATGCGGTATCCGCGTTCAGTTGGTAGAACTTCTCGTAGAACGGTCGGAACGGGGCAAACAGGCAGTACAGTGCCAGTCGCGCAAATGCGACAAGAATGGCGTGAAACTTGATGGCGGTCATGATGGACTCCTATGTGATGGAAGGGATTAGCTTCGTCGCATCGGGGTAGCCATCTAGCGCCGCGGTTGCAGGGGTATCCACAAGGGGGCCTGCTCGTTGGGCCTCTGGGGCCGAGCTACCGAAAGTGCTGGTGCTCAGGGCAGGGCTCTGGTGAGGTTGTCTGCCGTGCCGCGATTCTAGCCCCTCGGATTGGCAAATACAAGCCCCCATGAAAAAGCCCCACCGAAGTGGGGCTTTTGGTCTTGGTCTGCCGTAGCGCGCGTTATTCGCGCCGATGGTAGGCAGATTTGGCGCTGATCACGGTCAAGTCAGCAGGAGCCGAATATGGCGTTCGCGCGATCTCGACGCGCCAGGCAATCGCCATCAGCGGTGCGTCAAAGTCGGGCAGCGCCCGGATTGACACGACTTGACTGGCCGCCGGCGCCACGCTGGTCCTGCATCGCAAGAGCGGGCGGTGCGGCCGTTGCGAGCATGGCGGCGGCCACCGCCAGTGCACTGATAAACATTTTGCGCATGTGAATCTCCTTGGTTGGTTACGTAACCCTTTCGGGGAGCCTCCACTTTACACCATCCGTATCTGCTGTCAACCATAAAAAACCCCGGCGCTAGGCCGGGGTGAATTCACGCTTTGGGGCATGAAGGAGACAGGGTCAGTGTACTCCGTCAGGTTCTTGCTTTCAAGCCTTCCCGGGCTGTATACAGGTCACGAAGCCTGGCCTGCATCTTCTCGTCCTTGTCATACGCCTTGCGGTTGGTTTTCATGGTTTTCTCGATTTCCGCGATCTGGTCATCGATGGCGCTGGCCGGGTTTCCAGCCGTGTTCCCGACCACCTTGCTGTGCGGGTTCAGCTGCAGGTTCATGTTCAGCAGCCACTTGATGGTGTTCGGGTCTGCCATGATAGGGGTGCCGTTGGCCAGCCGGCCGAACTTGAAGTCGTCTGCCACCTCTTTTGGCATGGTTGACAGCAGGTTCTCGACCACGTTCAGGTTGGTGCGGAATTCCGGGCCCCATTCTTCCCGCAGGGCTTCGTGGGCTGCCGATGCCAATGCCTTGTCCTTAACGGCGCGCTCCTCGGTTTGGCGCTCGATCTCGGAGTAGTACCAGTCCACTGCCGTGCTGGCAACGTCCGGGGGCGTGTTTTTCTCGTGCATGGCCTTGAGGAAGCCGTCGATGATGGGCTTGTCATCCTTTCCGATCGACAGGCCATCCCGAAGCTTGAGCTCGTACTTGTCCGGGCTTTCCGGGATGCCGTTGTCAGCACGCCACTTGGCAATGTCCTCGGGCTTGGCATCCTTGGGCAATGGCATCTTGATCTCGCCGGCGCTGATCTTCTTGCGGATCTCGATGGCGCTCTGGATCGCATCTGCCGGGGTTGCGTACCGTCCCAGGATGTTGCCGACCGTCTTGTCGCCTTTGCTGATCTGGTCGCGCCAGTCCGGTTTCCACCAGCTTTCTTCTGCCTTGGGGGGTGTTCCACCATCTGGGGGAGTGCCACCCTTGTCGTCTGGTGGCGGATCACCACCGCCGGCGCCTGGTTTGTCATCTGGAGCCGCGTCTTGCAGGCCGTACAGCAGTCTTTGCAGTTTCAGGTTCATGGTCCTCTCCTCTTACGTTGGGGAATCTCGCCGCATCTTGCTGATGTCGGCATTGCACAGCTTCACTATTTGCTGTCCGGCAAACATGCGGCCGATGGCCACATTGGTGTCTCGATCGTCTGGGCCCGGCCTGTATGGGAAGTCGTATGTCGCGCAGGCCATGCGGATGATCCAATCCAGGGCACGCTTTTGCTGTTCTGGATCCGCGGTACCACGTTGAAGCGCTTGGATGGCAGTGGCGTCGGCAATGTCATAGTCGGCCGGAAGCCATGAGGCAGCAGCGGCCAGGGCCTGGTTGGTTGGTACGCGCTTTCTGGGTGGGGGTGGTTGTTCCGGCATTGCCGGGTTGGTTGGCTTGATCATTCAGTCCTCAGACCATGGCAGGCTGGGCTGCCGCGTTGTCTTTCTGGGCGGTAGCCATAGTTGCTGCTACGTCTGCACCTTGCTGCATGGTGGCCAACGTCTGCTGGGCCTGTGCTTGCGCCTTCTGCTGGTCCTCGATGTCCTGCACCTCGACCTCGTCCCGCACCCATTTTGCAGGAACTCCGATGCCTTGGAGCACATCCCGCACGGTGACCTTCATGTCCACCATGGCTGCCACGGTCGGGTCCAGCTGTACGCCTTGTGCAACCACCTGGTTGGCTTCGATAAACTTCTGGCCCTTGATGGCGTCAATCGCGTCGTGCAGGGGAGACTCGAACCGGTATTGCAGTTTGGCGTCCTGCAGGATTTTCGGCATGTCCATCGGGGAGCCAAAACCACCGGCGCGGCGCATCAGGTCGAATGTCACGTTCATAAGTTGGCCGTTGTACTCGTGCTCCATCGGCTCGAACAGGGGGAGCGCTCCTCGGATGTACTCCTGGATGCGCTGCGCCACCTCGTAGGCCGTCATTTCCGGGGCCCGTTGGGGCAGGTTCAGCTTGTTCAGGTAGAAAGCCTGCATGATCATCTGCCGGGTGTCAGCCTGCATCTCGCGGCCAATCGGCATGCCTGACTTGTCAATGGTCATGGGTCGAAGCGCATCCCCCAGCCGTTCGTCGTAGTCCCGATCCACCCAGGTGATTCCACCGGCGTAAATGTTGACGTCCGACCGAACTGCCTCATGGGTTGCCACCATGGGGGGGTTGGTCATCTTCTCACCAGCTTCAAGCAGGGTGTACGTCATGCTTTGCAGGAGCCTGGCGTCGGGCAGTCCTGCCACAGTCGCAGGGCTGTAGGCGTACTGGCTACCCGAGACTTGGGACCAGCGGGGCACAATGTACTCCTGGTTCCAGGTGGGGGTTTCTTCCATGGCGTGGTTGTTGTCCACATCCCACCAGATGCTGACCTTGGGCATTCCTCTGGCTTCGCCATCCCACATATCGGCGTCAATCACGAAGTGCATGCACTGGACTTCTTCGTACCCCTTGTTGCGGTTCAGCAGGTCTTTGACCTTGTCGTGTATCTTGGCGCCGAACAGGCGCTCCAAGTCTCTGGCTGTCGGCTTCCATTTGCGGTAGAAAGCACCGACCTTACCTTCTTCGTTGTCAGTCCAGGCGCAGTCGCGCAGGTGCCAGGTCTGGTACAGCAGGGTGTCCTGCAGGCGGTTCAGCTTGATGCTCATCACCGATTGCCCGAAGGTGGCGAAGTCATGGTCGGACTGTTTGGCGGCTTTGGTGAACTGGCTGTCCGGGTCATACATGGCACGCCGTTGGGTGGTGGTCGCCCATTCCAGCCAGCGTCTGGCTTCGTTGTTGTCCCGGCCGGGGTCTACCGGCGCCATGTGGGCCCAGACCTTGGCGGTCGGCCTGAGCATTTGGCCGATCTGATCGCCTAGTTCCCGCCTGCATATCAGCGGGTAGGACGTCATCAGGTTGCTGGCGAACTCATCGCCAAGGTACCTCTGATAGGTGAAGTCTGCGCGCTCTGGGTAGAAGTTCTCGGCAATGTCCTGCCAAAGCAGCAGCAGGCTGGTGCGCTTGCCGAAGGTTCGGTCGGCGGACTCGTGTATCTGCTTTGGCGTCATGGGTTACGCTCCGAGAGTAGCGCCACCGGATGATTGGTCTGTCAGGATGGTTGAGGCTCGGCCTTGTCGTGCAACCAGACCGGCAATCGATTTGCGGCGGGCGGCTGCCACAGCAGCGTCATTCGGGGTCGGCATTTCGGTTGGCTTTTCGACTACCGGGGCCGCTGCCATCTGGGGTTGCTGGTCGCTTTTGCCACCACCAATCATGCTGTCAAAGATGGTGCCCACCGCTTTTGAGGCTACCGCACTCAGTACAGTTTCCATGTCAATCTCCTTAGCTGCGCCCCCTCGCGTTTTGCCTGCCCATGATAGCACTGGGGAAGCCTCTCTTACTAGTCCCCATTTCGTTCGGGCTGCTCCAGATCTGGCCATCGGTCACGTAGGTTGGGCCTCCTGACCAAGCCATTACCGCAGCATCACCCTCGTCCGGGCTTCTGCCAAGGCGCTTGGTCACCTCCTCTTTGGGCTCCATGTGGATCTTGCCGGTCCTCAGTTCCCATGTCGGGGTGGCCAGGTCTGCCAGCAGGCTTTGGCTGGGGGGTAGGGATATCGGTGATCCGCCTGGTTGGGATGGGTCAAGAGCCTCCCGAAAGCGCCAGTATGTCTCTGTACGCATGTTGGCAAAGGCCAGTTGACCGTCCAGCGTCCTGCGGACAGAGCTTTCCGATCCCTTGTAGGCTTTGACTTCGAGCTCGTTTTCCTTCAGTTGCTCGTAGACTGGCCCGCCGTAACCCCCTCCCATGTCCACCACGATCAGGGCCTTGTTCCTGCGGTAGCTGACAATCACGCCGGCTGCGTACTTTCCAGCCCGGTCTGGCGGAATGTCCTTGCCTGGCACCTTGATCATCTCCGGATACCAGCCGTCGTATCGCGGGGCCAAGACCATGAAGTCCTTGCCACCGCCGGAGCAATCCACCCCGATCGCGCACATTGGCACGCCTGCTGGGCTCTTTTCGCTCCATCTGGCTTGGGCCAAGCGTATCCATTCGGTTGGGATCAGCTGGAATGCCTGGTCTTTCAGGCCAGCCTCGAACTTTCCTTCGGCGTATGCGCTTCGAAGTTCTGCCGGCAGGGCGTCAAGAGTTGCACGGTAGTTGCCGTTCTGGGTAAGGTCTGGGTTGTCCGACAGCTTGGAGCGGATGAAGGTACGGCTTTTCGCCATGACCTCCCTGCCTTCAACATAGTGAGGGCCTGGGCCATCGACCTCAGTGTCGACGTCATCGATGGTCGTGTACCAACGCAGTTCGCCACTCTTGGCCGGTTTGGGGTGCTTTGGATCCAGCCACGCAGCCCACCGCTTGACCACCCACATGCCCTCGGGGGTGGTAGGCGGGTTTGTCGTCGCCACCACTCGACACCGCTGTCCCGGCTTGGTCGTCCTGGTCCATGTGGTGATGAAGAGGTACTGGCTTTCGGTAAAATCGACCAGTTCGTCGAAGGCTTTAAGGTCATGCGCTATGCCCTTTCGCTTCTGTTTGTCGGCCTCCAGCTGGCAGCCACCAATGTCGATGATCTTGTCTTGGTAGCGCCAGCCCTTCTGGGCGTTCTTGCCGTTGTCGTCACCGATGATGGCTTCGTACCGGTCGAACAGCTTTTCTGCCTCTTTGTTGGTGCGGCGCAGCACAAGGCTTCGGTGGTGCTCGGTAAGGCTCAGGCCGATGACAAGGTCGGACTTGCCTCCACCAGCCTCGCCCCCGAACAGGAGCTCGTCTGCTTCCGAGAAGTAGGCGTCGGTCTGGGGTCCTGGTGTTGGCACCCAGACCATGTCCTTGGTTGCTTCGAGTGCCTCCTCAACGACAGCCTCCCGCTTTTCGGCTGGGAGGGCGTCGAGGGCTGTCAGGTACTCGTCAAGGGCGCCCATTTACTTGCGCTTGGGCGCTTTCTTGGCTTTGGTCAAGCCCATGCTTTTTGCTGCGGTGGCCAGCCGTTTGGCAACCAACTCGGCATTGTCAATGTCGGCTTGGGTCACCGTCTTTGCTTCTGGCACCACCACCGCATTTGGCTCAAGCACTGTCTTGTTGATCAGCGCACGGATCTTCGGGCTTGCTGCCAAGATGCCCGGGTTCGTACCCCGGCCGTCCCGATCCTGACCCCATGTTTTCATGTGGTAGTCGTTGTCGCTGATGGCGCCGGCGAGGAAGTGGCGCTGCTGGGTGATGTTTGCCAATTGGGCATCGCACTGCGCCAACCTGGCCTGCAGTTCGTTCTGGCGTGCCAGGAGCTTGATGTGCCACTGGTCGGACTCGGCCAGCCCATACCCTGGCATTGGCCGTAGCAGGTCTGATTCCGGCGGCACAATGATCTGGATGTCGAGCGTGTGGGCCAGGGTGATGAAATGCTGGCAGCCTGCACGTTGGTACCCGTACTCCTCGTCGGCCGCCATGTCCACCCCGTACAGGCCAATGGCGTCAGGCTCGGCAGGAACTAGGCCAGCAGATTCGGTCTTGTCCCGGTTATTGATGATCTGGTCGATTGCCATGGCCAGCATCCAGGCAATGCTTGAGGTGAAGAAGTAGTCGCCAAACAGGTGGCGCATCTCCTCCTCTGGGAATGGCTTGCTGTTCGGGATTTCCCGTACCTTGTCCTTCATCCACACCAGCTTCTGGCTGCCCATCCAAAGCACGTATTCCGGACTGAACCATGGCTTCTGCAGGGCTGCGTTGCCGATGACTGGGGGCTCCCACCGGTGGAGCTCGAACCAAGCGTCGCACCGTGGAATGTTCGGGAACAAGCCTGGGGAACAGCCCCAGATCGACCATGCCGGGTCCGAGAACGGGGCCAGGCGAATGGATGATGGGGCCGAGCCCATGATGGCTATTTTCATGCTTCTCCTCCTCAGGAGTGGTTGGAATCAGGTCGTAATCGATACGCCGGCCGTCAGCCCGATCACCGCCCACTGTGCCGTGCTCACACCCATCAGGCGAACAAAATCGCCGGACGACTGCAGGCACACCCGCTGCTGGCTGGAGCCGAACGTGCTGATGATCTTGATGTTGCTGGTGCCGGTGATAATGTTGTGGCTGGTGCCGTTCGAGCTCTGCATCAGCACCTTTTCCACGCCAGTCATCGGCGGGTCCAGCACATAGGTGCTTGCCGCGGCTGCGTTGAGGTTGGTCAGGCCGTGGGCCGGGATCTGGGTGGCGGTCGATCCCAGGGTGGTCAGGCCGAGCTTGAGGGCGAACGGGCCGACCAGGGCGCCGTCATCGTCAAGTGCAAGGCGGTCACCGTAGATGCTGGTGCGAATGCGGGAGCGGTACAGGGGGGCGTTGTTTGCAATGAATGGCATGTGATTCTCCTAGGATCCGGCCGAAGCCGTGGCAAAACGCGATCCCTCTCCCTCTTGCCCTGGCTGTCGCGGCGGCCATCCAGGTTCCGGTGCGTAGTCTACATCTATGCAAATGGGTTGGCAAGGACGCTGTTGTTCACGGCCTGGGTGCCAAGCCGTAGGGATTGGAGAACCATTGAGAGGGGCAGAGCTGCTGCTGATACGTTGTCACCGATGCGTAAAGTAGCGCCTAACCCCATGTCACCATCAAAAGTCTGCGGCGTTCCAACAGTTCCATTTACTGCACCATTACACACAACGCCTCCCCAAGTAGTAGCAATTTTGTAATTTGTTCCACTTGTGTTTGCAAGAGCTACGGCAAAAGCACGGTTATCAGTGCCATCAAAGAGAGTTAGTTGCCCAAAGAAATTTCTTACGGGCATGCCGTCAGTCCCCGTGTAAGTCGAAATAATGCACTCGCCCCCAGCGCTGTTTGCAATTGCGCGATAACCAATCGCCGCAAATCCCTGCCCATTCGCCAGCAATCCAGCAGTAGGTGCGGTCAATACATCGGCTGCGCGGGCAGTTGTGCCAGCTCCATCATTGGGTATATAGCTGTCAGGCGCTGTGCCAACTTGAAGTTGAAATCTCTCAAAAACTTGAGACCCACCTACTGACAGATCATAGTTTGTGCCGGTAGTCGAGCTCGCTGGCTGTATTCCAAATTGGGCCGAAGTGTTGACCAATTGCGTCCAAGAAATTGAAACCCGCCATCTGGTTGCGCTGTGATCTGTTACTGTACAAGTGGTGTTCCCGCCAGCGCGATCATCGTAT
>JACCDR011947089.1_pt1 | contig 50339 bp, 82 predicted proteins | sample 7446431 | NCBI WGS metagenome assembly JACCDR01 (sample SAMN15323443, study PRJNA562643) | freshwater metagenome | isolation source: river surface water | place: USA:Blue River Watershed | collected 2017-08-17 | reverse complement strand
GTCTTCTGTTTCCAATACTCATGTTTTCAGGGCGTAGCATATATTCCTTAGGTAAGTTTATTAATTGCTTGAGCAACCTCAACCATTTGTTTATATTCTTCACTTGTTTCAACATCAATGATTTTTGTAGTTTCTTCACTGAATTTCCCAGAAAGTAGCTGATCAAAGAACTGCATTGATTCGACGGTTTGTAATGTCTTTTTCTGTTCTTCAGATAATTTATCTGCATTCATTTTCATATACTCAACCATATATCTCGCAAAAAGTATTCCTGATAGTCTTTGCAATTCAGTTGCAAGTATTGACCTTACGTGTTTGTTCATAACAATTCCTTTATATTACTTATTATTAATAAAATATTGAACACATCTTCCTGGTACTGAATAAAAGGCATACATCCAGCAAGGTAGATTAAAAACAAAATACACTGCTACTAAAATAAAAATTATTGATATTGTCGTTAAAATTGTTGTTTTCATAAAAATTCACTTATAAAAATTAAAAAACAGACCGAGACCCAGACCGAGACCAAGACCGAGACCGAGACCGAGACCGAGACCCAGACCCAGACCCAGACCCAGACCGAGACCAAGATAACAACGTATTACAATTCATGAGAGGTGACATATTTTTTTATTTCTGTTCTGTTGGTAGATCGTGTTTCCATGGGAACATATCAATAATTGTCTCGATATTGACGTAGCACTGACCAACTGGCTCGATTTCAGCAGAATCACTAAATCCGTCTTTGAGTGCGTTCATAAAACGCCCGGAATCAGCTACCCATGAGGCGCCTTTTAACTCAAACAAGTTCCCAATTCTATTTTTTACTTCACCAACTAATACTTCACCAACTAAATGGTAAGTTACTGTGCGAATAAATATTTTCTTTCCAATAAATTCATCAAGTTCATTAATTTCAAGAGCAGTGTCATCTTCTTCTAACACTTGGTCTTTAATTTTTTCCCAGGTTTGATCTGAGATACTAATTGTTTTCATAACAATTCCTTATATTTAATAATTAATACATTTGTGTGAAAGTGAGCGGAATCGCACCGCTTATTGTTCTGAGGGCTTGCTAGCCTAAGAACTGTGTTTCTGTATACACTACACTTTCTCTTTTGTTACTCTGTCTCGTAATGTGTTGACATCTCTTCAAGATTTTTAATAAGTTTTTTTTGTGATTTTTTGATTTCTTTTAAGCAGTTATTCCATCCCTCATTATATTCCTGGTTAAAAAAACTTGACTTCCATGGGGTTGTTGCTCTAAAAGCAGTTTTTAGTGTAAAGATTGTGTCTGCAACTGGGTTCATATATCTGTATGGGAAGAGAAGGTATCTCTCCGGTAAGGGTAGAAACGGTGTTATGTTCTCCTCTCCCCATAGTCCTTTCAGTTGATTGTTATTCTTTTGATAAATTTATCCATTTCTCTGGAATCTTTTGACATTTGATCAATCATCCCTGCAGAGTGTGCAGCTTCTATTAAATAGGTCAACATTCGCACTTCTTCATCTCCAATAGTCATCCCTTTAAACTTTTCTAATTCTTTGATTGTCACTTCTAATAATTTTGTCATTTTAAGTACTCCTCATTTGGTTGGTATTCATACTGTGCTGATGCATATCCTACGTCATATCCTTCGGAGTATCCCGCATCAAATGCCTGCTCCATAAGTTTATGCATGTCTGCATCAATAGATAAGTTCTTCATGGTAAATCTGTTAAATCTCTCTTTGTCGTAGGCGTCCCAGAGATCATTTCGTAAATCTGTAGCAAGCATATTTTCCTTTTATATAGGTAATATTAATATACATTTACTGTACATCATGTATACATGTATGTCAATGGGGCAGTTTGAGAAATTAGAGAAGATGATCAAGTACAGTCTGAGTAAACTCGTCTGGTGGTGGGGTTTTTACAGGTGGGAGTGTTTTTGGAAGAATCGCCGGTTTTTCTAGAGCGATCTTGAGGGCTTTGGCTTGTATTTCGATAATCCAGCGTTTATCAGGTTCTGTCTTGTATCTATGCCTGAGAATATCTAATTCTTTTTCTATTTGTTGTTGTACTGTCATAGAGTACCCAATCTTTTTCTTCTGTAAAATTCTATAGCACCAAGGTTTTCAATAGAATTCAGATCTTTCGGTTTTTTAGGGTAGTTCTTTGGGGTTTTCTTAAACTTTTTCTTTTTCCAGTTGCTAATATTTTTTTCGTATTTTTTTAAGACAACTGATTTCTTTCGTGTTGCTTGTACAGCAAATCCGCCATTAAGTACCGCAAGTTTCATCTTAAATACTTTTTTATATATTCCCTGTAAGCTGAATTTTCCTTTTATTGTATGAACATCTGTATGGCAGGTACTACAGAGAATAATTAAATCATCTTCTCTCTCTTTTGTTTTCCTTTGGTAGGTCAGATGATGAACAACAAGTGATTCGCCGGATTTACAGATAAAACACTCTTTACTTCTCCCATAGTACGGGTTATCTAACACCTTTTGACGTAACTCTTTCCAATGTGGTGTCTGTAAATATTCCTGATACTGTTCTCTACTATTCATAAGACCTTCTTGCTGTGGTGATCGAGTGTGTATTAACCCCCCTACCCCCAAATCAGAGATTGTACTAAGTTGAGCGATTACTTCAGCGTCTTCACTATTTCAGAAAACGGAGCAACTCCCTCCATTCGCTCGAAGGGACACGTCGCTACTACACGCCTCTTGCTTATGGAGCCACCTGTCAAATCTACAGGCTGAGGAGAGATCGGTTTTTGAACCCTCGGATTACCGCCTCTTTTAAGTGTATATTCCTGCCCGATACAGGTCGGGTATTGAGTGTGCTGTTTGGTACTTCCAAGCACTCTACTCCTTCAGACATGTAGACCTATTCTGTGCTACGTACCAGGCCAAGATCATTTGACCCAGTACGTAAAACAGAAACAAAAAACCACCTATTTCTGCTGGCAACCTTACTAGAGTAAAGTTCGGCAACTTTTAGATTGCCATGAGAAAGAAGTGGTTAATTCCTCTAGTATTATACACCCGTTGCCGCAGGTGTGTTATCAGTAAACAATACTTTTATTAAATGCGCAATAGTGTAAACTATATCAATCGTTAGATTAGCCTGTGAAAGGAGAGTCTTGGACATGAGCTACCAAACGTGGTGCCTTATGGTCAATTACGAGATGCGCAACCGCTGCCGTTCTCGTAAGCTCTAACTTCATCCCCGCTGTTCTTCCGTTTTACCCCCTGTTATGGTTTAGCCCTGGCAGGGGCTTTACTTTCCCCCTCATCAGCCAGAAGTGCAATTGCAGTCTGCTGCGCGAAGTAGTTGTACAGCTGCTTAGCAAGTTCTTTATGATTTCTACGGTCTAAAACGTCTCTTTTCTTATGGCAGCTCACACAGAGACTTTCTGCGTTCGCAACTGACGAAATCATGGCATGTGAGAGTTCAGGGTGGTACTGGATAGCAATAGCTATACCTACCACATGATGTATTTCAAGGTATGGGGGGTTGCACTCGTATTTCTTCTTGCCACACTCTTCACAACAAAACCCAGACCTCTTGAGGGTCTCTATCTTTGTCTGTTTAGAAAACTCACAAGCACTGGGACGTTTTGATTTGTTTTCATGCATACTTCCATTTAAAACCACCGGCTTTATTTCTAAAACCTTTTGCGACTTTTATAATACAACTGTCATCTATTTTGAGGTTTAACTTTACTGAAGCAGCAGAGTTCCATTTTTTTATAAACTCATTTGATAAGGTTAGTTGAATAATTGGTTTACCAATTCCATGTTCTACATTTCTTTGAAAAGTTACCCACTCTAAATTATCTACAAAATTATTTTGACGATTCTTATCAATATGATTAACGACAAGGCTGATTTTTTTTCTTTTAATAAAATTAAGTGCAACTAACCTATGAATTCTATGAGTTTTTTGTTTCTTTTCTTTCCACAGAGCTACCTCAAAATAGCCATGATTGCCAAGAGCTGGTCTTAATATCTTAAATCCATACTTTTTTTTATCTTCTCTAACATGAGGAATTCTTCTAACTCTTCCATAAGAGCTTATTTCATAATACTCAGCATATCCATCAATTGGTTTCCATTCTTCGGGACGTTTTCTTCTTTCAGACATTATTGTTTCATTCCTAATGCAACGGTGTGGTCATAGATAACGTGTGGCTCGCTGTAGTACTCTTTTTTCCAGCCAATTGCTTTTGTTTGGGCTTTGCTATCACGGTACGCCTGATCATAGGGTTTCTCAGTAAAATCCTTAGAATGAAATCGTGTAGAGTTGTATATAGACTTATCGAGCATCTCATCGTAGAGATTAGACCCAACCATACGCAGAATCTGCTCGAGGTACAATCCGACGTCACTTGCTTCTTGCGCCATCTCTTGTGCAGTTTCTTGATTTGGATTTGAGATGTAGTCCAGCAGTGCAGGCACAAACTCCCCAAATTCACCTTCAAGAAGTTCTCCAAGTCTGAGTAAATCCCTGTTATTTTCTCTCATAGATGGATGTCCGGCCTCGAAGTGGTCTAGGTGTTCTTTTAGAGAGATCATGATTTCCTTTCAAGTATTGCTTGTTTTAAATATACGCAAGCATCAAGCATTTCTTCGTAGGCATCTTGTAGCGCATCACGGCCATTGTTTGGTTGCAAGCGTACACCATATCGAGAAAACCCAAGGTTATCACGGTTTTTCATGTCCTGTATCACACTATTCCATACAGGTTCGTTATCGTTTTTGATTGGGTCTGGTTGTGTCATAAGAGTTCTTTTAGGTATAAAAAAAACGCCCTGGGAGTGGGCGTCTTCTTTAGTAATTATTTTGTTGTTTCTTTTATGTACTGGTTGATGAATCCTCCCAGTAAGGCGAGGACTCCGGTAACCAGCGGTGTATATTGCCCGAAGTCTACATTGCCCAGTTGTGTGATCATCATAGTCGCAAACACCGCAAATGCACTGATTCCGGCTGATTTGATTAATGCTGGAATATCACTGGTTGTGAGTGATAGTGCAGGTGATTTGACTACCTTGCGAGGTTCTGCGTGTTTTTTTGGTCTAGGCATGTTTCCTTTTTAGTAATTTTCTAAATGATTCTACTAGTGAATTTATGACTTGAATAGCTTGTTTTTCTTTTCTCTTCTCTTCTGCCTGAAATTCTACTTTATCCAATCGTACAAGAAGGTTTTCAATTCTATCCCCAGATCTTTTTCTCTCTATCTCTAAAGCAACTCTTAAACTTTGAGCTTCATGTTTGAGTGTTTCTACCTCAGAAAGGTATGTCTCTTCCATCTTTTTCTTTTCACGCTCTGCTGCTCGTATTTTTTCTTCTAGATCAAGTGTACTTTGAACATGACTTAAAATATCGGACTCTGTAGAAGTCGTGAGTAAATCAAGTTTCTTCGCTAAGTCTTCAACAAATGACAGGTGTTTTTTATTCTTGTCTTCAAGAGCGAATATTTCTCTTTTAAGTTCTTCGTTCTTCTCCTGTGCTAGTGTGAGTGCTTCAAGCGTTTTTGCATGCTCAGCTCGTTCATTTTGCAGAGGATCATAGGTAAGTACTGTGTCTGTCAGAATATGCCTTTCGGTTACTTTGTATATCTTACAGAGCCAATGTACGCCTTATAACTTGTACTTGGCTTAACTTTTCCATCAAGTGAATCGACAATTTTCCCGTTACCGATCATAAGAAAAAAGTGAGATGGCCACGTTGCATTTACCCATACCTGTCCAATTACTGGCACTCTTGGGAATACGTGAATCCATGCCCAGACAAGCGCGTTGTTATAGTTTCGATCTCTTGAGACGAATTTGAGCTTAGGGTATGCAAGTGGTACTCTGTCCCAATAAATAAGCGCTCCAGTAAATGCTTTTACTTTCTTGAGTGCGTCATTCACTTCTGCAGGTGTAATTGCTGTATCAAATAAATGATTATGTAAGTTTGCAATTGCAGTGATTGCACATCCATACCCACCAATTGAAAGAGTAGAGAACCCGAGCTTTTTGGTTGACCACCTTTTGTCTGTTTGTGAAAAATATGTTGGCATAATCTTTTTTCTTTCTATGCAAATAGTATACACTATCGTCTTTTTAGCAACTCTTTAATATCTTGATTCATTTCTTTCTGATTTGATAACAATTGATTCATTTGTGGTTCAAAAACATCTTTTCTTACAAAATTATCTTGTTCTTCTGCTTGAATCTCTAACTGATATTTGACGTCACCTATAGCCTGATATACAGGAGTAAACTTGTAAGCCATCCAAAGATTAAGGAAAGCCACAAAAAGAGAGACCACAATAACGACAAGCTCTCGCGTTTTAAGAATAACGTCAATAATTGTAGAAAAACTCTTCTTATCTGTATCAGGTATGTAGTGACTATTCTGATTTTTTTTTGCCATGTTTTTATAAAACTACTTCACCCTCAACTTCTGTTTTCGGTTCGTTTTTCTTGAGCTTTTCACTCAAAATAGATTCAATGATTTGTAAATTTTGCTGTGACATCTGCAATAACTTTGTTTGATCGTATGCCAAAGCTTTGAGTTGATCCACAGTTTGTAGTTTTAAATCTTCAATAGACATAGGTTTCCTTTATATATTTTCTGCATCTACAAACGATGCAAGTAGTTGATCTTTTTGTACTGGTTCATTGCCTTGTGTAGGCTCTGGTTTTACTGCTTCTGCAGCTGCTGCATCTTTAATCATTTCATACCCAAGTTTCGCAATTGCTTGAGACCTAGTCATCACTTCCCCGTCTAGAGTGACTTCTGTTTCTCCTGTAGAAGAAACGTCAAATTGTGGGGTAGGAAAGCCCACAGCATACTCTCTAGTTGCGCGAGTAGAAGCATCTTTGTAAGGCTCTAAACTGACCATTACTTGTGAGTGACCATTCCTTACAACTGAAAGTTGTTTGAGAAACCAATACTCTGCGGTATATCCCGCTTGTTCGTGTGTTTTGAATAATGCCATATACTCCTTTATTATATATTATTGATCTTCTCTTGTATTTAAGCTACCTGTTACATATGAAGGTGTACCAGTAGTTGATCGGGCGGCAAGCGTAAACCATTCACCAGGCTGGATTGTTACCTCTTCAGAGTTTAGTACACCATTCCCAAAATGATGATCGAATTCACCGGTATCTCCTAAGTGGAAAGTAGCTACAAGCTGATCGCCTGTACTGTAAGTTACCGTTGTTGCTGCGGTATCCCACAATGAGGCTGAATTACTTGATAAACTTTGGAAATTGGGGTTGCCTACTAAAGTACCGTTTTTGATAAGATAAAAAATACATGGGGAAGTGTGTTTTAGCGCTCCCGATATATTGAGAAGGTTTATAACAGTCTGGTTAGTTCGCCCACTATAATATCGACTATTTATAACCGTGAATAAAGCTTGAAAGTTGGTTGGTCCTACGGTAGTCAAAGTGTTAAAGTAGGTAAATCTATTCCCGTGTAGTGTTTTACCACCCTCAATAAATCCAGCAAACGATCCTACCCTAACGGTTAAATCGGTAGTTGACCCTGCCGAATAAGCGGCCATTGTGAAAGGAAATGAAGGGTTGCCAAACGAGGTAGTAGTTAGAGTGTTGGGAAGCTTCATGGTGTGAACCGTCACAAAATCGGCATTATTAGATCCACTCGGTGTAACTTCTATTTGAAAACTAATAGCTCCATATCCAAGGTATTGAATGCCTATTTGATACACATTGCCCTTAGTTGGGTCAAGAGTAATACCACTAGCGCCTGTACCATCTAGTTTGTCGCCGTTCCAGGTAGATTGAGGGATAAATGACTCATTAGAAGCTGCGCCTGCTTTCGTTTGAGCAAAAGCTGCTGCTGCGCCTGTCGTACCGGCTCCAAAAGAAAATGTACCGGCGTTTGTACCTACTGCCTTTTTAACAAAAACAACTGTTGCACCACTTGAGTAAGCGTCCCATCCTGTGTAGGAGTCATAAGTGGCAATTTCCCAGACTGTTCTTTGAATGTTTGATGCCGCGGTAACGGGGACGGTAAAAGCAACGCTATTAAGCGTAATAGTGACATTACTTGCCGAAGTAGCACCTGTAGTAACGGTTAGAGTTTGTACTTCTCGCACACCTCGATTGATATAAAGAATACCGAAAGCTGGAGCAACCCCAGAATAACCGTTGCCAGTCGCCTCTCGGTAGCCAAAGTACACCCCATCTTCAGCGTGTCCGAATCCTGCTATTTGGTATGAGTAAGTAACTGGAGTGGTAAATCTGCCAGCAAACCTACCAACAATACCTTGACCAGCTCTATATCGGAGTCGTTTTCTGCCTAGGATAACCCCTTGAGAGAGAGATGTAGTACCAGTTGATACTACAAAGTTACTGTCAGAGGCTGTCGCAGTTCCTGTACCACTAGCAAAAGTAGTTTCTTGGCCTGAGTTAATCCCGTAGACTGCATCTGATTGAAAAACTGGCGTAAGATTTTCGGCATGAACAGACCCAAAAGGAAGACGGGGAGAATGGATTGCTACCTCTTGATGTCCTTCTGCGGTAGATACTGCATCAGTATAAGAGCCGTTATCAGTTTTTAGTTGTGGTTTTATCTTTTGAAAATATGACATATTTCTCCTATAGTATGATCCAGTTTGAGCCGTTACTTTGTACTTGTAAGTTTGAAAGTGTGCTGACTGTTTGAGTAGTCAAACCGTCAATTGTCTGGCTTGAGGTAGTAGCTGCGGTGATCGTCCCTACTCCACTGTTTTTGATGTTATAAATACGCCCTGTGATACCGACTGCTGTAGGTAAAGTGACAGTGAATGTACCAGAGGTGCAATCGATGGTGTAGTCATTTGCCGTGGCGGTATAGTTAGCTGTCTTAGCTACATAGGGCAATTCTAATGAGCCACCAAAACTTACTCGTCCTAAGTTTGTTTTAATTGCATATGCATTTGTAATGCTACCACCTGAGATTGAGTCAACATAAATACCGTGAGCAGTAGTAGCAGTACCGCTATTGGTAAAGTCAATATACAACCCGTTCATGGTTGTTGTTGTCTTTGTGCTGTTTGTTCTCACCTCAATAAATGCACCTGTTACTTCTGGTACTGTTCCAGATCCAGCGTTATATGCGCTATACCAAAGACCTCGAACAAGTCCGGAAACTGATCCCGTAGATTCATGAGCTGCGTACCCATAGATTCCGAAAACATTTGTTGAACTCACAGAACCTATTGATGTGGAAACTCGAAAATCTGCTGCTCCAAGAAAATCAACGGTTCCCGAACCATAAAAACCTACATTCGAAGCAACACCAGCATAATAAGAACCAGCAGTATTTACCCCCGCAGCAAATGTATTAAAGTATGCATTGTAAAAACTTGCAGCACTTCCAAGATTTACGGTGTCAACTGAAACAATTCCTCGGTTGGTTGTAGTTGAAGGGCTTGTGTTGATTCCAATTGCACCATTAGCATTGACCTGCATTTTTGCAGTTCCTGCCGAAGTTCTTAATATAATTGGATTTGTTATCTGCGTTGAATGAGATTCGACAATCAACTGTGTTATATCTTGTCTTCCATCTATATAAACTTGATCGTTAAATTCATGTAATCCGCGAGCTGTAAAGATCGCATAGTTATTTGTGGCTCCTGTTACTGGCCCGACATACACACCATATTGATTTGTAGTCGTTCCGCCAGATGATTCTATAAAAAAATATCCCGCATATGCGTTTGTTGTTACTCCAGAAGCTCCCTGATAGTTGTAGACAGCAAAGTTGCCACCGTAGGCGTTTGTAAGCGTTCCGTTTCCGTAGTTATACGTGGCCATGTTCATTCCTGTTAGTCCTGCTGCTGTTTGCCCAGCAGTGATGTTGCTCACAGCGCCAAGATCTGCGCCAGTAATAAACCCTGTAGAACTGCTCGCTGAGTTAAGATATACATAACTCACGGTACCCGCATAGTTTTGTGTACCTGTGGCGGTAAGAGCAAGATTTGCATCAAAACCAACCTTGGTATAGTAGACATTGTCTGCCGGAGCATCCCACGCAGAAAACGCTGTTTTATTTGTAGTAGGAACTACTTTGAGGTTATTTGTCCCAGGATCATTAGACATGTCAATTTTGAGATACCGTGCATCACCAATACCTATCAAATTAGTAGCTGATCCAACTCTCTGACCTAAAGACATTATCTTCTCCCTTTTTGCTGTCTTCCACCAGCCGTATTTCTATTTGTTCCAGAAGATCTTCCTCCAGATCCACCTTTTTGTTGCTGCTGTCTTCCACCTTGAGCAGACCTATTTGTTTGCGGAGCTCTACTTGGAGCAGGATTCATTCTGTTTACCTGAGGTGCTCTTGACTGGGCAACTCTTGTTTGTGTTTGTCTATTTTGTACAGCATTTGCAATTCTTTGCTGTATATTTTGTGGTCTACTTTGTGAAACAGATGGAGAAGAAACCGATTGTCTCGGCTGTATTGATTGGTTGCTTTGAGAAGACATCTGTTGAATAGGCTTTTGAGGAACTACTCTATCTTGTAAAGATTCTGGGATATCTTCTTTTTTCCCTTGTGTAAATGTACTAAAAACATCTTTTGCAGCACTTGTAAGCGGTTCTAAAACATTTTTGAATCTTTCAGCTGGAGCAATTGACTGAGCAGGCTGTATATCAGGTTTTTCTGATTTAAATGGGGTCATTTGTGCTTGCTGACGAGCTGGTTGAATAGTCTGATCTTGTTTTTGTAAAACTGGAGCAGAGCTTAGTGTTGGCTTTTGATCAATAGTTGGCATTGTTTCAAGATTAGAAAACTGTGGAGAACGCTGTCCGACTGGCATTGCCGCAGATTTAAATGTTGAAGTTTCATTAATAGCTGGCATCTTTTCAATGTTTTGTACAGATGGTGGCTTTACAAATACATTTAAAAATGACTTCTTTGGCTCTTGATTAATCGATGGCATGTTCTCAAGAACGCTTGCTGTCTTTTGAATAGGTTGCTCTGTGACTGGTGTTTCTTCTATTTTTGCAAACGTATCTTTTATTGGTTGATCTTGTGGAGCGTTTGTTAAATCACTAAAATTTTCTCCCTCAAGACTTTGTGCCATTTGTTTTGATTTATTTGCCATTTCCTGAGTATTTGCCATAAACTCAGCATTTGTTGCACCACTGCCCTGCACTTTCTTCCTGGCAGTAATTAAGTCATCTGTTTCAGCAGCTTGAGCGACTCCATTGTCTTTAAAATATGCAGCGAGCACTTTTGCAGACACTTTCGGATCAAGTAACTTGTTTGGGTTGTTAACGAGATCTTCTCCGATTCTGTCACCATATTTTTTATAGTTATAGTCATGGGTGAGCTGGATAAACCCTCTTCCCTTGAAATCTTTCCCGCCTGAGTAGTTTTCTTGAAGTCCTGCAATATAGTCATTTCTTGGATTAATTCCTCTTTGAGCCATTTTTTCTTCTTTAGGAACAAATCCTGATTCATGTCCTGCAGTCACCATTGCATAGCTAAGTACTTTTGGTGTGAGAATTCCCTCTGTTTGCAGCGCTGAAGCAATATCTGGAAGAGCTTTGCGCGCATTTTCTCGTTGTTCTTCTGGAAGTTGAGAAATAATCTTGTCTTCAAGTGACTGAGGAATTTTTACTGCAGACTCTTCTTTTTGCACTTCTTTTTCAAGAGCTTTGTCGGCAGCAGGCAATTTTGCTTCCCCCGGCGGCATCACAACAGCGTCTTCTTGAGAGCGTTTTTCAGGTTCTTTCTGCTGTTGTGGTGTATATGACTTTTGTTCGTAAACAACACTGTCGTCAGCCCCACGAGAGACGTTTGGGGTATTTTCATCAATTGGTTGAATGTCAGAAGTATCTTTTACTCTTCCATCTGCATCAAATGCTTCTAGAGAGACGTGACTTCCTGATACGTTTCCGCTTTTTCCAATTTCTGCAATCTGCTCTCCGGGCTTAATTCTGTCTCCAGGCTTGAGCCCTCGCAAACTTCCTTTATTTAAGTGAGCCATGTCTAGCACCTCACCTGTATCAGTTCTTCGCACAACTATCTGATTTCCAAATCCACCATTATCTCTATTTTTTAAATTTCCGTCACCATGACCATCAATTGCTTTAACTACCTCCAGATCTGATTTAAATGGGTTATTCAATTTATCTCCAACATTTCCTCTAAAGTCAGTTCCCCAGTTTCTTCCGCCTGCTGTAGGTTCAATTTTTGGATTATAGTTTGCATATGTTTGTGTCACATATGATCTTCTCCCAAGCATGGCATCAACTACCCCAACACTTCCTCCAACACCAACACCGCGAACAGTTGGATTTTTTACATCACCAAAGTCTTTTTTGAACGGTGCTCCAGGGGCTCTTTGAGGCTGTTGTGCCTGAAGAGTTTTCAGCATTTCTTGTGGAATCTTAATAGCTCCTTGTGCCTGCTGCTGACCCATAGCTGGCATTTGTTCAATGACGGGTGGTTGGACAGAAGTCTGTGGTTGAGTAGGTGCTTGAGTTTGAGGTATTTGAATTGCTCCAGTGCTTAGAGTTTGACCCGATGGAGTAGCTTGAGTATTTTCTAGCTGCGTATTTACTTGTTGTAATGTTTGGTTGGTCTGAGGCTGGGTAGCTACTTCCTGAGTAGTTTTGGGGGCACTTTCTGAAGTTTCTTTTCTTGATGCATAGAACTCAATAGCATCATCTTCTGTGCCGTTTGTCTCATTTTGGATCATTTTGACATCGTTAATTGCTTTTACGAGATCAACCTGGTCATTAATCTTCATTCGGTTTTTTAAACGCTGAATGAATGCAAGATTCATATTTAATCTAGTGGCGAGTTCTTGGAGTTGTTGGTCATTCATAAATAAAAAAAGACAGATCTTTCGACCTGCCTGAGAATGTTTCTATAGGTAGTAATAGATAGTATACCCCGACTTATTCGTATCGACAAATATGTGACATGGTATATATGTCAAAAGAATACTAAGTAACTAAACTCATACTAGACATGTATACATATTGTAATACAATACTATACATGTTAAATATTTTATTCTTTCTATTTGTTGTTTTACCTGTAGGACTTATTGTTCTTGCACTTATTCCAACGATACTTCTCTCACTCGTAGCACTTTTCACAAAAAAGAACTAGTTATATCTCTTTTTATCTAGTGCACGAATAATTCGTTCTTGACTTGATCTGTTCAAAGAATTGACATTTTTAAGTTCTGGAAAGTCTGCGTAGATCCTTTTCTGCTGAGCACCACCCTTTGTTTCGATTGCGCGTTTTATGATCTCTGCGCTTATATTGCGGCGACCATCGCCAACTTTTGGGGATTCTTTTGCATAGCGAGCTTGAATATTAGTGGTTACAGATCTAGGATTAGTATTAATACCACCGGAGCTACTTTGCTTAGCTTTTTTTAACAAATCTTTTGACTTTTCAAGCGCATCTTCAAAAAACTTTTCTCCAGGATGGCTTCTGACAGCTTCTTCAGCCCACCTTACATCACGCTCAGCAAATCCGATCGGATCGAAATCCTCTGGTTTTTTTAATGTCCCATCAGTGTTTCTGTATCCTGCCTTTATATCCTTTTCTAGAGAGTCAGCCCTTTTTTTGTTTCTTTCTTTTAACACCACATTTTCACTATCTGGAACAGGTTGGATAACGTCTTTTCCGTTTACGAATCGACTTGCAAGTGTCTCGTTTGCAAGGTCTTCTCCGGTTCTGAGGTTTCTAGAAAGAACGAGTGGCTCTGGTTGTGTCACAGTAGATTGTTGCACAGGAGTTGTAGACTCTTTTAATGTAGATGTATCAAGTGCTGTTCCAGTTAAATCACCTACTTTGGGTGGTTGAGTATTCATTACTGGTGTTGTTCTTGTTGGAGTATCCATACTCATTAGTGTTTTAGACTTTTCACTTGGTGAGTATGATCTGAGTTTTTCTAAGAAAGAAAGATCACCTTCTGAGAGAGGGTCTGCTTGCCTCACGACATTGAGTGCACCTCTTTTAGCGAGAGGATCTGCGAGGTTACCGATAAGCTTGCCGAAACTTGCCCCTTTAGCACCTTGACCTGAGAATTCACCTTCTGCAACTGCTGGAAGGACTTGCATAGCAGTATGTTGAATATTGAGTGCCTGAGCAATCTTATCTCCACCCTCAACTCCAGAAAGAGGATTTGTTAACATATCTTTTAAGATTTTCCCAGTGTGTGAGGAATATAGTGATTCTATTTGTGGAGCTGTATCTTGTGTGAGAATCCTTCCATTCTTGTAAAATGTTGTCGCTCCTTCATTTGCGTTTACTCTAAGGTCATCAATCTTTGAGAGAGAAGTTCCGCCGTTTCCGTCATCAAGTTTCTGTGTAATTGTACTGATATAGTCTTCGAATCCTTGAGGGTATGCTCTTTGATACTGAGCAACCTGCTCGTTTTCAAGAAGTTTCTGTCTTACCTCGCCAGCAACGTCTTCAAGCGACTGTCCGCCAATCTTTGCATCAAGTTCTGAAAGTTGGTCTTTAATATATGCCCGGGCATTCTTACTCATTGTAGAAAACTCTTTAAGTGCTTCCCTTGGGTTTTGTTTTGTTGTGTATCTGGCAAAGTTTTTTGCAAGCTCTTCATATCTTTCAGGATTACTTGCATACTCACCTGGGTCAACCTTCATAAGAGTTGTGGCAAGTCTACTTGTTGCTTCTCCAGCGTCAACTCCTGCAACTTTCTTTCCAAGTCCCTTGGCCATTTCTGATCCTTTTGTAAATGGAGAGAGCAGTGTTTCTCCTGTTTTTGTTTCAGCAAACTTCTCAGCTCCACCTTTTATTCCAGATCCGATCATAGATGCACCTTTTCCTGTGACATCAAGAACGGCTTTTCCTGCCTTAAATGGGGCACTAATCGCTGTTGAAAGTCCTGTATCTGCAGCTCCTAAAACCTTTGATGGAGCAAGATCAGATGGAGTAAATGCTTTAGCGTTTGTTGGATTAAGTGCTTGATCAGCAAGTGATCGTGTTTGACCTCCGACACTTCCCATACCACCCGTAATAGCTCCTAGTCCGAATGAAAGTGGAATGTTTGCCTGAGATCCTGTCGCAGCAGAGAATGCAACATCTTCTGCGGTGTTTGCAACGCCTCCAGTAACCGCTCTGGCAAACCGTGATGCAATTGGTGAGGCAATATTTGCTCCTACAGACTGCATTGCTCTGTCAGTGAGCGGGTTAGTAAATCTTGTGAGTCCTCTAGCCTGAGCGGTAGACACTGCACCTGACCCAACAGCTTCACCAATTCTTCCCATGTCTAAACCTTCACCAGATGCAAGCTGTCGTGCACCTTCAACTGCTCCTGAGAATCCTGATCCAACGAGTGCTCCTCCAAGAGTCATTGCGGGAGCTCCAGTGGCAAGAAGTGCTGTTTCTGCAGCTGATCTGAACAATTCTTTTCCTTTTTGACCGTATTCTTTTGCTTGTTCACCATACGCAGTTCCACGGTTGACATCCTGAGTCAAAGAGCTCTGTAAGAACTTCTTTGCTTTTTCTGTTTCCCCACGTTGAATAAGCATCTGTGCGATTTCCCGATCTTTTTGTGATTGGAACTCCTGTGTAGCCTGTGCTTCTTTTCGAAGTCGCTGTGTCTCTGGTGAGACGAGTGCTGCTGCTTCTCCTAAGAGAGAACCAAATTTCCCTGCAGTGCTGTTAATTTTTTCTTTTGCACCTTTAAACACACCTCCTAAAAAGCTTTGTTTCGGCTTTACTGGCTCTGGATCAGGAATAAACCCTGATGGAGCTGATTGAAATTGTGGTTGTTCATCTTGATCTGGAATAAATGGCATTAAATCCTTTCATAAAGGTTTTCATCAAATTCACCGGCAGGGACACTTCCTGTTTTTCCTGATGATTTTAATTTTACCCGAATAGTTCCTGCATTATTTGTTGCAGGACTACTTGTAGATGGCGCAGTTGTAGAAGCTAACATAGCGTCTATTTCTGCGTCACTTACTCCATACGCACGAAGAGTTGATCTCACATCATTAATTTTTTGGTTTGTTTTAGAACTCAACCTGTTTAAATTATCTTGTTCCTGCGTCCCAGCTGTAGGAAGAATTTTATTTGCCTGTTTAATTTCTTGCTCTGAAAGAGCAGATCCAAACATATTGTTTCTAATTTGTGCCTGAAGATCATTAATAGCAGCCCTTGCTTTTGAGCCAGCGTCGCTTCCACCAGTTCCAGCAAATTGTGATAATGGCCCGGTTGCTCCGATCCCGATATCCCGGACTCTTCCAGTGGTTTTACCACCAATAGCGTTTCTTAGTGATCCTTCAACTCCTTTTAATGCTCCTATTAACCTGATGGCGTCCATAACTTTTTTGCTGTCATCAGTTGTAAGATTATATCTATCCTTCAAACCCATAACCACATTTTCTTTTGGCTGCGTTCCACCGGATGCGCTCAGAGCATTTACAACCTGTGTTCGAAGTTCTGCAGGGACATTAGTGATATTCATGTCACCTTTTTGAATCAAATCAATATATCCTTGTACGTTTGGATCAGATGTTGCGCCAGATGCTCGTGGAATACCTATCTTATCCATAATCTCAGGGGAGAGACCCATTGCACGAAGTTCTTCTGGAGACTCTTTAAATGCCCCGAAAGCTTGGGAATTAATCCGGGCAAGCTCATAGAGCTGGTCTTGAGACAAATCCGGATTTTCTCGAACAATCGTGAGAAATGGTTTTGATCCTGAAATAACTTCATTTAAAATAGTATCTCCGCTTTTTCCCTGTCTCTGCTTCAGACTGTCAAAAATAGTCATCTCTGGAGTAGCAAGCTGTTTCATGCGAGATTCTTGAAGCATTTTTTCCTCAGGTGTTTCGAATTTGTACTCTTGCCCACTAATAGGATCTCTCACGACTCCGCCGACCTCTTTTGCGTAGTTATATTGTCTCTCAAAGTCTGCTTGTTTTCGTGCTTCTTCTGCTTCTCTTTTTGCCTGTTCTGCTTGCTGCTGCGCAGAAAAGAGTTTAACCATGTTCTCAATTTCTGATCCAATCACACGCTCTCTTGATGCTCTTTGTGCTGAAGCCATGTCAAACACACCCTGAGCTGCCTGTTGTTGACCACTTACAAGTCCTGCCTGAACAAACGGACTGATAATTCCAGGAACTACAGCAGTTTGTGCCATCTGGTTAACATCAAAGTTTGCAGGTCCACTTGCAATCGTTGCTTGAGCGTTATTTGGATTAAATGCGCCCATTTGAGTTGTTTGTGCTCTTCGTGCGGTATCAGCTGCCATTTGTTGCTGGTTTGTTTGTTGATACTGTCCAGCAAGCTGTTGATCAAAGTTAGATAACTGCTCAATTGCAGAAAGTCCGGTCTTTTGACCCTGAATACCTTCTTGAAGCTTTGTGTCAGATGAAATTGCCTTATCAGCAAGTGCTTGACGAACTGCTTCTGGATTTGTACCAACCTGTGAAACAGTCTCGTCCAACTTTTTCTGGTATGGGTTGTCTGATGAATATGTACCGGATACAGTGTTAACCATAAATTCTCCTTAAACTTTCGATAAGCTTTCGTTTTGTAATCTAAATCCTTCTTGAGTTGACCGTGCTTGAAACTCTCTGTTGTATTCAGAATCACCAAGTTGAAGCGCTTTGTCTTGTCTCTCTTGATTCTTTTCACTCAAATATTTTGCAAATTGTGATGCAAGATCTTCTGTACCACGTTTTTGTTTGATGGTTTCATCTTCAAGTCCACGCTCTTTTCCGTACTTCAAGTCCTCTTCACTCTTGCGAAGCGCTCTATCAATCGCCTCTCTTCGTAGCTGTTGACGAGTTTTTTGGTTTGTGTAGTCAGTTTGAAGAACATTTCTTCTAAATGCTTGTTTTTCCCCAAGTTTTCCTGACTGAAACTGTGCCAGACCACCCTCAGACACACCTCTTCTCATTAAATCACCCTGAAGAGCTCCTGTCTCCGCTTCATTTTCCATACCTTGCTGCATAAGAGCCTGCTCATACTTCTGTTGATCAGAGAGGACATCTACACCAAGTTCTTGCTGTTGTGCTCCGTAATTCTCTCTTCCTGCGTTATAACTTCTTGTATAATCTTCACTAATTATTCTGTTTCCCTTTTCATAGTCTTCAGTTAAACGTCTTTTTGCTCGTTCAACATCACCCTGCTCCTCTGCAAGTATGCGGGTATAGTACTCATTAAGCCTGTTATAAGCATTTTGATAATATTGCTGGTAGTTTGGTACTTCAAAAGCCATATATTGCCCTTAACTTGTTTATGCTAGTTTTACAGCCCAAAACTTTGTATTTATTCCAATAAGAACCGCAGATCCTAAGTTGTGCAAGAAAGTTATTTCAATGTAATCACCGGCATTTACAGAAACAATTTGTGAAGAAAGACTAATAGTTCCATCTGCAACTGGAGTTGTTATTGTTTGGTCAAGTAATTCTGAATCAGAACTACCGTTTTTTGTAATTGAAACAAGAACTCTTGTAGCAGTAAGTGCTGTATTTAGATTGATTGATCCACCAACTAGGTAAATTCCTCCCTGAGTTGCTGGAATAGTTATTCTACTAGGATTTGTAGAAGTATCATGCATTGGACCGACATCAAAGTCCTCAGAACTAAAACTAATTGCTGTTGTAACTCCGGATGTAATGCTTTGAGTTCCTGATAAAGACACGCGTGTTCTTGGCTGAGTTGTAGAACTCCAAGTGCCAAATGTTGCAAGACCTGTTAAGGTTGGTGTCGCAATTGTTGGACTATTAAGAGTAGAGGTATTAATAGTTGCAGTTGCAATAGTTGCGGTATTGATAGTTGGAGTATTAAGTGTCGGTGATGTTAATGTTTTATTTGTAAGTGTCTCAGATCCGGTAAGCGTTGCTGCTGTTCCTGCGATCTTAGAGGGAGCAATATCAGCACCAGTGATAATTTGTGTATTATCAATGTTGTTTACTCCGGCAATGATCTCACTGCGATCATCATTATAGTTAGAAGCCGTTAATTGACTTCCTGTAGTGTAGGTACGTGATACCGTAACTGTTGCCATATAGTCTCCTTATGCGTCGCGAAGTCCGCGAGGTTGATACAATAAATCCCATTCTTTTATAACTACTTGTGTGTCTCGGCCAAAAATTACTGGAAGAGTCAATGGAAATACTGTTGAAGTTCCCATAGATTCTTCTTCAAAAATCAATTGATATGTATATGAAGATTCTGCTCGAAGGTTAATTCGGTGTTTTTTATTTGTACTTACACCAAGGTAAAATGGAAATTCCATTGGAAATATTCCAGAATTAACAAGAGAGCTAATATTTTCTTGCAATTCAGATGTAAATCCGTCTGGTGATCCAGAAACAGAGATGTTTGTATTTGTATCTTCTCCTGTAGTAACGTACAGATACTTATATTTTGATTTTCTTGATGTTTGGGGTCTAAGCGCTCTAGTGATAACCTTAAATGGAATTGGTTCTCCATCAATAGTTCCTACTTCTTTATTAAAATAGTAAATTTTTGATGTAGATGCAGATGTTCCAAAGAACAATCTGTCGTCTCCTAATATGGTAGACCTAAAAAACACTGTTGCTAAATGATTTTTATGGACTGTCCAACCCTTTTTTACTGTGTCATAACAAATGATATAGTTATTTATTGTTGAAGTCTCCATAGGAAGAGACCACCATGCATATCTTCCATCAAACCCAGCGGCAACCTGCTCTAAACGGTTTCTATTCACCATAGACATAGTGCCTTCAATAGATTCAGAAATAATACCGCCGTAGTTTAATTTATTAAATGATGTTCTCTTGAGTGACCGAATATGTGGCGTGTCTCCTGCAAAACTCATAAATAAAAGATCGTCTCCTGTGTTAATCATGGATCTATGAGAAGTTACCCCGTAATTAGGGAGCTCTTCAGCTAAACGTTTCACTGTAAAATCATCTGTTGTATATCCGTCAAATGTGACAACATTGTTCTTTTTTCCTATAATAAGAAGTCCTCCTACTGAATTCAGTCCGGTATTTTCGCTGCTTGATTTAGAAAAAATGTCAATGTAACTCAGTGCTCCAAACGTATCTGGAGTATTTGCATCAGAGTAATACAGCCTACTTTTATATGTAGTGTTTCCTGAAATATACAATCTGCCGTTATACCAAGATCCAAACGATCCAATGGGTATTCCTGCAGGGCGTGTATACACTGATCCGACAAGTTTTCCTACTGGATCAATCCCGTTAAGTACGTATACGCCGGTTCCTGTATCAACAAAATTTACTTGAGTGTTTGCAGTAAGGTTTGTACTTGAAACAACTACTGGATTCCCACTTCCTGTATATCTATAAACAAATGCGAGAGAGTCTCCTGGTTCGTTAAATACCGCATATATTTCTTCGCTAGTAGCAATTGCACCCAAACATTGTTTATTTGTGCCGATGTTAAAGAGCGTCACTGATCCTGGGCCTTTACGAATCTCTTCATCTCCTACCAAACAATTCTGGAGCAAAACAGACTGTCCTTGCTCAAGATACTCTGGTTTATCTTTGTTATTCATCCCTTTACTAAATATCAGCTCTGGGATGCTTTTTAATCTTTGCATTATAGTGTTCGAATATAACTAGAATTACTATTTTCAAAATTTAAATCATCTTGAAGAGTATCGAGAATATATCTACTCCCGTCAGCGTATCTGTCTTCAAGTTCTTGTTTCATCTTCTCAATGCCTACCTGAAACTTTTCGTCATATTTTGCTGCTACAGACTCTTCTTGCTGTCCTTTTCTAAGCAGCTCTGCAGAAGCTCCAATAACTAAAAGCCGTCCGTACCTATCTGGAAATGGAATTTGAATCTCGTCACTATCTGACGTTAACTCATCAATTTGCTTGATGTACCACATATATAGACCTGCAGTAACGTCAGTCTGAGGAACTGGAAGCAATCGTAAAAAGTTTCCATTTAAATCATAAAGTGGTCTTGATGTGCTGCCTTGTGTAGAGCTCGAGAGTTGAAATTTATTTTGCTCAAAATCAGTACGAATTGCTTTGTTTGCTGATTCACCAGATGTATATGTCACCTCAAGTCTTCTCATCTTAAAAAAGTCGTCTGGAAGTTGATATTCTTGAGTATTAGCTGTAAGGTCTGCTGTTGCTTTTGTCCGGTAGTAATCTTCATACGTTTCAATTACTGCGGTATACACTTCCATATACGCATAGTTCAATTCCCTATTAATTTGTGCATCAGTCCAATCAGCCGTAGAAACCTCGTCTAGGTAGACGCGCACATGATCTCGTAAGTTGCTCAATGTTTTTGCCATATACAAAAAAGGCAACTCGTTTAAAGAGCTGCCTGAGGGTGATCCTATAGGTTATATCTGTTTAATAATACCACTTTTTTACTATTCCGTCACTAAAGTCCAAGTCGTAGTGTTATTGCTTGGGTATGTCCAATTACTAGTCGGATCATTCCCATCAAATTGTATATCTTCATCAAAAGATATGTCTGAATCAAAATATAATTCTTCAAATGTTTCTGCATCAGACCACTGTGTGCTAATAACTTGTATATTTGTCCACTGAGTCATTAGATCTCCGCATTAAATACTAATCCTCCGCTTGATGTAGCAAGAAGAACATGATAAGAAAGACCGGCTGTATACGTTCCTGTAGCAAATCGAACTAAACCAAAATCTCTACCGTATGACGGAGCAGCCTCAAGAGTTCCTGTTGCATTATCAACATCTGATGCGGATCGAAGTATCCAATCAGTTCCCCGAGTTCCATTGAGTGTTACTGCAGGAACAATACGCATTCTTACTTGAAGTGGAACATACATTTCTACTACTGCAGCAGTTGCTACTGCTGATGGCCCAATCCTTCGAATGTGTTGATCTTCAAATACCTTTAAATATCTCTGGCAAAGCAGATAATCTTCAATAAATGGTCTCTGGTAGTATGCAAGTGCTGTAGTTCCAAAATTTAACTGAACTTTTGCCAAACGAAATGTATTTGTGTTTGAATCACCAAAATTTACCTGATTTGCAGATCCAACAACGTTTGCCACGTTCCACACCCCAACAGTTCCTTGATAAGTGCTTCCAGCCATTAAACAAAATCTGATTCCAATTCCTTGACCGTTGGTATAATCCCAAGTTCCGCCAGTTTCATTAAATGTAATGTTTATTGTCTTTTGTTCCCAAGTATTAGATGCATTAATTGTATATTCAGCAATATATGTACGATCTCTTCCACTGTTTGTAAATGCAACAGAATATGTTCCTGTTTTATTTGATTTCACCCAAAATGAAAGTGTGGCTGCCTGACCTTTATATGCCGTAAAATCGGATCCTTCGATAGCGTAACGGATATGTCTCTCATCTCCTGCTGAAACACTTGCCTGAGATGTTGTACAACTAATTAGCATAGAGTAGTTTACGGTAGAGTCAGGAGCGTCTGTGCTTCGTGCACAAGTAAATACTGATGTGCCAGCTTGTTGGCCCCATACAAATCGATCCGCAGTTATAGTAAGATGTGTAAGTGTTCGTGTTCCGCTTCCCATCTGCCAAATTTCCATCTTTCCGTTGTATATTGCATTTGCAAGAAGTCCATTTTTCCCGAAACCAGTTGATGTAGAAATTGCTGACTCTGTTAGTGTTCCTCCACCAGCTGCATTTGCATGTGTGTGAGTCATGTTTGTCAAATCTGATACAGTTGGGGTCGTAAGTGATTGGTTAGCAGGAAGAACTACAGTTCCGGTAAATGTTGGTGAAGCGAGATTTGCTTTTAAATTAAGAGCTGTCTGCTGCGCCGTAGAAACAGGCTTGTCTGCGTCAGAAGTGTTATCAACATTTCCTAGCCCAATGTCACCTTTAACAATTCCTGTTGGAGTAGTAATTGACGGTGACGTAAGTGTTTTATTTGTAAGTATTTGTGAACCTGAAAGAGTAACAAGCTCTATGTTGTTTGCTTTTATGACACCGGATCCTTTTGATATAAGGTTAAGACTAATATTTGAGTCATCCCCTGTTGCTGCTATAGAAGGTGTTCCAGTTGTAACACTATTAGTTATTGTTATTTCATTTGCTGGGGTTGCACTTGAGTTTGAGAGAATAAGCATCTCTCCGTTTGATCCATTTCCACTTGAGAATTTTATTCCTCCTAAACCTTTTGCTCCAAGTGTGAGCGTCACGTTACTATCAGATCCTTTTGCAAGAACTTGCGGGTTTGATCCGGTTTGAGCATTTTGTACAGCAACATAATTTACTGCAGCTGAAGCTCCTTCAAGAATTTCTATGACTGGATTATCGTATAAAGTACCATTTATCGTATCTATTTCTGGGGCAATGAGTGTTTTATTTGATAAATCTTGTGTGTTTGTTGTTCCTACTACAGCACCAGTTGCTCCATGAGTTTCTGTACTACTGGCATGTGTAGATAAGTCTGTAGAAGATGCTTTGCTGTTTAATTGTGTCTGTATGTCACTTGTTACCCCATCAACATATCCAAGCTCAGTTGAAGTTAATGTTGCTGGAATACCAGAAAGCACATTTAACTCTGCAGCGGTTGCGCTCACATCTGTTGCCCCAGTAGACAATGTATGTTTATGTCCTGGATTTGATGACGATGTATTAGAAATCTTGTAATCTAGTGATGCCGTATCCCCAGAGTTATCTACTCCAACTTTTTCCTGGATTCTATTGAGCACGTCCCCTAGATTGTTATGAATAACAGCATGTCCCTCTGAACCCATTTTGCTACCATTTACTCCAGGAATAAGGTCAGTTTTGAATGTTGTGGTGTTACTAAATGCCATTATGCACCCTCTCTTTCACTAGATACTTCCAGTACTCGAATATCATTTCCAGATGTTGATGCTATTGCATACACTCCCATATGAGATCCAGCATCAATTGGAGGTGAATATGACTGAGTCGGAACAGGCATACCGTTTGCTGTAGTTACATTTGATCCACCAATATAGATCGTGTTTGCACTATTGTTATACACAATGAGCGAGCGTCTGTATTGAAGTGGGATACTTGGAAGCTGGACAACACTTGTTGCAACAGTAATTGCAGTTGTTTTTGTAATACCACGAAGTGCGTTGATATTAATATCAGTAACTCTGCCGCCACTTGATGAAATAACTGTCTGTCCAGTAGATCCACCGTTAAATTCTTTTTCTTGAATTGCTTCGTATACCTGCGATAAGTCGTCACGTACTCCCTGAAGTGCTTCAAGCATGTCTGAAGACTCTTTAAATGAGATCTGTGTTGGAAACTTTTCAGGTTTAGGAAAAGAAGGTAACACAATCTTTTCTTGCTTTAAACTTGGAATAACTCGAGCAACTGAATCAAGTGATTTTTTTAATTCTTCAAGAAGAGACTCTGTTTTTTTCAAATCGGTTTTTTCTTGAAGAGGAATAGTTGCACTAGGAATATCTGAAAGATTTGTGATTTTAATTTCTTTCGGAAATTCTGGAAAAACTGGCTGATTTTCTACTGATACTTTTACCGTATTTGTTACTTGAACATCATTCATTCTCATTTCAAAGTTCACTGGCTGGACTGATGTATTAGGGTGAAATTTTTCTAAAGATGACTTCAATTCGCTAAAATCATTAGGTTTTTTTATAAGTTCATCTATTTTCCCTTTTAATCCTCGAGTGTTTCGTGCAACTTCTAAAAGAATATCTTCGTTATTGTTTTCAACAAAAACAGTAAATACCTGATCTTTCAATAAAGATAATTTTACCGACAACTTTTCTATGGGATCAGTAATTTGTTTTACTCCCCATGAAAGTAGCTGTCTAAATTTCAGGTCATCTTTTGTAATCATACGTGTGCTGACTTAAAAGCCATAATATATACTTTAGGAGTTCCACTATCGGCTTTATAGTGAAGCTGTCTTACTGTCCCTTTTCTAATAGAAAAGTACGTATTTGCCTTGAGTAACATTCTGTTTGTTGTTGTTACTGCCTCATCAAAATTGATGAAACAATCTGCATCAGCGATGAGCAGAACTTCGTTTCTTGATGTTTGAAGATCTTCTTTTTGGTCAGATGACGTGCATGTGACTGTCTTTGTAAAGATTGTATCTTTGATTGTATTTGCCATAATTTTCCTTATAAACTTGTTATAGTGTACATTCCGTTATTTAATTCCCTTTTTTGTATTTCAGTAGCCCTGAAGTGCTGTCCTTTCCAACCGAGAAGCCGACCGATTGGTATATTGTGTGACTTTACTTTGATGTAAAAGAACAACACGTCGTGACCACCATATTTTTTTCCTACCGTATCCCCTGGTATCTCCCTAATCTCTCCAGTGTTGAAGTCCACGGTCTGATTAACTTCGAACCAGGGCTCACTGATCTTTTCAAAGACGCTTCTGTGGATGAGGGTACATCCAAGTCCGCACCAAAGAATCTGTCCTCCCTGATCCTCATGAATATGGCTGACTCCTTTTCCAACATTGTAGTCAAGTGTAACGATGTCTTGTTTTTGTTCCAGTAGGGCGTCCAAAACACCTGGAGGAGCTTCGTTATCTTCTTCAACAAACCATATGTGTGTTGCATCACTTCGCAAAAACTCACGTACAGGAGTATTAAAACATTCTGGCATAGGCAAACCGTTTGCAATATACGGTGTGTCAATAGCCTGTGTACATGACTGAAGATTTTCAAGAACACCACTAATTGTTTTTGCATAAATCAATCCTCTAGTCGGGATTGCACAGAATACCTTAGCGTGCATATCCACTAATTTCTTGGCTCAAGTACATTTTCGACATATCTTTTCCTAAATGTCTCTCACTATGCTTATCCATGTATGTTCGTGCCTGCTTTCCTAGTAAATGCTCTCCTTCATGAGTGACAACCGACGATTTAATTTCTTTTAACATTGATGCTGAAATTGATCGCTCTTTTCCGTCATAGTAAAGAATCTTATCTCCAACAAAGTGTGATCCTACCGCCTTTTTCATCTTCTTTCCTGTATTTTCCTCTTGTGTTCTCTTTTGAGATGATCTGCCTATTGATCCTGATGAAAGCCTATTTGAACACTCTACGCAAGGTAAAACGACCCCTTTAATTCCAAACCAGTCTTTTACTTGTGCTTCGTTACTGTTGCAGTTTATACATTTCATAAATTTACGCAAAAAAAGACGAGCCTATTACAGCCCGCCTGAGAATGTTTCTATAGACAGATATACCAATATCTTACATCAAATCAGTACTTCTCTCAACTTCCCCCTAGGAGAGGGGGAGATACGTATCTACCTTAGAGATACAGACTCCCCCGTCCTAGAGTTTACCTACCTGAATAGGCAAATTACACAGTTGAACGTAATTCAACACCGAATGTTGGTCGTGTGGTTGAAACTCCGTACAGAGTGTCAACAGTGACGACATCAGACAGCTTCAAGATTTCATATTGCTTCTGAACACGTGGAGCCATTTGCATAGCGAGTGCCCATGCTTCTTTATGAATCAAGACGTTGTGTACCTGCTGTGTTGTACCAGCGGTAACAGGGACATTTGTACTGAAGTACACTGGAATACCGTAAAGTGTTCCGTATAAGTGATTACTTGCAGGACCAGTTTGTACTCTGGTTGGCATGTTGTATTCACCGATAAAGTCAGCTTTTACGAGTTCAGCGACGTTCAAGAGAGCAGCTGCTTGTGAAGCGTAGATAATGAATGCACGATCCGTCATAGGAACGTCATTGACCATCATCTCTTGAATAGCTGCAACCATTGATGCAGCACTGATGTCTGCTTCATATGAACCTGCGTCTGTGGTGGTAAATCCACTGTAGAGAGCGAGTAGGTCTGTATCAACAGCTTTAGCAATGTCATATCCAGCTTTATCTGTATATGCACCTGCTAAGTCGTATGATGACTGCTTCACCAGCTTATCTTCAAGAGCAAATGCGATGTATTTGTGCTTGTTGATAGTGATGGTCTTCTCTGTGTCTGTGATGACGTCAAGTGTCACGTCAGTGTCATTTGATTTATCTCGAGCACCTGAAAAGTTACTCACATTAGGGATGTGGATAACATCTCCTTTACCTGATACGTCTGCGTCATATCTACTGACGAGTTTTGCTGCAACGAATTTAGATTCTGCTGCAACGAGTGTGCGTTGTGACCATACCTCTGGGATGAAAACTCCAGATGTAGTAGTGTTAAAATTAGCCATATGGCCTTTCTCAATTACTCTCCGCGCATCCAGTCTGAATGCATCCGGTCAATTTTGTCTTTGTTTTTCAGATAGAACTGTGTCCCATCTTTCTTTCTTAGACGCTCTGCAACGGACTCTGGAGTCCATTCTTGATTTGCAGTGATTCTTGACCGAGTTCTTTCTGAATACGGTTGAGATGATTGTGTTGATAGTTTTTTTAATTTTGCTGTTAGGATTTCTTCTGCGTTCAGTTTTTCGTACTGATATTCAGGATCATAAATCCGTGTTTGAGCCATCCGCTCCTCAATCTCTTGCCGGTCATACGCTGGCAAGCCTTCCTTTGCATACTTTTCCTCAAGCTTTTCGTGTGCTTGGTCAAGGATTTTTCTATCCTCAACTGATTGAAATTCTCTGCGAATCTTCTCTCGTTCTGCTTCAAGTTGATCCTGAGTAACAAAACGGTGAGTACTCTTGAGTCGCTCTGCTGCAAGTCTTTCTTCGTAACTAATATCGTTACTCTGATAGGCTGGCATTGGAGCTGGAACAGAAGCCATTGTTTGTGATCGCAAACGCTGGTTTTCCTGCTCAATTTCTCTCATTCGATCAAGTGCTTCATTCTTCATTGCAATGATCTTTTTCACACGATCTTGAGATCGTCCTGCTAGGGTCTGCCATTCATCAGGGGCTCTATCCTGAGAAGTGTTTTCTGTTGGTGATTCAGTTGGATTTACTTCATCCAGTTGCATGTCTTCTGACATATGCGCACCTTTCTCGACGAGTTAGGCTCGTGACTCCTCTCTAGTGTATGACTAGAAAATAGTGCCGGTTATACTTTTACTTCTCCGGACTTTTTAGATCGCTCTGTTGCAGATGAAGGAACTGGAATACCAAGCTCTCTCTCTGCTTTTACAAAGCTACTAATATCAGTATTTTTTTCAATACTGAGCTTACCCATAGGCTGGTTTACAGACTCTCCAGCAACTTTGCTTGACATTGTTTTGTCTTGCATGTATTTCACCTCCCTTTGTGTAGGATTAGCACCCTACTCTATCTTGTATATTCTGAGCGACGTCTTTTAAGTTTCTTGATCTATCAGCGGCTGAGTTCCCTAAGGGAGCAATGTTCCCATAGATATCAACCGGCTTTACATCAATAAACTCGCTTAGTACATCAAACTCTTCTTTGTGATTTAAGTACTTATCTACTGGTACTTTTTTGCAATAATCCATAATTCCTCCTTAAAATGTTGGTATTGTATTCACCGCTCCTCCGAGAATAGATCCTGCTGTAGGGGGAAGTTCTTGAATTCCTCCACTAAAGAACGATGCTACTGGCGGTGCTGGTGGTAAAGATGGCGGCATTGCTCCCATGCCCATTGGTGCTCCCTGTGGAGGCATCGGTGGTAACTGAGGCGGCATTTGTGGTGGAGCAGCTGGTGGCATCATTGGTGGAGGAGACATTGGTGCTCCTGGTGGTTGTTCTGGTGGGGTTTCACTTCCCTCAGGTGGCAGTGTATTCTTAGGAATTTCTTTTCCTCCGCCTTTTTGTGCTCTTCTATGTTCAAGAATATGTGTAGTAATATTTCTATCGTCTCCGCCCTGTCCAACAATGTGTTGATGTACCGCGATATGAAGTTCGTGGTCGTCTTCTGGATCAACTGGCATCATGTTTCCCTCAGCGAGCATTTCGTTCTCTGCAAGTGCGAGCATCTCTTGAGACACTCCTGATGGTGACTCTGGGGCTTCTTTTCTCTTGAGTTCAATCAGCTGCTGTGAACGTGTTCGGTCAATAACATCTTGAACATCTGGAAACTCGAGGTACTTGAGAATATCTTCTTGTGAGATGATCCCTGCTTTTGCCAAGTCCATGAGTGTCTTTTGCTGCGCTTCTTTCGAGTATGCGAGCCATGAACCAATTTGTACTTGAAGTTCATTACTTCGTGCGATACGTGCAAGCGGATATTTTTCTTCTTTTACTTTCCAGTTCTCTTTATCCTCACCAATATAGTCTTCACCAACAACGGCGAAGTGGTCAACCATACGACCTGTACCAACAACTTTAGCAATACGTGGAGTGTCATAGTGCTCTGCAACCTTCTTGAGGATCTTTTTCCCAAGCCTCATCAAACACTGTTCAAGGTTTTGTACAAGATCGTCCTGATTTGTTGCATCAGACTGCTTCAGCTCTGCAACACCAATACCAGACTTAATACCTGGAGGAGTTCTTCCAAGCGTTGCCTCATGAACACCTGAAATATCTTCCATCATGTTTTTAATACGCAGGATTTGATTTTCTACAGAGGATGGTAGTGGTTGCAGTGGGAGTGGGCGAACCTCAGCTCCATGGTTTTTCTCGATAATTGACCCGTGTTCGTTATTAATTGACCGAATTCCTGAGTTTTTATCAATGACAATTCTTCCTTTAGCATATCTGTAGTTATAGTCAAACACTGAAGACTCTAGGTGATTTACCACTCTATTTAAGGCAATAACGTGCTTGCTCCATGAGTCACCGTATAACTCAAGTGGATTCATATCAGCCTGAAAAATCTCCATGTCATAGTCTTCTTGATCTACAAGCTCATCTCGAAGCGGCTCAGCAAGTTCATCTACCCAGGTTAAGAAGCGAATCTTGATCTGTCCATCTCTATCTCGCTCTTTCATCTGAATTTCTTTAAGAATTACTGTTTCATTTTCGTCACTTTTTCCACCATTACTTTGTACAGCCTGCATAAGTAGCTGCTTATATTCACTCTCAGCTAACTTGCTCGTACCACCCTCAAGGGTCATACGTACTGATTTGATATAGTTTGGATTATTACGTACCTCATCTACAGAGGTGAGTACTGCCTTAACAATAAAGTTTGCGTCTGAGAGTTCAATTGCGTTTGGGTCAATATAAATATCGTATGGATCGTGGAGAATAACCTCTACCTCACCTTTTGGCTGATGTGGTCCGTTGTCAAAGTGTGGGTTCCATACTACTTCAAATGGTCCTCCTACAGAGTAAATAAGCCCTTGAATCACTGCTTCTTTAATCTTCTTATTCATGTTGTTTTTTACAAACAAGTAGTCAAGAAGTTTTCCAGACATACGTGCATTCTGCTCACTTCTCTTACCTTTAAACTCTGGTAGTACTTCCCATTTCGGATTAAACGACGTTACTTGGTTTTTGATTGATCTGATATATGCCCAGGTAAGGTTTACGGGAACACGGGCGTGTGACATGGAGCGAATAGATACTGCTCCTGTCTGAGCGTTCTGAGATGAAAATTGATATCCTCTGCGGAAGAGATCTCGTGAAAGCCACTCTCTGTCGTAGTTTCTGCGTGCATCTTTTGCACTTTCAAACAGATTCTGCGCACGAATCATACGCATCATCGATTCATATTTCTCACGCTCCTGGTCTCTTGCGCTGTTTTCTTCTTCAATAGCACGAGCAAAGGCTTCTTTATCAAAGAGATCTTCTTCACTTTCGCTTTCTTCCTTCTCTTCTGAAGACTCCGGCTCTTCCATTTCTTTTTCTTCGTTTTCCTCAAGATCATCATTCTCTTCAGGAGTTTCTACATCCTCAATTTCTTGATTAGTTTCTTGAAGCTCTTCTTGTTCTACTGGAAGGTTTTTTTGTTTCTTCGGCATATTAGATAATGTTTACAGGTTTTTCCTCACCATCAACAATAATGGAATTAATTTTTGATATGTCCCAGCGAGGATCATCAATAGCGATCTCATTTGGTTCATCCATGATTGTGTTTCCAGATGGAGAGACCTTTTTTGTGTCTTTATGAATTGCTTTGTAATACTCGGTAATATCAATACTTTTGAGGAGTTCTTGCAGTCTGACAGTTTGTTTATAATGAAGAAATTCACGAAGTGAGGTATACAGAAGAAAAACGATAATAATCAAAATTGTTTCAGATGGCATAAGATTCTATGTTTCCTAAAATTCTCAGTTTCTCATCTTCTGAGATACATGTGACCCCTTCAAGGAATACTTGGAGGTATATATAGTTATTCTCTTCATCCTCGTAGAAAGAAAGAACCTCTTCAATGTCTGCGTCTTCTATCTCTCCTGTACTATTTATGCGCGCTTGTATTTCTTCCGGAATCATAAAAAGGCATAAAAAAAGACGAGCTTGTTACTGCTCGCCTGAGGATATTCCTATAGACTATATGTTTACATTATATATCGGTCTTTGAAGGTCTGTCAAACTACGACTTTCTCATTTGTACAGTCTGCTCAACCGACTTTCTCACAGAAGTAATTTTCCCATTCTGTACACTAATCTGCATAATCGCAGTACCCCACTTCTTCTCAAGTACTTCACTAATAAGTGTCTTGAGCATCTGCTGCACGAGGAGCTGTTCGTTTGTAACCTCAAGCATTAGAAGTATTCCTCCATTCCAGCAGACCTTCCTGAAGTAATTTCATTTCTTGTAGAACCTTCTACAGATCCATATGTTGGAGCAAGCTCTAAGTAGTTCACTACGAGATAGCGTATAGCATCGCAGTTAGACACGAGAATACTGTTTGCGAAGTACTCATGGTGTCCTTCAACTGAAAGGTTGTATACGTCAGATTTTCTTTTAGGAGACTTTTTGACGAGATTTACTTCGCATAAACGATGATTTGCAGTTATTTGAACAGTACTTTGCTTTGTTGGGAAAATATGTTTGATAGATTGATCCACAAACAACGCAATTCTTTTGAAAAAGAAGTTTATTCTTCCAGGTTCTCTTTCCATGCTGACTATGCCATTCTCTCCCTTCAGGTGACTTGTGCCATTTTTCTGCCTCGACTCTTGCAAGCTCAAGGTTGTTTTGTATCTTTTCCAAAAAAACTGGGTTTTCTTTCCATCCGACCCAATGATTCTTGATATGTTCTCCACGCTTAACCAGTGCCAGATTCTCCAAAGCATTGTTGAGTGAGTCTCCATCTCTGTGGTGTATACAGTATTCTCTTGGGATTTCACAATTTGCTTTTTGCCAAATGTATTCATGCAAACGCAATCTCTTTTTGTTCTTTTCGTTTTTTGAGCAGAGGTAGTACATGCGCAACGATCTATTCTTTGATTCTGGATATCTATTAAATCTAAGTCCGTCAATAACAATTTGTTCTGATTTTCTTTTGATTCGGTTAATGTTTCGCATGACAATACCTTATCACAATACCCAACATTTTCAATTGGAATAAAACCTTTACCCTGAACGTATACTGGGTGATCTTTTGTTGCTATTAGTTTCTGTCCGTTGCTAAAGTAGTATGTTCTCACTTCTGTGTTAGATCCTGTTTTCTCTGACACTAATACTTTCTTGTATCCTCCTCTTGTAAGTACCATATCTCCTACTCGAATATTTTTAAGTTTTTTTAACCCGAGATCTGTTTCTACTTCTGACATTCCAGAGAGACACAAATGATCATAAAAACCGTCCTTAAGTGGCATCTCTTGCTCTGCAACACCTTCTTTTCTTTCAGGGTATCTATATCCTCCCTTGAATGCATCAATCAGGATCTTACAATCAGGATGAAAAAGCATTCCATACTTGCCGTCATTTCTTCGAAGCAATCTCTGACGAATGATCTCAAGACCCTCATTAATGTTTGATGCTTTAGATGTTGGATATATGCCCAAAGAGTTGAGGACTTGTACACTAGTAAATTCGGCTTTGTCTGTCCTCTGATGACCTGCAGGGTCACATGAATCTAGCCACTGTGCGTTGGGAAATTTACTTTGGCATATTTGCTTTACTCTGAGCGCAAAGTCTTTGATTCCCTCGTTTGCTCCGAGCACTTCAGTTCTCACACACATCTGATCACTCTCATTCATGAATGCAGTAACTACTGCAGGGTGGTGATAACCAAAGTCCCAACCCCTATAAACGTACTGGACTTGTTCTACAGAGTATTCAAACTCATGGATATGTTGCTCAGTAAATCCTTCGTAGACTGCTTTGCCTTCAAACGTATCATAACTGATCTCATACTCTCTCTCCCAGCTTTTCTCACTAATTCCTTCTTTTGCTTTTGCAATCCATTCTGCAGTACTTTTATCAGGGTCAGCAGCATAGTGAACACGAGCAATACAGAATTTGTTTTTTGGGTTAAATGTGACAGGTATTTTCATTTTGGCATTGTTGTTGAGTGCACGTATGTCCAATTCGGCACAAACACAACTTCTCTGATCAATCGTTTTCCTATTTTTACAAGTTCAGGATATTCAGTTAGTTTCTTTTTCCAGTCTTTCAATATTTCGACATCTTCTTCAGGAACAAATCTACATGTTTTTGATTGTGGATGAGTCCAGTAAATAGTTACTCCTCCTTGTTCGACAAGTCTCTTCATCTCAGACCGACTTCTTTCAGGATTCATATCTATTAACAATTCAATGATTGGTAACCCGTAATAACTTTTTTTCATATTTTTCCTAACAATAACACTGACTAAAAGCTATCCTTTACTATACGCCAGAAGAAGTTCTTCCCGTTCGGTGTTGATACTGCGATAAACTTCCCACCTCCAACAAGTGACGGCTTTGCAGCTTCATACACCTTTTCTGCCTTTTCTTGAAATGCTGCCTCATCCATGAATATTAGTGATGAGGTAAACGAACGGATTTGATCTTCACCTTGAGCAACTCCCTGAATAATTGTTTTTCTCTTACTCCACTCCATCTTATTGTATGTAAATGGATCAGCAGGATTTAAATCCTTTACAGACTGTGGTAAGTGCTCATAGATGACTTTTATCCGGTCGATGAGTGCATTTGCGTCCTTTTCCTTCTTAGACATGACAAATATCCGGGTTGCGTCTTGTCTGTAGAACATGGCAAACCAGAGCATGAGAGAACACATGATCCACGAGACCATCATTTGTCTGCTCTTCTCTACAGCAAGAAGGTCTTGCGAGATAAAGAGGTCACACAAATCTCTGACGTATTCTTTTTTTGGAATAAGTTGGAATGGAGCATCATCTTTATGCTCATCCATGGTGTAACAAAAGTGTGTGAGAAAGTAATACGGGTCTTTTTTTGCCCGTTCAACTTCAATCTGCGAGGTAAGTCCCTCTGCTGTTCGAATAAGTTCAGAAAGTAAGTTGGTGTCTATCGCCACTATGCTCCTTAGTTATTCGCTCTGTAGTTCTTTAATTCTTTGTAGTACTTCTTGTAATCTCTCTTCAATTGGTTTTCCATCTGTCTGAGATATATCTGTATTTAAGTTTGTATTGGTACTATCCACCATTTGTTTATCGAAGTATCCATGGTTAGCTAATACAAGTTTTGCAATGACTGCATTCATCTTGTTATACAAAGCTCCATCAAGAACAATGTCCTCTTGAATAGAGTCAAGCATGAGAAGCGCCTCATGAAGCTGTGGAAACTTTTTGTCCCATGCCCAGAGTGTAGCTTTTGCAACTCCAATAAAGAGCGCAAACCCTACTCTCTTCGGGAGTGATTTCTTCCGTGCGCATTCATCTATATATTTAGGCAACTCAAGAAGTACTGCATCTGTGTATGTTGTAGGTCTTCCCTCTATATTAGGATATGGCATGTTCTGGCACCTCTACTGTAACTTTTACTAATGTTTGCTGTGGTATCGCAATAAGCTGAGCAACATGAACTTGTTCTTGTTCTCCAAAATCAAAGCTCACCGTATATCCGCCGTCAATTCTTGGACCACGTACCGATACCTTGTCTGCAAATAGTTCTATTGTCATTGTTTTTATAAACTCGAAACTGTTCTTTCCTCTACCTTTTTCTTACACATCAAACACCAGGCAACTGCTACCTGACTAGACTTCTTTCCCTCTAGATCAATCAATATCGTTTCTACTTGGCTTCTATATGACCCGCACGTACCAGTATATTTATATGTAAGTGTGACAGGAATTTCTTTAACTGTCTTCTTTTGAACAAGTTCTGGGGTTACTGATTGCACGCTCTGTGATTGATCCATAACCTGTGATCCATGAATAACTTTATGTTTCTCTATCTGATCAAAAGTGGGAAACGACATTTCGCAGTATGGACATGACCAGCTTGCGTCGATCATAGCTCTCCCTTTTCTGCGTTATCTCTAATCTGCTCTGCTTCTTGTCTTCCATACACCACATATGTGTATGTATTTCCATTCTTCTCCACTGTGACTTTGTACCCCATCTTCTGAGGCATCGTAGGACCAAACCGTTTTCCAGTGATCTGACATGTTCTATTTTGTTGTGGTTTAAATTGTCCGAAAAATACTCTCATACAAGTTCCTCTAGAAATGTTTGTATTTTCTTTGCATCCTTATCAAAGTCTACTAATGATGTGAATGTAGTGTATACCTCTTTTGACATTTCGTCATGTCTTTGTTCCTGATTACGAATATACTCTGCTGCTTGTTTTGGCGTCATCCCATCAATAATAATACACGTCTTATCATTCATCATTCTTCCGGCAAGCTTTCCTTCATATAATCTTTTATTCACAATCAGTGGAACACCGCAAGCAAATGCATTGTGGAGACAGTGACCGTATCCATCGCCACCTGGCTTTACATGAAAAATCCAGCGCGAAGATTTGATTGCGTTTGCAATGTTTTGTACTCCGGTAAGACACCCATCCCTATTCTGAGACCCGTACATATTAAAATCGTAGTCCATCATCTCATCCTCTAGATCTAAAAACCATTTATTTGCGAATGGGTAGTTTCGTAATACATTCATAAAGTTACTTATGGTCTTATTTTTTACTGGAGGAGCTGGGGAAAATGCGTTAGTATCAAACTCTTGGTGGTAAAACACGTGATGTGTTTTGATGTCTCTTGGCATAATAGATGCCATTAGGTTTGGAACACTATTGTAATCAAAGTCGAATTCGTTTCCTACCTGAAAGACAAACTTTGCGTTCTTTCTTCGTGCAAGTTCCATAAACGGAGCAATATGTTGAGGGATTGATGCGATAACAACATCAAAATCCATCGCCATGAATGTATCAAATGTAATCGCTTTATGAATCTGTCCGGTGTTTGGATCTTTTGAGTAGTAAATGCCGTCCTGTACCCATTGAACCTGATTTAGTGAAGGAGTTCCATCAACTGGTTGGTATCCATATGTTGCAAGATACTGCGCAATCGTGTCTTTTTGACGGTTTATCTTCCAGAATCCTTCGGTGAACCACTTTTCCCCTATTTGTCTGTATACAGAGTGACCAAGTCGAGCTTCTAAGGTGTAAAGATATGAGCTATACAAACTCGAGTGGTGGAAGTCGCAAAGGATTTTCATTTCTGATACAGATCTTTCTCGTTTTTATCAGCAATTTTATGACAAGTGACACATAACCACTGAACATCAAACCAGTGCTTTTTATCATACCCGAGGTAATGATGCCCTTCAATCATACTTCTTTTTGTTCCGTAGTCAGTAGCTCCGCAGTGTTCACATACAGAAGACTTGATAAGTCTGCCTTCACGTAACGCATTGCGTAAATAATACCGCGCTTTACGAACATTTTCATCCATCGTGTGATATCTGTTTCTGGAATATTCTCTGTACTTCTCTGAGTTACGAAATCTTTTGTATCTTTTTTGTGCGAGAGGACTTTTATCTCGAAGCCTTCTTGATATCGCTCTTCTTTGGTATGCACACTCTTCACAAAACAGCTTGCTTTTATTATGAGCAATGACTTGTTGTCTACATGACCTGCAAGATACAAATATCATACATAATTTATACCACATGTATACACATACTGGAATGATACTAACTAGATCATTTTTTCGTGTTTTTTTCTACACCTTTAATTTTTTTACTATTTTTCATTGCATAAAAAACTTTTGTTCCGCTTTTATCTCCATATTCTTTTTTGACTGCGTTTAAAATCTTTTTTCCTTTAGTATTTAGTGGCATAGTATGCTCTTTCTTTTATATTTATTTTATTGTTAAGTCCCAGTAATTATTAAATTTTACAACTCTATTTCCAACATTAATTTTCATGTCACAGAACTTGTCTTCAAGTGAATATTTAAAGTGTATTTTTTCGTTTGGAATTCCAGCGAGAGAAATAAAATCAGCTAAAATAGATAGTCTAAGCTTGTCTCCTTTATCTAAATCTCTAAGATCTATTGTATTAAATTGGTCAAAGTCAAGCCAGTCAACGTATTGATCAATCTTTTTTTTCTCGAAAAAGTCATACGTATTTTTTAAAATATGAATTCCATCTTTAGGAAATCCCCAGCATCTATTTTTTTCATCTAAAAAGTGAAATAAAAGCAACTCTTTCCGTGTTGGTCTAAATATTAAGTAAAGCGTATATATTATGTACTTAAATATATTCATTTTCTCCTTTTGCGCTCGATCTCTTTTAACTGATCATCCCAAGTAATAAGGTTCACTAAAACAACTAGGAGAACAAGTAATAATACCGCATTTACTCCCCACCACTGATAAAACAAATATCCAAGTATTCCCCAGAATGCTATTTGCAGTAATGCTTTCATAAAAATTCCTTTAGTGTGCTTGTTTGTATATTAAGTCTTTCAGCTTTACTACACCGCTCCATCTCTTTCCACCAGTACTCGTTTACTGGGACATCTAACTCTCTACACGCATCATTGTATACATGAAATGATGGGAGATCAAAGTATGGCTTCGGAGCAAAGTAATTGTCAACTAATCCCCTCATATGTATCCAGTCCCTGCCCTCGAGTAATTCAAGTGATTGCAGCGTTTTATGGTCACAGATTCCCTTGATATCTTTTGTGAACTGCCAGAAGTGATCTTTATCCTGACCCATAACTGAGAAGTTTCGGTGTGTTTTTTGTACAACATCTTTCTTTACCAAAAGAAATGCTGGATGAAACCGTTGATTCTCCTCAAAAGTAATCACATTATGTGTCTTCATACCCTCGCTCACTGCTGTGAAGAACTTTTCGTAATCTTTGATGAAGAAATCAGGTTCAAGAGAGAGTATCCACTCACCTGAGGCGTGATCGATCATATAGTTGGTTGACTTGTTTCTCCAGTCACCACCGTACTGCTGAGCCTGATATGTATCTGCATCAAGAAATGTACACTGTGGGAGAACTTGTCTGATCCAGTCTTTTATTGGGTTACTCCCATGACTGGTAAAACACACAATGATTTCTTTGGTATATGTACGTAGCTTTGATACATTACTTCTCCAGACGGGGAAGTCAAAACTGTCAGGCCACGAGAGGATAATTGAAATATTATCCATGAATCACCTCCATATACATTTTTCTCATATTATTGATTTCTCCCCAACTAAGTCCGCAGGTTTTAATCACATTCTCAATTGCGTATCCATAGGCTTCTCCAAACTCACCAAACGTATTTTGATGGAGTAAGTATGCCTCGTTCCACCACATCACTCTTCTTGTCAGTTCTGACCTCTCCTGGTCTGACTGAGGAATTCTCATCTTTACAGAAGACATCCCAGGTTTTGTTCTCTCTTTAAGTGGAATCCCGTTTGTATCAAGCAGCGTATTCTCTATACCAGAAGAAAGTGATCCAAAATGCATATATCCACACTTGCCGTCAAATATCGATCTATTCGCCTCACGGTTTTGCTCATCATCTGGAGAACAGTGGTACTGTGGAATCTCTTTAATAGTCTTTTGTTTTCCTGATGTTGCGAATGACTTCCGTGCTTTTCTCCTCAGTTCTATTGATGTCTTCACAAATGTATCACCCATCTCAGAAGCACCAAACCACCGTGTTGTTGATTTAAGCAGTGGTGTAGAGATATAGAAGAAGCATGGCCAGAAGTTTGGTCCCTTATCTCCAAACCCAGAGTAATCTAGATTAAATTCTTTCTTTAGGTTCTCAGCGATATCAGGTGGACAACTCATCCGTGGGCTTCCAGTAAAGACATGGGTGTTGTTTTCTATATCTTCAAACTGCTTTGCAACCTCTCCCTTCTTAAACACAATACTGTCATCTTCCATAAGCACCACACTGTCCTGATCACATAGCTCTAACATCAGTGAAATAGCCTTCCCATGACCGAGTGTTTGTGGAGTAAAAATAACTTTCACTTTAGGGTGTTTTAGTTGATCAATCAACTTGGTTACTATGTCGAGTTCAATATCCGAATTTATACATATATACAACATGTCTACTTCATCTTGCCAAACAGTACAAAAATAGTGATAAAAGTGAAGCAAAACGAAGGGGTCACCAGGTGAAGGGAGCAGGGCAGCTCGTGTCATAAGAGTCCTTGTATAAATGAGTGTGTATGAAGAAACGTAGTAAAGTACCGCCCTCTCTCCTCAGGTGAGATTTGATCAATATAACTATCCGTATCAATGCCTATTACCTTCCCCCATGAGAGTAGTCGCAAGTATTCGTTAATTGGAGTGATATGTCGTGCTTTTGTGTACTTTTCAGTTCCATACGTATCATGTATGTATAAGGGAAATCCGGCATTTCTAATGTGATAGTATCCGTACTCTGGAGTAGTTGTCTTGCTCCAGACAAATTCTGCTGAATCAAGCCACTGGTTTGCCGCAATCTTCCCGTCGTTGTAGTACAAAGTCGTTCTATCGTCTGGGAGTTCAAATATTTTGTCTGTCTTCTCAAGTATCCTGCGAGTTACTGTCCCCATAGAGTCTGTCCAGTTCTTTCCTGTTGTTGGAGTAAAGTCTATGTCTCCAAGTGACTTCCAGAAAGCAGTAGTACATCCGAACAGGTAAGGCGCGAATCGTCTGCGGTAGTCTCTGAAGATATTCTTCTGCAAGAATTCAAATTGTTCTTCTAGCTTGTCTCCTCCTGAGTTATCTAAGATCGATACCACGTCATATGACGTAAGCAGATAAAAGATCTTTGAGAGTATTCCCTGTTCGTAGATGATTGTGTCTGAATCAAGCAGCACAAACGCGTCTTCTGATACAGTTTGTAGTACTTCGTTGAGGTTTTGCCAGTGAGACTGTCTTGGTTTCTTGATAAGCGTGATTTTCTCTTCGGTGGTTTGTAGAAAATCTCCTGAGTCTATAACGTAGACACGGTCTACTTCGTTTTTCCATAGCTGGAAGTGCTTGAGAAAGAAGGTGAAGAGCATCCGACTGGTTTCCCTTTTTGTGTCGTGATACCAGAAGAATGGAATAACTACTGCTTTTGTCATAATGATGCAAAGAACGCTTCCCATCCGGAGCGTGTAGTATTTTTACTAAAGAGTTCTATTGCGCTCTGACGAATTCCATTTGATATCTGAAACCGCAGGTTTTGACTTGAAAGCAGGTCTTTAATGTTTTTGCTCAGTGTTCCAAGGTCATCTGAGACAAAGCCGTTTTTACCGTTTCTGATAATGTCTGGAATCTCATAGGTATCCTGGCCTGGGAAGAACTTATTACAGTTAAACAGATCTTTTCCGATACAGACCATCGGTACTCCTATAACCGCCATCTCAATAAATGAAAGGGTGTAGGATGCTGGGACAGTTCCTGTATAAAATGCGACATCTGCCGCTCTATATGAGTTCTTTAGCTCTTCATATGTTAGCTCTCCTCCAGACCACTCACATGCGCTGTTTCCTGGTCCATACAGAACTCGTGGAACATCTCGTGTCACCTCTGAGGAAATGTCGTAGTGAAGCCAGTCTTTTCTCTCTGGGGTTGGCACTGATTGCCCGTAGACATGAACCTTACCAGATCCACCTCTCCACCCTGTGTATTCTTTTGGATCAACACCAAACCGAATCATGGCGTCTTCTCCTGCGTAGAATGGAATATATTTCTCTCTTGGTGAGTATCTAATGATCCTCAGTCCTTCAGGTCTGAGAAACTCTGCTTTTCTCTCCCACATATCAATAGATTGACCGATAGATCTCCATACAGGGATAACTTTGTACTCTCTGATCTTTGCCCAGTTTTTTTCGAGCCAATCAAGTCTATGCATCGTAATAACAACATCAGCCCACTTGAGCAGGTCATCATGAATATTGTCTTTAGAACACTGCAATGCAATGTCATGAAGGTGTTGATTGAATTTCAAGCCGTCAATTGCTGGCCGTTTTGGATCTCCTGGAGACTGTGGGTTCTGATACGCTCCGCCAAGTGAAAATACCTCATGTCCAAGTTCGTGAAAAAGACGAAGTTCTGCTTCTTCCAATATACTGTGGCAGCTGAGATATAAAATGTTCATGTATGTTCCTTTATTTCAAGTTTTGCTCTTGATAGATTTCCTCAAGACGTTTTCGCATCATGTTTCCAACAGTCACAAAGTTGAGCTTTTCTTTTGCTTCTTTTCTTCCACGCTCTCCGATTGCTTTTGCTTCTTCTCTATTGTCAAATATTTTTCTCATAGTTCTTCTCAGGTCTGAAACATCTACTTGTCCCCACTTCTGATCTTTTGTGTACTGTTCTGCCCACTTCATCCCTTGGACGTTTGTCATTGAGTATCCAACCTTACACATTGCCTCGTCACTAATCCATTCATGTACACCGCCCAAATTCGTGCTAATAACCGGCTTCCCGTGACAAAGTGCCTCTGCTTGTGGACACCCCCACCCTTCGCCTCTATGCGCGCTCACAAAACAATCACCAGACTCGTGTAGCCTATGAATGTCTTTATCTGAGAGTAAGTAGTCAATAATGAGTGTATTTGGGTAAGAAGCGAGGCCGAGTTCTTTTTTCCATAGTGCAATATCGTCGTAAATCTTTTGTTTTTGGTTATCATTAAATCCAAGACCGTACGTTTTTATGACAAGCGTGACATTTTGCTCATGTTCAAACTCTCTCCAATACGCAGTGAGGAGGCTTCTAGGGTCTTTTCGTTCTATCCATTGAAAAATACTATAAAAAACAAACCCTCTTGCATTTTCTATTGGGAGCGGTTCTTCTTGTCTGTCAGTGTTTGTTGGTTGTGGAAAAGTAAATATTGGTCCGGTGAATCCTGAGTCTCTAAAACATTTCACATTATATTCACATCCTGTCCAGATCTCTCTTACCTCATGTAAGTACCACTGCCAGTCTTTTGCCATTCCTGTCGTTTCCCAGAACAGGTGTCCTATGTGATATTTGCCTACTTCTTTATGCTTTGCGTAGACGTTTGGGGTAATGTGAAGAACTTTTATTGGATAATTAGAGTGGGCATTAAGAAGGGATTTTGCAAGTTCATACTGAGAACCATAATCAGTTGGGTTGTGTGCATAGACTTGAAGCTCTGTGACAATGTCGACTCCTACGTCGTATAAAGACTGGATAATGTTTCTATTGGCTTGCGCGTAGCCACTCGATTCTGAGAACGGGCCAGAGTATTTTACAGAAGGGGTCATTCTAAACAACGGTAGTGTGAAAGACCGTCCTTTCTTTTTCTTCTCTTTTGGCTTTATGTACTTCTTTGTACGAAGTTGGTGGAAGCGGATGTGCAGATCCTTTATCAAATTCTGGAAAGTACGTACGCTCTGCAAACTGTTGTTTCGTAATTTCAACAAAACCTTGAGAGATAAGTCTTTGACCCATCTCATCTTCTGATTCAATAGCTCTTCCCCTTCGGTTAACAACATATTTCATAACTATTCTTTAGTAAGTTACTTAAGCTTTGGTATCTTTATTTTCCCTAATTTTTTACCTTCCCAAATATACGCCTTGCGTTTAATTTTCTTCTTACCTATTCTCAGTAGTTCATGGTAGGTAACTCCCAAACTCCAGTCACCATAATCATTTGTATAAAAGTATGGAATTGGAATACTCAATATATATTTTGGAACTGTTTCTACAATTATTTTGTCAGTCAAAAGTGTTTTGGGAAAAAGTGACTTTTCCATGTGTTCTTCATACACTTTCATTGTAACTTCTGCGAGTTTTGATAGATCTGTTGTTTTCATTACTTAAACCCTATTTGTGGAACTACCCCACCGTTTTCTCTGCGTATTTCTTCAATCACTCTCTGCTGCTGTACTTCTACTGATTCACTCTTCTTTTCTTCTGTTTTTGGCTCTGTGGTAGGTGTAGGTGATACATCTGGAAAGTGTGTCGGGAATATCGACGGGCTTACTATGGGCGTACTACTTGGAGTAGGTGAAGGTGTGGGTACTGGGGACACAGAAGGAGTCGGTGTGACCTCAACTGATGGCTCTGGAGTTACTGAAGGGCTAAGTACCGGACTTGGGCTGATACTCGGCTCACTACTTGGAGATGGTGAGACAGAAGGCTCTAGACATTCACCTGCGTAATCACCTGCATGAAGCGCGTTTCCCTGTGCGTCTACATGTCCAGCGTTCTCTAAAGCTTCGAGTGGGAGGTGTAGGGTTTGGTAGTTGCCGTTTGGCTCAGTATGACACCAGTACACCTTGTCTTCTTGCTTGGCAGCTGCAGAAGTCAACAAACGAGCGAATAAGTAAACATTAATAAGGAGGATGGTAACAAACAGTGTGAGTGATTTCATGATTCCTTTTGATATGTATCAAAGAATTGTATTACATCAGACTTGTTAAAGTGGTAGGCTCTTCCCATTCCTGAGCGTGTATGTGGAAGAGTCTTCCAGTCTTCCCTCATATGACGCATGAATGTTCTATAGTTGATCTTCAAATACTCACACAGATCATCTGCAGTCATGTCTTCGTTATTCATCATGTGTTGTTCTTGATTGGTCTACTGAAGCAGCAAGATCATCGATATACTGTTTATCGAACCAGTTTCTATTTCTGAATACTTCTACTCTCAATTGACCGTTTTTAATATACCTGCGAATAGTCACAGGCTTCCTCTTCAGGAGTGCGCAAACAGTGTTCATACGGTAGTGTGTGAGTGTGGATGGGTTCATAGGTTAAAAAGGGATACTATCATTTACTTCTCCAGTAAAGAGTTCCTCTGAGTGTTTTTGTACAGGTGGTTCGTCTTCGATCTTGATAGACTTACTAAATACAGGAATATTCGGGTTTTTTTCTCTGATGTGTCCTGGTGTCATGTTGAGAAACAGTGATGTCCCTGGTTCAATGACAATCTGCTCCTCAGAGACGTTCTTGATTGTTAAGTACCGTTGCTCAGGGTTTTTCTTTGACTGGTTGATATATCCGGTGAGAATATTTTTATACATAATATGAATACAATATAGCTATATGTTTGATATTGGTCAAGTAGCTTAAAAGTTTCTCTCAGGGTTGAGACTATCCTCGTTAAATTCTGGGTACTCTGAGTCTCTCATGTCTTGATGATCTTGGTCTAGTGGTGTTGGTTCTTCAGGTGTTTGTGTGGTCATGATTATTCCTCGTTTTCCAGTAATTCTGAATTCTGATAAATGTTACCAATTACTTCATATCTTTGGTGCTTATTTGTATCATATTTTTTTCTTGTTCCATCACCGATGTACATCAGGAACTTACAGAAATCTACCCCATCTCCGTCTATTAATCCAAAACACCCATATTCAAATCCAACTTCACAAATTTCTACTTCATCATAAGAGTGCTTACACCGTAAAATATCCCCTTCATAAATCTCAACACCGTTTTTGTCTTTGAGTCCTGTGTATTGCGTGATTTTTATACCACTCCAATCTTCTAGTTTTACTGCACTAAGATCGCCCATAAGTATTAATTCTCCGATCAATGAAAATCCTCCGAGTTCTTTATAATGAAAAAGCCACTCGTTGTTTTTTGTATCCCAAGCTCTGAATTTAATTTTTCTCATGATTATTTACTCCTAGAATACTTTCCTGTTTTATTGATAAACTCAGCAAGGTCGTAGACTCTTCTACCCTGGTCATCGACAACGTAAGGATAGTTTCTCTCTGTTTTTATTTCATTTGCATTGACATACTTAATATCTAAATTGTACAGAAATCTTCCGACTCCCCACTTCACAGCAGCTCTTTTGAATGCATCACTAAATATTCCTTTTTCTGCTTCGGTATTACTCTCCACACCAGTGTCATACTTCCACACCCAGCCCTTCTCTGTTTGTATTCCAACTCCAGCAATGAGCTTATTGCCAATAAACTGATATGTATCTTGCCAGTTCTCAGCTCCTACCACCTCATCGAGAAGATCCATAACGTCACGAGCATCAATATACGCAACACACTGAGCACTTGGTTTATTTTTGCTGAACGACTGTACACGCCATTTATAGGGAATATTCTTTTGGAGGTCTTTGAGATTGATCATGTCTATAGTATACAACATGTATACATAATGTCAACTATTTACTCTTCTTTTCTTTTTCCCAGAGATAGATATTTCGTATAGCGAGAAAGATAAGGAAAATATTTGAGATAATAAATCCGTATGTTTTTGTATCAAGAATGTAATAGATCCAGAATATTTGATTCAATACGACAAGATGCCAAGCAAAGACGTTTTTCTTGCCTGCAAGGTGTACACTCAGAATGGTTATGATTGACATAATCCAGGTGTAATTTTGATTCATGACTCTACTCCGTTCTTCCACAGGTGAGCAGTTTTGAGTGAAAGTGCTATTTTTACTATAATACCAATGGTACTCACCCAGTGTGCATTCCAGATATTAAACACAAAAAAGAGGGAATAGCTCCCAACTAAAATAAGTGGTGCGCTGTAATGCTTCTTTGAAAGCATGTATGTACCAAGGAGGCCGAGGAGTACTGAGAGTGTTTCAATGAAAAGCTTCATGTGGTCTTAGGTTTCCACTCTGTTTTAGAATAAATATAATTCCTACTATTTTCAGAGAAATAAACTCTAGGGTAAGTCACTTGGAATCCCCTCTTGAGTAGGAATTTAATTGCTAGTTTTTCTAAATATTTCAGCATCATTCCTTTTCTAATACTTCTTTCACAGCTGCCCACAAAGCGTCACAGAGTTCGGGAAAGTGATCATTTTTTGTAAATACTCTTGATGCAAAATAATTTATACTTTCTATTCCAGATGGTTCGTTATAGTCACCAACCCCCCATCCCCGTTCTTTCAAAATACAAAAGCTCTGATATTTTTCAAATGTCCAGTGCTCATCTAAAAACTCGATCATTCTTCCTATCGTCATCCATTCTTTTGTTGGAAACATTGCACTTCCAATAATTCTATGAGCATCCTTTTCTACCCACTGGTCTGTTTCATCTAATTTAGACCACCACCACTCTTTCAATTTCTCTTTCCCTTTTTCCGAAAGTTCGTTAAGATGCCCTACCGTTATGTGTTGTTTCATGTGTTTTTTTCTTGTGTAGGGTGAAGTAGGGCTTTGAGTTTAGTACGCTGCTCAGACCTAAGTTGGTTCGCACCATCGATAAAAACATTATTTTCATCCCACGCATCATCACACAAATGAGGTTGATCCTCACCAATCACTTCATTTTCAACCACCTGTGCGAAGTGCTCTAGAGAGGATTTAAGAATTTGCCTAATAGGTTTTTCATTCTCTTCCCATCCTTGCTCTTCAATCCACAGGTCACCGCCTGATTCATAAACTCCAAGTTGATCTTCAATTTGTTTAAGTACTGTATCTATATACGTTGGCATACTATTAGGTAGTCTCCTCATTTTCTATTTCAAATTCTGCCATTAACTCAATTAATTCTTTGGCGTTATCAAACTCTCCTGCTTTAATATATGCCTTATATAAGTCATAAACAGTTGGTTCTTCACTCATTTCCTCTCCTCTCTGGATGTGAGCCAGGTTATAAAGTCTTCTAAGATATCACCACCTTGTTGGATAAACATTGCTTTTTCATTACCGTGATTTATCCATCGGTCTTTATAATATTCGTTAAGGGCTCGTCTAAGTTCTTTAAGCATAGTGTGAGTTATTCATTCTCCTTTAGGTGTTATGAGGGGTTAGATTTTTTTCTTATTACTAACATTGTGCTACTGTCTTCTTTTGGCTCTTCACTCATAGACATAAATCCGCCGTAATAGGCCTCTTTTTGTCTTACCCAACCACCCTGACATTCATAAAATGAGCCATGTTTGATGAAAAAATCACAATCATTATCATTCAAAAGTTTTAAAATTGCTTTTTCGTGTTCAGATTCAGGAGTTAATACTATTTGTTTGACTCCATCTTCAATATAAAGTGCTGTTTTCATATTATCTCCTAAGTACTGTGTAGTTTATGTAGTGCTTTCTGGTGGAGTGAGGGCTTTAATAAAAATATTTTTCATCTCCTCAATAACTTGGTTATGTCTCAAGACTTTTACAGTTTCACCATACTGATTGGGGTATTTCAAAATACCGTGAGCTTCTGCCTTTTCAAATGCTTTTAATGCTTCCCTTGCTCCTTCTGCTTTGGCGGTGGAGAGTTTTTGAGCAAACCATTGTTTATATACATGATCTGGAATAAATCCTTTAAATGAATCTTCTTCTTTAAGAGTAAATTTTAGGTTATCAAATTCTTTTTCTAGATCTTCTGGTAGTTTTGGTTGTGTCATAATTATTCTTTTATTACACATGTTATTCTTTTTTATCATCTAAATTATTTACTAAATACATAACAAACTCTAAAAATTCACCTCTCCAATCTTCCGCATCAATATCATCTGCTTGAACAAATCTTTCATATCTTTTAAACCATATCAGCAATTCTCCTACTGTTATTCTTGTTTCTGTCACTTCTCACCTCTCACTAACTCTCTCATATACTCAACCATCATTTGCCGAAACGCACTGTATTCACTCTCTGAGAGTTCTCTAATCTCATCTGTTTCAATAGACTGGATACGTTCATTTATGGGTAGAGATGTGTCTACCATCCGTTTAGCTCCATTTTCTGCAAGTATTCGTAGCCGTTCGTTATTCATAATTACTTCTATTTAGTTTTTTATTATTTCAACAAGTTTTTTAACAATAGCTAACGCTAATTCTTGTTCAATCATAGCCTCATTAGAGATATTGTTTGATCCCTTAACCATAGCCACTCCCTTTAATTTATTAATAGATTTCACAATATGTTCTTTTTGTTCATCGGTTAAATCAGCTTCATACATTATGCTTAAAAAATTTCCGTACATAGTTATTCCTTCATATTGTTCGCTAAAGAGTTTAAAAAATATAAAAGCATAGTTAAAGGCATTTGTATTATCCAAAGAACCCACACCACTTGTGGTGCTTCAACGTGCTTATAAATCATATAAGTAGTAAACCATCCCATGGGAATTGCTACTAAGAAAGTGAGAATTGCTAAAATAGTTTGAATAATCATTTTGTTTTTCATAGTTTTTTTTATTCCTTATCTAATGTATTAATAACGTCAATAATTTCACAGAGCTTTTCAATCAGTATTTGCATGTCTTTTTCTCTGTCGTGTGTTGAGGTGAATACTGGTTTTTGTATGTTCATAATTATTCCTTTTTAGTAATTCTTTTTCAAACTCTTCAATTTCAATGTCAAAATAGTGAAAATCTATTTCATAGTCAAAATCTTCAATGTCATGACCTACTATAATTTCAACACCTTTTTCATTCTTTTTTTTGCAATAATTAATACAATTTATAATATGTGTTGTTTCCATATCTTTGATGTCTAATATTTGTCCGTCTTTTGTTTCCCATTTCATATCTACCATCTTCTTCCTTCTTTACGTAGTCGTTTAACGAGTTCTGATGCCCTCATAGAGTTGAGTTTTCCATTACATTCGTCACTACAGGTTTTACGATATACTCCCCTAGTACTTTTTCGAGTTTCTTTTCCGCAAATTAGACAAATTCCTTCTGGTGTGTTCATAGATATTTCTTTAGGTTTATTAAGTATTTAGGCCGAGGGGCTATTTTGCAAGATAGCCTCTCTAAGATTCAGACGGTCGGGTAGCTGACTGGTTATTACTATCTTTTCCCGATTACAGCGTTTTTCTTAATTTGTTAGCTAGACAAATGGATTTACCAGCCTCGCCCTAAGTACTCAATATTTTTATCAACTTCTTTCTGATGTGTTTATAGTATTATTTGTTTAAATTATTTTTGGCTCGTGCTTCTGATAATTTACATTGTTCAAAATATTTATTTTTAATAAAGTTGTTTTTCTTATTGCGTAATGTTGTTTTTATAAACTCACCGTTTTTACAAGGAATACAATAATTAATACTAGACTTACCTCTTCCAGATCTATATTCAAAAAGTTCTCTACATTTCTTACAAATTTTTGTTTTTATAGATAATATTGGTTGATAAATTGTTGGTTTATAGTTTTTTGATAGAATTGTGTAACTAATTTCTTTGTCTAATTTTTCTATTTCATAATTAGTTTTGTATGAATTATAAGCAAACTTGTTTGAGTTTTTATTTTTCATATCTATTGTCTATAAATATAGTATACATGTTCTATACATTATGTCAACTAGTTAGTAATACAGTTTTATCAGTTCAATAGCTTGTTCACTACTGACTACAACCCCAGCGATAGCCCCATATCCGCTCATCTTCTCGAGGTATTCTTGCTGTAAGTCTGTGAGTGTTTTAATTGTTTTCGGTAACTTGACCTCGAGGCATATTGTCCTACCCTTATTCTTTCCATCTCTCATAATCCCTTGGATGTCTGAGGTGCCGGCTTTAGCCATGCGGATCATACGTGTCCTGCCTTGTGACTGTGCTTTGATCATGCCGCTGTTTACCTTCCAACAGAAGCACATACCAGAGTAGTTGAGGGTTTCAATGATCTGATTGGTGAGGTCTTTTTCTGTCATTTAGTTGATTTTAGTAAATCTAGAACGTCATTTAATGCTTGGTTGTAACCATAATATTCTAACGCTTTAGAAGCTTGTGATTTTGCTGAGGTTAGTTTTGTAGGAATACTTAAAAAGTCATCTTCGTTTTTTTTTAGGTCTTCCACTTCTTTTTCAACCAGCTGTGTAAAATCTGTAAGAGTTTGGCAAATAAAATCTCTAATTTCAGATCTCTTTTTAATAGTAAAGTTTTCTAATGGAGGAATAGGAAACTTTTCCATAAATTCGTTAATAGCTTGATCAATTATTTTCATACTTTTTCTGTCATTTACGTTGTTTATATAATGTTCTAGCAAGTTCGCTCGAAAATATTAGGCTCTCAGAAAGTTTCATAAATTCTTTTCTTTCTATTTCATCTGATTCTTTAGTGACTACTGTGTACTTATTTGTTTCGAGATCTCGAGTTTCTGCACATAGTGCACACACAACTCTAGTTCTAGGCATAAATGTATCTATTTTTATAAACTGATGATTGCATTTCATACTTTTCCTTTAGGATTGAATACTGGTCGTTCTCTTTTCACTCTTCTTCTACATGATTCAAGGTATTTCTCATACCATAACTTGAGCGAGAGTT
>JACCDR012471112.1_pt1 | contig 50395 bp, 61 predicted proteins | sample 7446431 | NCBI WGS metagenome assembly JACCDR01 (sample SAMN15323443, study PRJNA562643) | freshwater metagenome | isolation source: river surface water | place: USA:Blue River Watershed | collected 2017-08-17 | reverse complement strand
TAAGATTATTTACAAAGTTAAGTGTAGTTTATCCTGTCCTGTCATAATTAAAAATAACTATTATCTCTAATAGTTATTTAGTTATTGTTTATAGTATATATATAAGTATTAAAACAATAACTTAGCAGTAAAGAAGAGACTTGTAGCAACTTTAATCCTTACAAACATAAACCCAATAACACATGTTCCTAGTATTAATACATTACTCATACTATCAATTGTATTACTAGTTATAAGACTAAATACAACCAATCCTAATTGCCAATTAGCAATACTAATTACATCTTTGGTGTATTGAGGGGGCCATACTTTCTCCCATTCTTCTACATATATTATATTACTGTTATAGTACATTACAATAACAATACAGAAGAAGATAGTAGCTTCTAACCAACCAGTAACAACAACAGTAGAACTACCTCTCATACTGCCATTAACTAACATATTAGCAATGCATAACACATCACTAATACCATCCATCATATGTTTATCATCACTAGTAACATCTGATGGTGCTCCTATTAATAGGGCCTCCATCAAACCTCCCACAAACACACCAACATTACCATTATTGTTATAACTATCTTTCTTTAGTTTATACTTATTAGTATTACTACCAAGTACTCTAACAACTAGATAATCAGCCAACATATTAGCACTAATCATAACTGTAATTGGATTTGCTATGTCCTTACATAACCAACATATTATCAATCCAATTACAACAGGGCCCATTCCATCTTGTTTAATATTAATACTATATATAAAGACAGTTATAAACATACTTATATATATAATACCAACACCTAATCCTTTGGCACAGAATATGATGGGTATTGCTAAAAAGCCCCAACCAATGCCAGTATAATACTCTCTCTTTTCAACTCTACCTACAACATATAGAACTAAGCTTAGAAGGGGTGCCACAGGTGTTAATACTAAACTATTAATACCACCCATCTTTTTAACAAAGTCACCGCCAAATCTATATATTAGTAATCCTATTACAACTTGACTCAGTGGCCAGATAGGAGATAAAACAGATAACATATAACACCTACTTTATATTGTTGTTTATTTTATTATAGGTAGTATATAAATATACTATCTATAAACATAATCACCCTCTTTTAAGTTGGCACCACCAACCACATCACCATTGTCTAATTCAGCTAACAATGTTCTTGCTTTTGTAAACAATCTAACAACTTTAACTTTGCTGCCAGTGCTTATTAGTTCTGCCCTATTAATGATTATATTACCATCATTACTAAGTTGTAACTTACTTACTAGATATTTACCACCAACAACAAAGTTAGTTTTATTACTAGTATCATTACACTCTCCAATCATCTTCTTTGACATTGTTTTAACATAGAAGGTGCAAAATTTAAAGCCATTATTAGACATATTAATGTCTACCACTTCAACTTCAACAGATTGGTCTTTGTATATGCCACTCCTACTATCTTTAGTTAGTTGTTCACCTTTTATAAGGCCATTAATAGTAGGGGCAGCAAACAAACATATGAATGCAATACAACCAACAATACCAACGTTTTTACTCATGAGTAGATAGAGATAATAACATATACTACATACATCCAAAGCATAATAAACTCCTTACTGTTTGTTTTATATTACCTTTTTAAATGGTGGTATAAATAGATAGCTAACCAAAGAGGCCATAACAGACTGCTAATTCCTACTAATATCCAATAAGACCATTTATACTCTCTTTTATATTCCTTCATCATAGTATGAATCATAGGTATAAAGTCAATAGATACTAATAAGTAGACAATGATAATACCAATCAAAACAACATTAATAAAAGACATATTACTTATCCTACAAAGTGTTTATCATATTCATTTAACCAAGCAGTCAATTCAGAGGGTCCACTAGCAACAGCCTTATTATATACATACTCCATCTTACTCATAGAGTCACTTTGTAGTATTGTATATGGTACCTCATCATTAATAGGAATAATATAGTATGTGTTATCAACTAATACACACTTATATCTATCTTCTAACTTGCGTTTAACTAAGTCAGCCTTAATTTCTAAGACATTATTATCTTGTATAATGACATCTCTAAACTCTTCTAACATTAGTAATGTGTTTTGTTTATACACACCACTAAGATGTTGTAATAAACATTCAATCTCATTAATAACTGACATATTAAATATACTCACAATAGTTGTTTATAGTATCTATTTAACCAAGCTATATCTTCTGTCGGGCCATATGAATACAAATTAATAGGTAAATCAACAGGATAGGGACAATCATATGTAGATGGAAATATAAGTCTATCATTCATGATAGCTTGTGGCTCATTTCTACATATAACCCATCTATTAATAGTGTCAGCATTACTAATATAGAATGCTTTTACACCTTGCTTTTCTCCTAATTGTTTAGCCTGTTTAATCTTATGTAATACGTTATCATCTAATAACTCAATTATTAGATCATTTAACTTAGTATTAACATCAATATACATACTAAGCGCCTTTAACATTTCAATGCAAACAGTAGTATTGTACATATATAGTCTCCTACAACTTATTATAATACTCAATGCAATCCTTCACATAATCACTGTTATATATACTCTTAACAACACCATTACAACTCTTAGTAACAATGAAGTCAACATAATAACTATAATCACTATCAAACTTTATATATACTACAATAGAGTATAAGGTAGGCCCAACACTCTTACTAGTCATAGTTAGATAGTAGCTATTGTTATTATTGTTTAGATTAAACATAAATAACTACCAACAACACTATATCCTTTTATATTAGATAAACAAATCAGCACTAACATTAAACAACTTAGATAAACCTCTAATATGTTCAACTGTTAGTGCTCTTTTACAACTTAACACCTCTGATGCAATTGATGCTGTTTTAAAGATACAAATAAGATCTTTCTGTTTATATCCAGCCCTTCTCATTAACTCTTTCAAGTTAGTAATAGGGTCTATATAATCTACAGAGGAACAATTAATAATATATTCCTCATAACTGTTAAAGGATTTAATAATATCAAAGTCCTTCCTATTTATAATATTAGACATAATTAATCCCTCTGTATAAATTTATTATAAGCAGCACACCAAGCTAATAACTCAGAAGGGCCATAAGGCACCTCCCATAACTTTATAAATAAAGCACCTCTATTAGGTAAAGGATGATTATAATAAATAACATCTTGATTGAAACTAAAGGTGCCAAATCTATGACCCTCATCTATTATTGGTACAATGATATAAGTATCATCTACTAATATACACTTGTAATGTTGCAACTGTTCTTTAGCAAGTTGTGCCTTCTTACTAATAACATCATATCTTGCTATTAGACTATCTTTAATACTTATTAAAGAACTAATAACATCCTCTTGATTACTAGTATCAAGTTGTGTGTATACACACTTAATCTCATCAATTACAGTCTTTAAGTTAGACATATATTTTAAGCTCCTACACTTGTCCATTGTTTAAATTGACGTTTAAAAAGCAATTAAGTCTTACTTTATTTTTACTCTCTAACCATTCTTTAAATTTTGTAATTGGCATTTCATACTCATCATACATACTGGGAAAGTAGTATTGAGTAAGTTGATCCACATACTTATTACTAGTAAAAGATATAGTAGTATTATCATTACTAATAACAATGTTTGATAAGACAAGGGCCTCATCAATTACTATTTGTTGTATATGTTCTAGTGATAGTAGAGAGTAGTTAATGTTAGGTAATAGTTGTTGTAATAGCATAAGTTCCTACACTTGTTTAATGTTAATCGTTTAATTTGTTTGTTAGCACCCTAGACAGGCTACGATCCTGCATCTTCCTTCCAATTACTGTTTCCCCTTTAGAAGAGGGGTCAGATACTAGGGCATGTTATAATTAATATATCAAATAGTTATTAAAAGACAAATGGAAAAACAAATATTACTTGATTTAGTTAATAAGAATTACAGTATAAATGATATCGCAAAAGAACTAAGTAAATCAAAAACATCTATTAGACATTGGCTTGGTAAGTACCAATTAAAAACTATAAGAGCTATTAGAAAAGTTGAGCATATTTCAAGAGTATGTCCTTGTTGTAAAGTAGAAAAAGATGTTTCTGAATTTTACAGTAGAAGAGACAAAACAGGAAATTCTACATATTGTAAAGAGTGTTCTAATACTCAAGCAATAATAAGACAAAAGGAATTAAAACAAAAATGTTTAGATTATAAAGGAAACAAATGTATTGTATGTAACTACAATACATATTCTGGTGCTTTAGAGTTTCACCATATTGATCCATCTCAAAAAGATTTTTCAATATCCCATCTAAGATCTTATAGTTTTAATGATCTTGTTAAAAATGAATTGGATAAGTGTGCTCTTTTATGTGCTAATTGTCATAGAGAAGTACATGCAAATTTAATAGATTTAAAACAATATATCCACTGAGCTAACGGGCCAAAGTTTTAGACAATCTATTTAAGTTTTATACTGTTAAATATACCAGTTATATCCCTACTATATATAATACATATAACAACTTATTACAAGTGATTATATATGTTATTAGATTAATAACTAATAGAGATTATAGTAGTCATCAACTATAAGAATATTAAGTCTTACAAGGTAACTACAACTCTTGCTTAGCACACAGCAGAACAAGTGGTTTTATTCAATCTCTATTAGTTATTTGTTGGAAGGGGGACAAGACAACTTCATTACAAAGCGCCTTGTTAGAGATTATTACTAATCTCTTATCTAAGTTGTACTATAACAACCTAGATAGGAGACTACTAAAAGATTATATAATGGTCATCATAAAGCTCATAACTCAAATACTTTTTAAAATCAACTAGCTCATCTGGTTCAATTGTTTTACCTTGTTCAATTAACTTCTTAACTGTATTAGGAGGAACAACATTGGTATTAATTAAGATACAGGTATAAGCTAAGATGCCATTTTGAGTATAATGACTGTTATGGCAGGCCTGCCAACCTTTAGACTCATACTCTTGAATAGCCTTATCTCTTAGATTATTAGCTATCTCTTGAAGTTTCTCAATCTCAGTTTGTAATGGACATTCATATCTCATCTTAGTATCCTCTAGCTACTCTTGTCTTTGCTCGTTCAAGTGCAGTCAACTGTTGTTGTATATCCTGCTTATAAGAGGCCAACTCATTACTAACTTCAGTTAGTACTTGTTGAGCCCTCTTATCAACATCAACATAGTTGTTATTAATCATTACAATCTTTTGTTTAGTCATTACACTTCTCCTACAAAGTATTAATCCTCTGGACATGGCGCATCAGGCATATCATCAATTGGTGGTAATGATGGAATACTATCATCATCCATATATTTTATTACTCCGTTGTATAAACTTCTACTATTTTAATTGTTATATATAACAAACATATATAACATGTTGCTACTAGTATATTATGACCATTCTCATCAACATCCTTATCATAGTCTTCAAAGATGTTAAATAAGAAGAAAGGGCCATCATTACATCTAGTATATGTTTTATTAACTAGCTTCATATACTTACACCTTAAAATATGTAACAAAGATCTCTACTGGAATTGAACCAGTGATGTCTCATTTGCAGTGAGATGCATTACCACTTTGCTAAGAGATCATTTTGTTTACTTTAGTTATTTAACCATAGGACAAAGTAAACATAAAACTCCTATAGTCACATCACATTACACTTATATTGTTATATATTAGTACTAGTATTAATAGTGGCAGGGCCTAGTTAATAATCTAACTAATACTCAAACAATACTTAAGTAATAATAGTTGACTCTCCTTATCAAGTAGCACCCTATCTAACACTTGATTAGTTGTAAAGCCTTCACTTTCCATTAAAGATAAAGCCTCACCAACATCAACATTAGTTACAGTTGCATATGGGGTTCCTTGACCATCAATCAACCACCTTCTAATATAGTTAGGTTGACTACTAACTAAAGTAGCACCATCATCACTATTAGTGACTCCATGTTTTCTACAGAAGGCCCACCATCTACAATAAAATGCAAATGATTTAACCTGTGTATTGTTATTATTCACTCTTGTTGTTACCTTGTTATATATGTTGTGTTTAACTTAATAAACAGACTTATATAAACATATTATAGGTACAACTTACACGTCAAATGAATGCATTACTAATTAAATTAAATTGTGTCTTTAGTAGTGACGTTATTAGCACCGTACAGACCAAATCCATTAATACCAAACTGTATAAAATCTTCTATAAAATCATCATAACAATTATCAGATGTTTTATACTTTGACTCCTCTGCTGCTTCCTTATAAGACATGTCTTCTGGAAATAGAAAGGCTCTATTATCTTCAAAGATAATATAGAAACCTTGACCAGAAGGTAATCTATAAACTCTATATACTAATAACACTTGCTTACACCTATTACATATCAACAACAAACTTATTCTTACTCCCTAGTTTAAACACGGTCATATAAAGCATTTATAGCTCTATGTATATCTTCAAAGTCCTTTTGAATAGTCTTAAAACTAGCAAGACTTCCATCCTCAATATACTCAATAAGAGCAATAGATGACCAAGCAATGCCACCATCAATATTCATCTTAGTTAAGATGCCCACCGCATGATTAGACATCTCTTTAATTGTTGAGAAGTGATACATTTTCATAGTTAATTATCCATCTTATAAACACCATAGCTGCCAAGATCACAGGGATGAATAGCAGCCTCTTGTTCATACTCTTCTTGCACTTTAGCTCTAGCTAATAACTCCTCAATATAAGGAATAGCAATTACTCTTCTACTATAATCAGGGCTGTTGAAGTGTACTGTAATAGTATTTATTAAATGCTTATTAGACATCTCATTAAGAGGTATAGTTGTACCCTCTTTAGTTCTATGTATAGACATAAATAAACCCACTAGTATAAGTTGAAAAGGCAATAAATAGAATTGAACTATAACTCTCCTATTATTTCAGAGAGTGGACCACCAACTGCCATTAATATAATAACTAGTAGTACATACATACTACTAGTTATTACTTGTCTACATAACTACTTTATAGGGTGAGATTACAAAGTAGTTATGTAGATTATTTAAAGGCTTGACCAATCCAATTAGCAATACCACCAGGGGTATTAACTGCAACCTTACCAACATTACCACTGTTGATATTCTTGATGTTCTGAACATCCTTCTCAGACCACTTGTTAACCTTAGCAGGGAAGATCATAGGAGTGGAATTCTGACCAGTCAATTCCATCAACTTCTTAGCCTTAGCTTCACTGACCAATTGATAATTACTACCATTAGTCAATTCAAAATATAGACCAGAGAGTTGATTCTCAGCACCATCAATAACATCTTCAGCTTCAAATGTTGCCAACAACTCAGCATCCTTACCAAATGGTGCAAAGACTTGAATAGTGCCCTTATCAGCATCATTCAAGACCGCCTTAAAGATAACCTTAGCACGCTTACCATCAGTGGTTTCACCATGAGCAACAGTGAACACTTCATTAGGCAGTGTGTATAGATTCAAGCCAACCTTCTTAGTAGTATCAGTACCAGCAACAGAAGATTCAACAGTAGACAATTTCTTTAGAGTAGACATGAGAATTTACCTTTTATAGAACAAATTAAGTGGACAAGTATTAACCCAATTAGGGGCTGCACAATGCAGCATATTGTAATGTTATTAGTTATAACAACATTACAAGTGCAACAGTGTAAGCTACAAGTAATTAATAATAGATTCAGCTTGATCCTTAAACATAAATGTAATGTAGAATTTAAATCTATTATTCCTCTCAGTAAGAGCCTTTTCAGCCAGTTCTAAGGTCTCATAAGGGCCATCCTCTACATATTCAGAATCATCTTCTCTAGTCATAAGATACCAAGCAGCTAAACCCTGATCAATACAGTATTTAAGTGCCTCTTGACCCGCCTTATCTAAAACATGTTTAAGTGACATTGTTATCTCCTACAATAATTATGTTTGTTTAATTAGAAGTATTACACCTGCCTAACAACCCATCATCAACTCACTCAACTTTAGGGTGTTAGACAGATGTAATACAAAGAGTGTTAATTGTCTCATCCTTCAATAACACTCTTGTTATTGGACATATTACTACATCCAATAAGAAGAGTATTAATAACTACTTAATACTAAGTAGTTTCTTCTTCAACCACATAATAAGAGACATTGATTGTCTCTTATTAGCCTCATCTACAAGGGTAAACAAGGCGCCAGCAATACATCTTGTCATCATATAGACCTACCTACATATAAAGACTAATATAACAAATAGGCGCGATTGGATTTGAACCAACATATCACGAATTATGCCTACCACTATAGTTTTCACTACCACTTATATCAGTGTTTGTGGTCTGGACTCTATCTTCAACCTAAAAGTAGTACATAATACATCAACAAAATAAGCATTGATCTTTGATTTCTATATTTGCTTATACATTCTTTTTGACACCAAAGTAGAAAAAGAATGTAGTTGTTATTAGGTTGCTCCCTGTATAGTCTCTACGCACTAGAACTTTATATAAACACTTAATTCAGCTATTTGTGTAGTTGTTTAGACTAAGCCTATTATAAGTTTTGTTGTTTATATAAAGCAATTGGCACGGTATTAGCATATGTTAGGTCAATTACTCCTATCACTTAGCCTTCACCGTTTAGGGGAGATTCACATATAACATTACTGCTATAGTGACCCAACTATCTATTACTAGATACTTTAAGTTCGCCGCTTTACCAGTCAGCCACACGCCCATAATTTGTACTTATTAGACATCCTTAATGCCTAATTCTCTAGCCTTTTGAAGGCCCCTTGCTATAGGTTCACAAGAAGCAATGTGCCTCTTCAGCAGATAGAAATTCAAGCCAACAAGAAGTATCTACACAATTAGCCTGTGCTTCTTCCTTAGTAGTATAGGGACCACTAATAACAGCCTCATCAATGTTACACCAAGAGGTACAACATGATATAACATACCACTGTTTAGGCATTAGACCTCCAATAGTTAGCTAATGCCTTTAACTGAATACTTTCATAGATTACAGATAGAGTATTATACTCTGTTTCTGATAATCCAACAGCCCAACCAGTAACAAAGTTAGGCTTGTGAAATTTCTGCACTTGACTAGCAAAGTCTAAGAAACTATCAACTTCCCAGTCTTTACCCAAGTAATTAAGAGTTTTCTTCATCATTACCTCTATTTTACTTCTTAATAATGGGATTTTCTACAAACAACTTCTTAATATCATAGCTAATATTACTATGATCATCAAAGTATTTATAGACTTCCTCAGCCTTATTAAAATCCTCTTTTTCATTACACAACTCATTATATAAGTTGTATAACTCTTTCTCATCAGCTACTTGATACTTATCAAGATAGCTTTGTAGTGCAGTCTGTTGTTCTGCAAACTTAGCAGCAATAACAGCATTAGCATCCTCCTCTGTAGGAAAATGACCTACTAAAGAGGACCAGTCTAGTCTATGATATGTGACTGTAACAGCCCACACAACATAGACTTCTTGTTTTGAAAAAGAATTTAAATCCATTATTATAATCCTCTTTAAATGTTATCACCTCTTATACTTAGTTATAAGTATATCCACTACTTTAAATATGTGGGATGTGGGTTTACATTTATACCTTCAACTTACTTGTTATTACATAGAATAGTAATAACAAGTAAGTATAAACTCTAATCAAAGAAGACACATCTTTCTTCAATTATTTCCTTATCATCATGAAGGAAGTTATCAAAGGCATCCTCCTCATCTGAACCAAAAGAGGCCCAACCATTGTTGATGAAGACAACACCTTGGTTATCTTCATCAATGACTTTATGAAAGCCATCCTTATATGGTATTGATGCTGATGCAACTTCTGTATCAGCATCAATACCAGTTAAATAGCGCCAATGAACAATTACTTCATTGGTTTCTTGCTTACTAGTATATTGCTTAGCAATATATGACATGTCCTCTAGAGACATGTCTTTATATTCTTCTTCAGAAACAACAAAAGAAGATATAAGGGCCATATCTTCCAATTCCATTTCTTCCCAAGCAATAACTTGGGCTTCTTTTTCTGTAATTACATTAGACATAGACATAAAGGGCCTCTTAAAATACAACATATTATAGTAATGTAATAACAACAACAATCAAGTAGTGTTATTACATTACTAGTGTAATACTCTAATGAGTATAACCCATACAACCAAGCACAGTTGATGTGTTAGAACGAAGCCTAACAACATTATAAGGTGATGCAACAAAACTGGCCATAGGGTGACCAACAGCATTCATATTGCTTACAACTGGTAAAGAAGTGATAACAATATCACCCTCTACTAGATCTGTAGGAAAGCCTTGAGGCTCTCCATAAACAGTTTTATAAGCAGCTACTCCATTAGAATCTACTCCCAGAGATTCAGTAGTTGGAGGCATTCTAATACTGCCTTCGGACTCTGCTGAGAAGATAGGATCTCCCTCTACACCATCAGCAATGTAAGAGCCTTTAACAAGCTCTAAATTAACAAACTGATCTTGTTTATACACATCAAATGAGTGTGGTACAAATACTCTAATAGTCATTGTGAGTTTCCTTTTTTATTCAAATTAATTACAAACAAGTTAAAAGGAATCTGGACTTTCACCAGACAATTAAGGCAGCACACTTGTTCAAAGTGTCCAGGTAGCCCCTTTTATTCAAATACAAACATTGATGGGTTAAGTGTATTTCAACTTAACCCACCAAACATAAACCACCTAAGCCCCACTGAAACAAATCAGTTTATCTATATTCAATGGATAAATCCAAAGAGGGATCATAAAAAAACTTAACTAACCACAATAAGTAGTGTCACCACTAATACCATTGCACTCTGACCAGACATCACCAGAGCCACAATTGCATTTTCTGTACAAGTGTTCATGAATCATCTGTTCTTGTAACAGTTGATCTTCATCCTTAGTACTAACATGTTTAGTAGCAACAAGCAAACCATTCTCTTGTGCTAATGAGTTAATAGCTTCATCAGTTGCAAGAAGAACATAATCATTTCTTCCCTCCCTTTTCTGAGCTTCTTCTTTTGTAGAATAGGGGCCAACAATAAAGTTGACAATATCTTGTTCTAAGTCTTCATCCCATTCATGAGTGATGAGATAGAACTTGGGCTGAGAGGTCAAACGAACAAACTTCTGAGGTTTAACATATTTAGTATTAGTAACAATACCAGAGATATCAGTACCCCTATAGTTAATGTATTTACCATCAGCAGTCTTGAAAAGGGTTCCATCTTGTGATATATGAGTATATGTATACATGTGAGTTTATCTCCAAACTATTGTTTACAAAGAATCAATTACAACTCTCATCACCTCTCCCTATAAAAAGGGCCACTACTTTGAATATGTGGACTGTGGGTTTAAAGTTGATAGATAATAAAGACAAAGATGTTATTACTAACTATCAATGTCTTTATTACCAAGGAGCCTATTACTTAAAACGCTGTCATCTCTTAGCCCTTAAATAGTTAAACATTTTAAGATTGGAGACTCCAAGCCTGTATGTACTTTGTTCATTTCTGTCACCATATAATGAAACTGTATGTACTTAAAACAATAACTAACTACTATCTACAAGAGACAATAGTTAGTTATTGTTGTTGAAATCTATGCGTCAGCAGTTACCAATTGGTTCATAGACATATCAGTGTTGGCAACACTAGCAGCAGCCTTGTCAACAAGTCCAAGTCTACTTCTTCTTGTAGCTTCACGTCTAGCAGCAGCATCAGCTTTTTGAGCAAGACGTTCTGCTTCAGCAGCTTCCAATTCAGATTTCAAATCAATCTCAACAGCATCAGGTAATGCATGTGGTGGAGAAATCTTGACATTGCCAATAGGAACAACTTGAAGCTTGCTATCATTAAGAGCACGGCGCAAGTCAAAGGAGTCAGCTTCAACTGTAAGAGCAAAAGCAACACCGCCGCCTTCCACTGGCTGACCATCCTTCATTGCATGAAATGGCATATCATCAAGATCAGCCAAGACTCTAACAATAGGATTCTTAGCAGAAGCATCCTCAAGATGAAGAACACATCTGTAATCAGCAAGCTTACCCTTAGCAAAAGGAATGCCTTGAATCTCTGTATCAGAGTTGTCAACCACAGTTGTGATTAGACGGTTTTGGGCCAACTCAGAATGTGAGATCCTGGCAATTACACCATTCTGCTTATCATTGGCGGAAACAGCCTCAAGTTCTTTTTCAGTGATCACACGGCGTGATACTCTAACCAAGATTTGAGGACGTTGTGGTGCAGCAGAAGCTTCTGCCTTTTCAACTTGCTTAATAGCTGTTGCCAATTGAGCAATAGTATCAGCATCAAAAGAGATAGCAGAAGCTGTAGTTGTAGTTGTAGTTCTAGGTGCCATATGTTTGTACAAACTTAAGGATAAATGTAAGTGTAAGAAAAGATATTTCTATCTACTATCATAAGGAGCCTAAACTCCTATAATAAATACTAATATCTATACTCATAAGGAGCATAAACATAGTATATAAATAGATAAAATATTAATATCTATATACAAAAAGAGCTAATAAATAGTTAATAAATAGCTTATTAATAGCAAAAAGAGTATACACATCATATACAAAAGGAGCAAAAGAAGCAGCAGCTTCAAAACTTAGGGAGGAATAACTATCTACATTTCACTTTCACTTGAGTCTATCCCAAATAGTTATTCTGTAGTATGTTCAATTAGCTATTAGTATCTCGCTAATAAAAGGGCCAATTAAGGCCCTAATATTAGTTATTTAGTAAGTACTACACAAGAAACTTACCATTAGCAAAGATAGCATGAGCATCAGAAGGATTAATGTAATCAGCCATCTTTGTAAAGTCAATTGGATCACCATCACCATCACCATGATTGACAATGCCTTGATATCTTGCAGCAATTTCCAAGTGACCTAAAGATACAGACTCATCTTCAAGGAGTAATGCCATAAAAGTAGCAACCATAGGAGTTCTACCAACATCAACAATACAACCTTCCCAGATGTTTGCAATCTGTTTAGCGTTGTCATTAGGATTTATACAAGCAACAGGCATTGTAAATACCTTAGCAGTTGTCATATCAGGAATAAACTTGCCATCAACAGGTTTAATATCACACTTAGAGATAGCTAGATCTTTATCATCAGCATCTTTAATTGTAAGTTTAGCCCAGTAATAGATTCTAGCATCTTGAACTTTAGGAGCAGTACTAGTCATAGTCTTACAACCAGCACCATCCTTGCTACCTCTAATACCCTTCTTCATATTAGAAGGACCCATCCACTTCAACATCATTCCAGATAAACCAGAAAGACTAGAATAGATTTCACTTTCATAACCATTCTTCCTATCAGCAGGAACAGCAGAAGAAGCAACTAGAAGCTCAACAATTCTCAATGCAATACCAGTAGCAGATCCGCCAGCAGAGAAAGAGCCAAGTCTCAATATTCTATTAAAATCAATAAAGACTTGTACATTGTCTCTACCATTAGCAGTAAGAATAGTGCCAAAAGGATAGCGTTCAGCAGCCTTCTTCAAGATAGTTTTAGCATCAAGAGTAGTTCTATTGAAATACTCTCTAAACTTACCATCAGGTAACTCAGATTGCCAAGAAGCAGGCCAAGCATCTTTAGTAGTAGCAAACTGTTTAGTATTTGCATCACACAATGGCTTACAAACTTTGACACCATCAACTTCAACAAAAGTCACAGGACAATGTACAAGTTGAGTTTCAAACGCACCATGAGTATAATCAGCACTTCCAGGTTCATGTTTGAAGGGCATCACATCCCAGTTATACATTAGAGCTTCACCAGCATCAAGTCTTGAACAAGCACCAAGATTGATAGTATCAATGTCAAGAGAAGTATCAGCAACAGATCTTCTAAATCTACCACCAACACCGCTTTCATAATGCTTGATCTCTTCAACTTTAAAGTCAGTCATTTCAGCCCAAATAGAGCCAACACACTCAATTCTACTCAACAAAGCAGGAGGAATTAGCTCGTTGATAGTAATATTATCAATATAATACTTGTTGAAAACTTCCCAAGAAGATCTAAACTCAGAGTTAATCTCAGTTTCAGAATTTACAACGTATCTTGCAAACTCATCAACATCAAACCTTACGCCCATAACACCTTGAGACATTCTTCTACATAGACCCATAAGGACAGTAGTTGCAACGTCATCAAGACCAAGGATGTTTACAAATTGTTCTTGGTTTTCCTCATTAAGAAGACCACCAAAGGTATAAGCAGTTTTAAAGACTTTACCATCTTTACCCTTAGCTCTACCCAACTTAATTAAAGTCTTATTAGAAGATTCTTCAGATAGACCAAGCCCTTCTGATTCCAAAATGCCCATACCTCTAACCCAACGGAAGGCAGCAGTAAGATAATTCATTGTAGTCACATCACAGTCATAACCTGAAACAGCTTTCAAGTTCTTAATGAGCTCATTAAGAGTTGTATCTCGGTCAAAGTTGATCCACTTCTCACCATCATTATAGGAATGACAGCCTTTGAATGAAGATCTAAAAGATACATACTCAGGCTCTTCTAAGCCTTTACCAAAGAACAAAGGAAGAGTCTTTGGATCAACAGCTAAAGATAAACCTTCATGTACAATCAAAGAGCAAATAGAAGCAGCCTTCATCACATCAGCAACATCCTTTTCAGTTGCCAACATTTGACCCTTAGAATCACAGATGTTGTTTCTGAATTGATAAGACTTAATCCAAGCAGCAAGCCATAAAGAAGCAGACATGCCCCAAGTCCAGCCAACTTGAATAGTCATGATCTTGCTGATTTGACCAAGTAAAGGCATGAATGCAAACTTAGCATCAACTGAAATAGTTTTAGCTTCATCAACATAAGTCTTAGCTTCTTTAGTAAGAGGCTTAAACAACTGAACTTTAGTAACTGCAAGAGCAATCTTTCTCAAGCTCTTCTTGACTTTCTCTTTATAGTCATTAAAAGCAAGATAAGGCACCAAATCACCAATCTCTTTGGCAGAACCAGTACTTAACATAGAGTTGTTGTACTTGTGAATCTTACCAAAGGAAATACCTTTAGGAATGGCTACATCTTGGACCTCAATCTCAAACTTACCTGGCACATTAAATGCCATTTCTGCCATCTTACAGAAAGTTTGAACTTGCTCTTGAGCAGCAATGTCATGATTAGTACCAAGCTGCTCATCAAAAGCATACTTAGCAGCAATGCGCTCTAGAATAGGACCACTAGCATTAGTAGATTCAATAACAGTAGAACATTCAAGTTGGACTGGATACCAACCAAATATGACTTCAGATGTCTCATGTACTGTTACAACATCGCCATCAATTGTATAAGTCAAATCCTTATCAATTGAATCACCATGATGCTTAACAAAGAACTTCCAATCATCAAGATTAAGCTTATGAACGAGGACCACATCTTTGATATTAGATTGAATCCATTGATAGAACAGGGAGTTAGGATCAGCAAGATCAGACTCATGTAATACCTTGTTGTCAACATCATAAGTTATCAACTTGCCACAAATATGTCTAGTAATACTATTTCCTGGTAGAGAATTAGCATACATGTGAAACATAGCTTGGAAGTCCCCCTTTCTGCTCTCAATACCAACATATAGATGATAAGGAAGAGCCTTACCAGTGTTTTTGTCAAGAATTACCATGCCAGTATCCTTAGCAACAACCTTGATACCAAAGCCTCTCAATTTTGGTTCTTTGTAACCATTAGACACCATATTCACTGTGAGTTTTACAGTGATAGAGTTGGAGGTAATCAAACATCTAACTTCATAGTCAGAAGACTCATCAATTAGAATCTGTTGATTGTGTCCGCTATAACTTAGCAGGTCTTTGCCGTTATACTTAAGTACTACAACAGAGCCATTGACATTCCAAACTCTAGGCTTCTTAACAAGTGCAGCAAGTTTAGCTTCAATAGATGCTGCAACTTCTTGAATAGTCATGCCAACAGGAAAATTAATTCCATTTAGTGTGCCAGTAATGCTCTTACCAACTTTGCTAGCAAAGCCAACATTACAGCTACCACAGCCACTGCCATTACCATCAAGACGACTGTTACCAGCACCCATCCAAATCATGTCACCTTCAATGAAAACATCTTCCAAATCAGGAGTAGACAATACAAATCTAGAGCGCTTGTGAGGTCTATAATCAGGATTAGGTTTGTCACTGATCTTACCACTAGGAAGAATGAGGTTAGGATAACCTTCAGATGCTGCAATTGTGAGTGCTTGCCAAGGTCTAGTACCAGCCTTAGATTCTTTACTACAGTCAGTGATGTAGCCCATAGACTGTTTGTCTTCATACATAAAGACACCCAAGGCAGCACAACCCTTAGCACCAACAACAAGGCGCTTAGAATAATACTTGTCAGGGAAACAGATGATACCTCTTGACAAGTAATAGTTAGCACCTTCACTAATGGTTTCTGGCTTGTTGCTATTCTTCAAATAGAAGTAAGGAAAAGTCTTACCATGTCTAGAACCAACAGGCTCCAACAACATAACAGAAGCAGCACGGATCACTCTTAGTTGATCATGCTCTTCCATCTGTTTACCATAGGTATCCTCCTCTTCAAAGACTTGAGTAAGAGCAGCAAGAAAGCCTTCCAATTGCACTTGATTATCAATGCCTGAACCAACAAGCTGAAATGCAATCAATGCAGTGAGAGGCATTACATTGACTTCACCAATACGCTTGACAAAGCCATTGTTTCTCAGCTTACGGATTCTATTAGTTCTAAACTCAGCAGTTGCCAAGTTGACCTCTACACTATTAAAATGAGTTTCTTCAAAGTCAAGAAGGGAAACCCAACCTTGTTCATCAACTTGAGTGCCACAATACTCAGCCAAGAACAAGGATAGCTCAGCAGCAGTTTTAGTGCTAAACAAGTTAATTAGAGACTTAGCAATGAAAGTAGCAGTGCTTTCAAAGTCTTCATAGAATCTACCAGGCATATCACTATACACAGGAAGAACAAACATACCATCTTTGTCAGTCACATCACAAGGATAAACAGGCAAGGTATGACCATGCAATTCCAATTCTTGTGGGACAAAGCGACCTTCAACTTTGGCAATACCGTACACGGGAATATCATGTGCAAGAAAGAAGTTAAACAACACAGGTTTAATCTCTTTAATGACAAACACGCCATCTTCAAGACCAACAGTTGAGGAGAATACACCCAACTTGGCAAATGCTTGCACCTTGGGTAAAAACTTCTTCAACTGCTTTTCATTGATAGGAATACCAATGAAGTTAGCATCATCAATAGATGCAGCAAGAGAAATAGCAGCCTCAATCTCAGCATTCAAAGCATCTAAAGCAGCTTGTGCTTCAGGACTAATTAGACTTTTATTTTCAGTCACAGCAGACTCAATAACAACAGCAGATTCAGTAGATTCAACAGCAGAAAAGTCAAAGAAAGTAGACATACTTGTTACCTTGTAGTGAGTTTATGTAAGTTGTTATTTACTTACAATAAAAGGGGCAAGAGCCCCTTTTAAAGTGATTATGAATCAGCAGTGTCTAAATCATCAAGATCAATTTCAGCAACAAACACAGGCTTGTTAATTTCCTTGATGTTAGAATCAGTCTTAGCAAAGTCAGCCTCAGCTAGCTCTTGAAGTTTAGCCTTAGCTCCTCTTGCAGCAGCCTTCTTAGCTTGAGTCTTTGTCATGGTAGTAGCACCAGATTTAACATTCTTCCAACCACCTGAAGCAAATGGAGAAGAGGGTTTAACAGCAGACAACACTTCCTTGATTGCAGCATGATTAGCAGCAACATCTTCAGCTTGCAACTTAGTACCTTCAGAGAAGTCAAAAGACTCTCCATTAAGTACACTGAAGTTGCTGAGTGTCATAGAAGACACAGAAGATGTAGTGTCATCCCAGTTAATAGAAGCATCAGCAATCACACCAAGACTTCTAAGACCAGAGGATTGCAACATGTCATACATCTTTGCCATGACAAACGAAGGAACAGCCCAATTGAGCTTGAAACGGTACATGTCCTTCTTATCCTTCAAATAAGAATTGATGTTGTTGTAAGCAATAGCAACACTGCCTCCAGCTTCATCAACAAATTCTTGTACCATGTCAGCAGGAAGAAGAAACAAGTTATTACCTGTGTCAAAGGTAAAAGAACCGTTTGGATTAGAACTGAAGTTCTCAATGTATTTGAAGGCCAAAGGAGACATGTCTCCAGAGAAGCATGTACCATCATTCCACACAAGAGAAGATTGATAGCTAGTAAACATACTATGATTCTTGTTGCCATGTTCAGGCTTGCCAGTTGGAGAAGTTCTAAGAGCATATTCTGCTCTCAACTCCCCAAAGGTCGTAGAAGAGAAACCAGCAGCCTTCAAAACTTCCCTATAGTTAGCAGGAATAGAAACACCATCTTTACCAGAAGGAGGCATGATGATATTCATCAAACCAGGATCAGCCTTGAAGTTAGAATACCAGTCCTTGTTGGTTCTAAGAACATCAAGAACAGAAGAATCAAACTTCTTGTTGATGTACAAATTAAAGCCAACCTTGATTGTTGAAGTAGACATATTTGTTACCTTGTGAGTTTAGTTATTATCTACACTGTATTGTATAGATAATAAAAAGGGCCCAAGATAAGGCCCAATTTATAGTTGACTAAAGTTTGTATTATGAATGAGATTCAATTAAGTCAATTGAAAGATCACTAATCTCACTTAAAGTGATAATAGTATCAAGCCAATTAACATAAGACTTAATAGTATCTTTGCAGTTGGTAGAAGCAAACATCCTAAATTCAATAGTATATTTATCTTCACTAAAATTAGTAATATTAATAGCTTCATATCTATCATTAGAGTATAAAGATATATTACTAGGATCATTACCTTTATCTTTAATCTGACAATAACTATTAGCTGATCTACCAACTTTACTAACAATGTATTCTGTATTGTTAGTATCATTCATAAATACTAATAGTCTGCCGAGCATCAAGGGAGTAAATATGTCCCTTGACACATGAATATGAATACCACAATTACTATCAGTTATTATGTCTTCTAGTGGTAATAACTCAATATAAGTTAGTAGATCTTCATACTCCCAAGGAGTAGAAACAATCTCATAACCACAAGAGCTATCTCTAACAACTTGGCCAAGTTTATTAGATTTCATAAAGACTTTAATATCGTCCAAATACAGTCCTTGATTAATAGAAGACCAACCAGAAGAACTTATATTTCCATCTGAATCTCCTACAAAGCTTTGTTTATACTCACTTACAGTAGTATTAAACTCAATCTCTAATCCATAAAACCTAATACCCGCCCTAGATTTAAACTTAGGATTATAAGACTTATAGTCTATATAATCAGACTTAAAAGACTGAATATTATTTCTCTCTTGATAAGTAATAATATATTCAAGTAAATCATTATATATATCTTGTGGAGTTAGATTATATCTATCACCTACTACATTTCTAACAGAATTAAGTAAAAATAAATCTGTAGGTCTATAGTCAATCAATCTAGAAACTAATAGATCTCCTAAACTTTGTATTTCTTCAATACCTTCAATTAGATTATTCCAATCTAATTGATTATTAACATTAGCATTTATAAATATATTTATAAAGCTATTAAGATACTCTAAATCTAATAAACCTTTTGTAGTTAAACTGTCAATAACAGTTGATCTAACAACATGTCTTAATTGATCAAATGGAATATTATTATCTAATATATACTCCACAACATCTACTTTGTTATGATCTAACAACAAAGTAATATACCAATGTATAGAACATGACTTATCTTGTAATCTAATAATTACATTTATCATTCTAGATAAATATAAATCTTCATTAGATGCTTTGTTCAAGCTCTTTTTAATTAAAGAACTAAAACAATTTTCATTTGAGAACTTTATATCAATAGTTTTAGTACTTATAAAGTTCTCAAATCCTAAGTTCCAAGATAGGGAACCAGTTGATAGGTCAACAATAACACCCATGTAATTCAATACATTATTTCTATTTAGAAATGTATTGATAAAACCTTTGTAATGAGTATATTCATTCCATAATACATATACATTCTCAATGTATATATTATTGTTTGGAATATCAATTCTTTCAGTACAAATGATATCTAACTCATTATTTTTAAGATCACCATAACTATTAAAGTTAAGTTGATTCTCTTCAAATTCATTAGTAGCCTTTGTATAAAAGATATCAATATCTTTTGGCTTATACTCTTTACCCCAACATAGAGTTTGTATAGCCTGACTTAAACTGTTACCAGTCCAATACCCTTCATTGGGTAAATCAATACCCCAAGAATTAGCGACTTGTACTAAATCTTCAAACTTAATTGACTTTAAATTAATATTCATATTAATAACCTTAGAGTTCAAATTAACAGTGTTAATACTATTATTCAAGTTAGTATTCACTATACTTATAACTCTATTAGTTATACTCTATATAACTATTATTTAGACTCCAATTTGTCTAAAGCAACAACAATGACACGTCTGTTAGTTTTCTCCTTCTCACTTAGAGACATAACAGATTCAACACTATTTAGCTCTTGCAAGTTAGTGTTAAGAATGTTTTCAAGTGCCACATCTAATGCATAACCTAAGTCATTAGACAAGCTCTTATATAAAGCTGATAGAGCACTACCAATCTTATAAATTGCATTTAATATAGCATTAAACTCTTTAGTTCCTGCTACATCTTTAGCCTTATTAACTAAAGCTTGCAACTCCAAGAACAAGTCTAAATACTGCTTAGCTTGCTCTTTATTCATCTTAGTAACAGATGAACAATTACTAACAACAGCCTTAGCAGCTTGTGCTGTTACTACCTTGCTATAGAAGAAGATCTCCTTCTTAGCTTTAGCAAGAGAAGCTAAATGCTTATCAGTGATTGACTGTTTAGCTTCAGCCTTTTGCTTATTATTATAAGCATCAATAGCTGCCAACTTTTTAGCAGCAGCATCTTTAGCAGCAACAACTCTAGCTGCTTCTTCTGCCTCTTTTGCCTGTACAATTAGAGCAGAAATGGTGTCAGCATCAACACCATCAGGAAGATCAGCCTCATCTAATGCTTCTTGCATTAGAGTAGACTTGTGAGCCTCAAAGTTAGCTACACATTCAGCTTCATATGAAGCTACTTCTTGGTCTGCCCAAGAGTTCAAGTCTAATGTTACTTGAGCCTTAATAGACTCAAACTCATCTGTTACTACAGAGATAACAGACTTGATATTGGCTTTATACTCAGCATATTGTTGAGTATAAGCAGCATGAATCTCTTTCTTTTTAGCAAAGATGAGATTAGCAACAGCCTCACTTTGCTCCTTATAGAAAGAGTCATACATAGCCTTCCTCAAGGCATCCTTCAAATCCTTATTAGGATCTTCAGGGAGCACAGAAGAAACAACTTCTTCTACAACCTTAACAGGACTAGGCTTGAACTTATCAGCCTTAGTACCTGTGTTAGCAACAACAGGAGCGACCTGTTTAGCTGCTCTAGTTGTTTTAGACTTAGCCTTTTGAATAGGCTTGTTGACAACCTTCTTAGGTTGTTCAACAAAGTCTTGGGCATTATCCCAAGTTGGTTCAACCAAGTCTGTAGGGATAAGACCTACAAAGACTGCCAATGCAATCTTCTTAGCTTGAACAGCCTTGAAGACTGACTTAGCCTTCTTAGCTGTTTTAGACTTGTTAGCAGTCTTAGCTGCAATCTTAGCAGCCTTTTGAAGGCGTAAGGCATTAGCCTTATCCTTCTCAGCTTGAGTCATACGGTTTCCAACTTGTCCAGCCTTGTTAACCTTAGCCATGATATTAACTCCATTGCCCGTGTATTTAATAAAGTGAGTTTTGGGCATAAATAAAAGGGCCAATTAAGACCTTTTATTTATATATAGTTAACTCATATAAATACAGGGAGTTAAGTTATAGTTAACTATAAAATAGAGATAGGGATTTAATCCCTAGGATAGGATAATATCCAATCTTTAAATAGCCTCCAATCCTCTTTATCTTTGGCAATCCAAGTGTCTATACAGTCATCTTCATCATACTGTTCTAGAGCGCTAAAACCAGTATCAACTAGCCTAATAACACACTGGTTATTATCTCCCTTAGTCAGCATAATGTTGTTATATAAAACATCAATAGGCATCTCACCCTTTCTAACCATACTTGGCCGTCTCAAATCACCATGAGCCCAGCCACTAGCCCATAGTTGTTCTAGTTCTTGTTCAGCAACTGTAATAGCTGCTGCTATTTCATCCCTACTAAAAGCTGTAGGGAGACAAGGATAAAGTCTCTCCATTGCAATAATATATCCCACTTCTTCAATGTGGAAGTGATCCACATATTTCACTACTAGATTGTTTATAGTATTGGCCCACTTCATAGCCAAAATCTCTGCTGGGATGAAGCCTTCATCAAAAGTCTCCCAGCAGACTAATAGACCATTGTCAAAGTCATCTTGTGACAATGACTTTATTACTGTCTTATCACTATGACAGTAGACAGATCCAGTGAATCCACTGGATAACAGTTGAGCTTCTGGAAACTCAGAAGCAATTACTTCTTTAATAGAAGGAAAAGAAGAAACATTATTGTAGTTAGCCATGATACTTAAACACCAGCATATATATAGTGAGTTTTGTTGCTGGTTCTCCTAAATAAAAGGGCCATAGGATAGGCCCTTTTATTTAATTAACTCCACTCTAAAAACTCAATTACAAAGTTATAATCTTGCAAATGAGCAGTGGAGTTATGTTCTCCATTAAGCATATTGTTACTTTCAAAAGGTTTAACACCCTCTTTATAACTAACAGTTACATGAGGTGTTCCTTTATTGATAGGAACAATTGAAGGTAATTCAAACAATACTGCTTGAATGTCTTTATTCCAACAATTGCTAATAGCATTTGCTGTGAAGGACATACCAATGTATTGTTGTACTTCCTCTTTATCAACTCCAAACATTAGAGTAATATGATGAGGACTACCTTCTTCATACATAGAATGAACTAAAAGTTCATCTTGTATAACAGCCCATAGAATACCTTTTGCCATTTAATATCACCTCCTGAGCTAACAGACTTATAGTTATATAATGGAGAATATAACTATCATAGATGTGTTTGTTATTACGCCTGTGCTAAATAAAAGGGCTGAAGGCAGCCACATTTATTTAGTTATGATCATTTATTTATACTGGTTGTAACTCTCCAGATATAATATTTAATTGTATATTTAATTGTATATTTAATTTGTATGTGGTATTCAACATCTTCTAAAACCAACTAGAAGAATGTGCAGTCTTTCAGCACATATGGGTATTGAATATGATGGTATAAGAACCACCAGCCACAGATTCAATAGCATTTAAGGAAAACACTATGTAACCCCTCTACTGTTCTCTTCTTGAGGATGAAGGAGAGCCACATTATTGCCCTGTCCACTACTTACGTTGGGTCTATCAGACTTACTCTTAGTAGCTAAAAGCATTCTAAAAGGGCCTGCTAGTTAATAGCAAGTAGTAGATGCAATAAGAGGTGACTCTCATTGTTGTAGTATTCAGTCTTCTTTGTACTCATATATAGTCCTACTAGCTTCTACCAGTAACAAGTAAAACCAAGAATGGTTAGTTCTTGTTAACTTATTAAAGTACTAATGTAGATAGCATCTATATATGGGTCCTGCCTATTATCATGTGCAGTTTATATCTTGTTAATAAAAAGGGCCATAGGATAGGCCCTTTATTTTTTTTAAACTAAGTTTATGCCTAGTTCAATTTCCTCATCAGTGAGGAATTGATTAGGATTGCAATAATCAACAACGTCTCTATAGACGTTGCTTTCTGAGTCATATATATACTCAGAGTGAAGGTCTACTGCCTTCATAAACCCTAACTCAGGGTTTGAGTTAAAGCAGTATATTCCTACATCTTGGAAAGCTGCTAAACCTTCTCCAAGAAATAGGTTTAATGGACCTTCCCAATGAATTCTAGCCCAAGAGGGAAGAATTAATGAGAAGTAATAAGAAGGAAACACAGTAGCTTCCCAGGCAGATATTCTACCAGTGTTAAGCAACCTATGTATAGTTGCTTCAAGAGCGTCCAGTCGCTCTTGTTTGTTTTCACTGTAGGCATACCTACCAGTGATTCTATCTGCCAATCTAAACAAGATTGGCGAGAATTGATCTCTAGAAGCATTAGCGCCTCTAGAAAAATAGCTATTAGGACTGGTAAGTCCTGTATGAAGCCAAACTTCCTGATCCTCCTCATCAGGATTATGTTCTTCATCACCCCAACCACCTGTGAGATATATTTCAATCTCATTTAAGTCCCTATACACACGCCACTGTGTATATTGATCAGGATGATAACCAAGTGACAACCTTGGCTCATCCTTATACTCTTCAGGAGTCTTACAACCTTCAAGCCAGGTGGCTTGAGAGATTAGCTCCTGGGGCCAGTTACACATGTGAGAGCACAATAAAGTACCCTCTTCCCCTGTTTCCTTGTCTCTTACCAAGACAAGGTTGTTAAACACATCATCAGATGTGTTTACACCTTGAGAAAGAATAACAAAACGGCGAGTAGTAGCATTAGACATAACATTAATACTGGCAATATATAAGTGAGTTTGTGCCAGTTCTCCTAAATAAAAGGGCCAACTTAATGACCCTTTAAAAACTTATATACTTACCTCTTATCTCCATTCAAAGTGAGTATATTTATCACCTTCATCAGCAATTAAACATAGTTGTTCAGCCTCTTCTAGTGACAATACTAACTCATAAGTACCAAAGGTGTACTCAGTTAATAAGCCAGTAGAATGACTAGTCTTAACAACTACTTCATTACTAACAAAGATGAATCTAGAAGTGTCTAGCCATAGACCTAACTCTTCACCAACACCCCTTGCAACAGTGTTAATGAAGTCAGAGCCATCTTCTTCCTCCCATGTTTCAGAGAGATTATCATAGACTCTGGGCCAGCTTTCACCACTCTCCTTCATAGTCTGATGTGTTTGCCACAACTGACCTAAAGGAGAGAAGATCTTAACAATTCCAACCTTCATTGTTCTCATCTAATATCACCTCCTGAGCTAACAGACTTACTACTTACCTTAGAGAGTTGTTGGGTAGTCATTATTGTATTTATTATATTGCGCCTGTGCTAGATAAAAGGGCCATAGAACAGGCCCTTTATAATTAATTAATTAATAACAACCTCAGTTCTTGTTATTAAAGAATCAGAAGCAATAATTTGCCACTCATTCTCTAAATCTAAAAACTCTTCTTCTTCATCCCAGTTATTAACTGTAGACCGAAGATAAAGATTGTTATAGTGTATACTTGAATCAAACTCAAAAAGAGAAATGGGAGTGCCGTATTTTACAGCACTATCCATCTCTTTAAACTTAACTGCATATAAATATTTATATGCAGTTAAATCAGCCTGATAGAAGTTTTTAGAATGCCACTGCTTATAAGCAGGTAAGCAATGGCTTTTAGTTGGAAAAGCATGAAGTTCTTTGACCCTATTAGAGTTTTCATCAAAAAAATAAAACTCTATGTTTAAGAGCCTCTTTATCTGTTAAAGACAGATAATCATCTGTCTTTACAAATATAGTAGCAGAATTTTTAGCCTCCTGTGATATAAGAAACTTACAGACTAAATCTGTATTTTCTAAAAAGTTTATATCAAGGGCTTTTGCGAAGCCATGTTCCATTGCATCCGCAGACACAAATAAAGGAACTTCTTGATTGTGGTATAACATACCACAAAAATAATTATTTATAAAATAATTAGAATGGCTGCCCCAATTCTTAATAACAAATTCCATCATTTTAATAAGCTATTTGGTAAAGAAGTAATAGCTAAATAAAAGGGCCAAATTAATGACCCTTTAATTACTATATTAAGGAATATAATAGTGTGTTATTCCAGCCTCTAGTAAACACACAAACACTAAGAGATATAGCCTCACTTACTTCTCAATCCAGACAGAGGATTTACCAGTGATAACTGCTTGTTCAATACAACCAGCTATATACTGTAACTCTCTATCTGAACAAGCAGCAAAGAACTCAAAAGCCTCACTAATACCAATGATTATAAAACCATCAAGTCTTAGTTTGCTTCTGACTTCTTTTCTTGAGTTTGAGTTAGCTTTATACTCTTTACTCTCTAGTACTGACTTGTTACTAGTAACGTCAATACCAAAGGTGTAATAGTCACCTTCTAACTCAAACGTCACAAGAAAGTCTATACCAAACACTTTATCTAGTATGTAACTAGGATCAAGTGCTGTTAGATCATTCTTGTGCTTCAAGAACTGCTTGTCTTGTTGAATAGCAGCTTTTAGCCAATTACTTGACTCTGCTACCTTCAACAAGAACTCAGAAGTAAATGGACACTCTTCTCTTTGCCAGTTATCTCTCTTCTCAACTAACTGAGAGAAGAAGGTCTCTGACCAGAAAGCTCTGCCCATTTAATCACCTTTCTTTTTAGGCACATAACTAGTCAACCATCTAGTTACTTAGTAGCCCTGTTCAAATAAAAGGGCCTATTTAACCACTGTTAGACTATCTAATATGTCATATAAACCACTATCAACATTAAACATTGATTGTAGTACTGTCTTCTCATCAATAGATATTGTATATACACCTGTTGTTAATCTTTCATACAAGCTACTATTAACATCTTTAACAAGTCTTAAAAACCACTTCCAGTTTCTATGCTCTGATATATTGTTAATCATTTATAATACTCTTAATAAACTTAGGGAGCCTCTTATAATAAGCATTGTTATACTACTAATAATACTTATATAAGAGTATTAATAAGTAATGATATAAGACTTATATTATCTATTTAATATATAACTTATTTCTTCAATATATTTAAATAGAATCTAGCTTGGGTGCCAGTTAATCCTTTATCACCCTTATGTTTTCTAGCATATTGATTAGTTGTCATACCTGCTGCTTTTGCCTTAGCAGATAATGCACCAGGCCTTTTAATAGCCTTATCAATATCTATCTTCTTCTTCTTCTCTTTAGCCATATGTATATACTATATTAATAACTTATTTATAGAAGTTAAATAACACAGTATATAGATAAATAAAAGGGCTATTATTAGCTACTTACTCTTATGTTTAATATCTCTATCTTTAATTAGTTCTTTATTCTTATTTGACCAATAAGCAGCCTCATCTAATAACTCTTTAGCAGCTTTTGTATCACCATTATCTGCATCTCTACATAGCTTATCTATGTGTTGTTTATAGTCTTCTGACATAAATTTAGATCAATCCTTATACTCTAATTGTAAACTTAGGGAGCGCCTTACATAGTAGTATTTCTATAATAAACTAATATATAGTTGTTATATAACAACTATTAAAACAACTATAAATATAGTTTAAAGTATATAGATTTATATACTATTAAGGCTAAATAAAAGGGTCTTAATTGACCCTTTTATTAATTAGTCAGCATATCCAAGATAGATAGCTAAATTGCAAAGAGAATTGATCTCCCTACAATTTTTATCAATATGCCTTCTACCAAGACAATGCCAAGTCTTTTTATTCCGGCTATAAACCAGACAAAGACTTGTTTCTCCAGACCCAAAGTGGAAGCTTTGAGTGGAGAAGTCACTTGGCTCCCATGTGTGACGCACAGGAAATACCAAATTACCATTTCTTAATGAATACATTTCTTTACCTAATCAAGACTGGTTGCAAATCGCTCCACTATCTGACTAAATAAAAGGGCTTTAATTAGCCCTTTTACTAATTAATCCTCAAGGATAACATCATATCCTTGAGTTCGCCATGATTGAATCATGGGAAAAAGGTGAGTGGTATATACATACCACCAGTCAAGTCCCTTACTAAGGAGCTCTGATGGAGGAAAAAGAGATTGCTCTCCTGTCTTCATCACGTGAACCTGTCCAGCAAAGCAGTAGTAAGGAAGAGTAGTTTCCCACTCTCCTCTTACTGGACATGTATATGCCACATAAGCAGACAAGCTGCTTAGTAACACTACGATAGTCCCCAAGTCTGGGGTGCTGCATAGAGCAATAGGCCCCATGCTGTCATCAGACTTGAACTGATAAGAAGCCTCCCATGCAGAAGGACTTACAGAAGAAGAAGTATAATAAGCCATTGTCTTTATAAGTCAGTTGATATAGAAGTACTGACTAAATAAAAGGGCCATAGAATAGACCCTTTTATTATTAGAACTCTACATCAATTGAATTTGATTGTAGAGTTTAACCAAAATCTGAAGGTATTCAGTCCTACCTTCAGATTTTGCTTCTTTTACTAATGCCCTCACTCTAATGAGAGCCTCTTCCTTGGTGGAAAAGCTCTCAACAAAAAAAGAACCACTAGCATTTGTAAATTTGATTTTCATTTTAGTTCAGGATTTGTAAGTGAGTTTTATCCTGCCTCTAAATAAAAGGGCCTTATTCAAGCCCTTTTAACTAACAGAAGTTAACTACCAACGTAGCCAACCTCTTTTAAGTACATCCTTCTCATAACACTCTTCCAAGTGTTCAGAGTAGGATTTTCCTTCCTCTAAGAACTCAGATCCTTCACCAGGATAGGTAAAGGACATAGCCAGCTTTTGGGCTGACTTGAATGTTTTATATTCCTCAAAAGAAATATAATCCAGATCTATATCTGGAATAGTAGCATGGGCTTCTCTCTCCCATGTGGCTTTATCACTGTCCTCATTAAAGGACTCACCAAACAACTTAGTAAATAGACCCATTTCATTACTGGCGTAGTGAGTTAGTTGTGCCAGCCTCCTTAAATAAAAGGGCTATAACATATAGCCTTATTTATACTGTATCTATAAACATAGGGAGTCTATTAACTAACAAGTTAGTGATAATCATAGTAACAATATTAATTGTTTGTGGCGCTTTATTAATATTGTTATAAGATTATTAATTACTATTAATTAATAGATAAATAAAAGGGCTAACTAAAGCCCTTTTACTAAATTACATTAGATTGTTATGCAATCTAATGTAGAATAATGCACCTGCAACAAACTTGTTGCAAGCCCTCAAATCACCCTTAGCAAGAGCAATCTGAGCTAGATCAGAGTTCTCCTTACTCATAGCAAGAAGATTTTCCAATGTAGCTTTAGTTGAAGTTTTCATTTGTTTTAATCTCATGGACTAAAGGACAAATAAAAGGGTCTTAATTGACCCTTTTATAATCTAGTTAAACACAATTGCATTCCTGTGTTTAATTAGATATTCAATAGCCTCTTCTTGGCTGTTAAACCAAGAAGAGAACAACAACCCATCTTGGCCTACACCTCTAGTGTAAGTAGCTACAGAGCCACCTACTACTAGATAAGTGTAAGAAGAAGAAATTAGAATAGTCATGTCATTATCAGGGTGTGTATAGGTATTACCCTGTTCCTATATAAAAGGGCCTATTACAGCCCTTCTACTACTTACATCTTAGTATTAAGAGCAAGTTCTATCACCTGCTCCATACTAAGATTGTGCCAATGCTCATTGCAACCTTCATGTGGCTGCCAGTTCAAGAGGTACTGCTGGAGGTATACATTGTATCCTCCAGAGACTCTTACAACTAACAACTTAGCACGAAGACCGACGCTAATTGAATAAGACATGTTAGTTTCCTTTTACTATGGACACTGTGGTGGTCTACATAGCTAATAAAAAGGGCTAAAAAGCATAGCCATCAACAATAGTGGTGTTAATTGTAAAAACATTTTGCACATAGGGTAGGGGGATATCTACTGCCTATATATACTGCCCAAAAACCCACAACTGTACCTTCAAAAACAAAGCTCTTCACATTAAATTCACATTTAACTAAATCCCCTAAAAACAAGACTATAAAACACAGTATATATTGTTGTTTATATTATTTTATAAGGTAGATTAGTAGTAAATAAACAATTAACAGTATGAGTAAATTTTATGAACTAACAGAGGCAAAGTTAGCAGAGGATAAAGAACTGCTGAACAAATTAAAGCAGTCTGATGTGTTAAAACAAGATATAGTAGATGATGATCACTATATAAATAACTATGAACAGCAAAAAGAAAAAGATAATTTAGAACAAGTATTTAATGATATAAACAAGTATACTAAATACTATATACCCACCTCATATAGTGGTAACAACAAACTATATAATGAGTATGTGAGACGTTTTTTAACAAGGCGCGCCCAACAAATATTTAATTCACCAAAGGTACTAATTTATGCTCAAGTTCCTCAGAAACTTCAAGGAGTTATGTTTGCTTTTAGCCCAAGCAAATATAAGAAGGCAGTCAAAAGTCTTTTTAGTAGAACTACCAACTACAATATTGACATTGAACCCTAAAGTATTTTTAGTTGGTTCCTCATTACAACAAGCACAAGAGATAGAGGAGCTAATAACATTGTATGGAGATGAATGGTCCCGAGTATACAATGAACTTATAATTAAAAAGAAGTTAGAAGATAGTTATTTAAAGAATAATAATAATAGTAATAAAACAACTAATAATACAAGTAATAATAATAAAACAACTAATAAATGTACTTGTAAAGAGGTTTCATCTAATGTTTGCAGCTAGAATAACTGACACATGTTGTGGCTTGATAGGCCCTACTTGTGGGTCTTGTGGTGGCCCATTCTCCTTTGGATGTGGAGCACCAATATGCACAGGATCATCAACATTCTTAGTAGAAGGATTACCAGTTGCCAGATTATTAGATCTAACATATGTTGGGCCAATAACATCAACTAAAAACACAATAGTATTAGCTGATAACTTACCCATAGCCACTATATTTGATAGTACATCTTGTGGCTACATACAGCAGACAAGTAATAATACATTTCTTGTATTAGGTTAATAATATTAAATACTTATAAACAATAACTAATAACAACAATATATATATAAAGACTAACTAATGACAACAATATATATAAACACTAACAAATGACAACAATTTATACAAACATACCTCAAACAATAAGTAAGTTTATAGCTCCTCTAAATAAGCAACAAGTAGTATCAACACAAACAGTAGATAAGGATAAAAATATAGTATACAGATCATTTAAAGTCTACACATTTCCAAACTCCAATGCCAAGGATATAAGATTAATTGACTTAGGATATTACAGTCCTATATATAAATCTTCATCTTACTATGAGATAACACAAGAGTTTGTAATAGACACATACTCATCAACACAAGAACTAATTAACAATATAATACAGCCCTCTTTTTACACTTGGGAGCATACAACCTCCTACTTAGATAGTAAGAGACAACTTGCCAACACAGAAGCACTTAAAGTTATATGGACGCCACCAGTAACACAAGAGGAGATAGAACTATTAACTCCAGATGAGATACAACAATACTTACAACCATTCACCATACAAATAGGAGATGTATATGGTGTGTCTATACCCCCTAACTGTGAAGTATTAGATCCGCCCAACTTAGATCCAAACTTACTTATAAATGTTGATGCACTAACAATTCAACCTCTTGCATTAGAAGAGTTAGTATTCTCCTTTAGAGGAGTAGAAGTAATATCATATGAGTTACCAATCAAATCAATAACAGATAATCCTAAACTAACTTATTCTAAAACCCTAGAAGACCCACCAAAAGTACCACCAAATATTAGTGGCATATATACAGACTTTCCATCATTAGACATGACAGGAATAAATAATTATGGTATAAGAAGAAGTAGAACTACAAGTATTATATAAATGCATGAATGAAGATGTAAATAATATAGAGAAGGAACAAATAAATAATAAAGATGATGCACTACTAAACCCTTTAAACAAAGACTTTAATAATTATAAATACCACACTCAAACAGTAGAGCAACTGTCTTTATTTCCTAACTACAAGTTCTTGGATGAGAATGTAGAATATATACCACCTAAATATGATGGTAAATATAAGAGAAAGAGGAAAGTATTAGCACTAATAAATCCAGCTATTTACAGACAGATATATCACAAGAAGACATATAGAAATGATAAATCAATAACAATACCTATCAACTTATATAACAGTCTAATAACGTTAAATCCTTATAGAAACAATCCTAGGGTTATTATTTACTTCCTATATAACTACTACATACTATCTAAACCAATCTTCTTAAAAGAGTTGAGAGATAGAATAAAAACAAGAGTAAAAGAGGGGCCAGACTTTGCCTTTTTTATAGAACTAAGGAAGTTATACTATGACATTGAACAAATACTAAAACAGACTAAATACTTATAAATAATAATAACTAAACAATTAAACAACATGAGACAAGGCTACCTAATAATAGAAACACCAACTGATGAGGATGATATAACTAAGGTTAAAGAGCTAATAGAAGATGATGAAGATTGTGATAATGTAACAATTGAAGAGCAAGGAAATAAGCTAGTAATATGTATCAGCTATGAAGACATAGAAGAGGTTGGTCAAATCGCATCTAACATAATATATAATTGCATTAGTACAGGCATATATTCAATAAAGGTAAACTACTGTGGAAAAGAAACTAACAGCTACACAAATAGAAATACTAAAGGCTCATATAATAATATATCAAGTAACAACGGTAGAAAATACTCCTTTGATAGTTATATCAGAAGCTCACTTACTATCTAGACATAAGCAGTGGGCCCATATAAACTTACCCTCTAATGTTGATTTATTTGAAGTGAGAGTAACAATATTTACAATAGAGGGTGAACACGTAGAAATGGCCTCTGAGATATGTAATAGAAACACAGTAAAGAACAGATTAAACTATATACCTCTCAAACTAAAAGCTCAACTAGTATCAATCTAGTTGAGCTTTTAGTTTATTTATTAGTAGTTACCTCAATAGTATAATTACCCATATTTAAGTTATATTTTTCTATCCAATAAGTCCATCCATCTAATCTATATTTATCCTTATCATTAAGATCCTCTTCAATTGTTGTTAGTTGATCAACTATATAATTAGCAATATCTTCAGTTAAACATATATCAGCAATATAATTTACATTACTACCATGTTTAATAACAACATATAATTCCATATATTTATTTTTTATCTATGTATATACAACTTGTTAGACTAAGTATCTTAACTTTTTATCTATTTATTACCACTACTACTTTTAATCAAATCAATTATTCTATTTAACACAATATAGTTATAGTCTTTTATTATGTATTTATTATTATTATTAATATTATTAATACTAGCTATAACTTTATTTAAATCAGTCATATACAACCTCTCCATCAACTTGGCTATAAAGTCTATATTTATTTCTAGGATCACCCTCAGCATACTCTTCTAATACTTTAATACCCTCATCAATACTAATAATAAATCTATAAACATTATGCCATTGATTATTATGTAATACCTGTATATCAAAGCCAACTAATACATCTTTATCATCAATTGTAAGAACAATACAATCTTCATTAAAATATCTATCTTGTTTAAACATAGCCCTCTTCACCACCAACTAAATAAGACTCACTACTGCCATTCCACATTCTTTCAATCTCACTATCTGTGGCCCAAACACCAACAACAACAGGAGGTATATCCAACTTATCTTCAAAGTCAATATAGCCACTAGCCTCTGGATCTAATTCAGCTTGTGTTCTAGCTAACTCACTGTCAACAGTACTACTCACTAAATTATCAATCATCTTATTTAAACTAGTATCACCTTGATTAAATTTATTCTTAACAATACCCCCAATATTTTGAAAGCTAGCATCTAACATGTTAGCAACAAGAGCGCCAACAAAGCTACCTAATATAGCACTAACACCACTCTCAACAACAGGCACATTATTCTTAACAAGAGGCGCCACAATATTTCTATTAAATACCTCAGTAAGTTTAGGTGTAACAAATCGACCAACTAAACCCATAGACAGTTCAGTACTAACACCTTTAGCTATATTCTGTGTCCAGTCCTCATTAGGATCATTATAAGCCTTACTTCTAAATATAGCACCAGCAACATTAGCTGGCCCCTTACCATGAGGCATATTAAATCCCATTAGAGTAATAGTGCTACCAATAACACCTGCTGCATCTAAGCCAGCTTCATCCTTACTACTACCATATATAGCACCACCAATAAGACTTAATAATGCTGGTCCAACAATATTAAAACCACCATGAGCAACTTTAGTCCTCATCTCACTTAAAGATCTACCATCAACGCCTCTTTGTATTTGTTGTGGTTTAAAGTAGTCTTTACCCTCCTGACTAATACCACCTAACAAGGTACCTTGATCAGACATCATCTCATTAATCATCTGTTCTCTTTCAGCATCATTAAGCTTTAAGTCTTTAGCATTCATAATGTTAGAAGTAATCTTTTTATAAATGATATTAGACATGTCACCACTCTTATTCATAGCAGCAGCAACCTCACTAATAGCTTGCAATTTAAATCCTTGACTAGTCTCCTTAACTTGTCTTTCAATTAAATCACCAACCTTCTCCTTATAATCAGGAACACCATCGATACCCACCTCATGAGTTATTTCAACTTGCTTTAAGTGATCAAATAAGATACCCATATCCTTAGCACTTTGCTCATCACCACTAAAGTTAGATAGCATTTTACTCATAGCATCAGCATTACTTAAATTAGGATCATGGACAGCCTTATACAATCTAGTCATAACATTATTGCCTTCAACGCCTAACTTACCTTGTGCTGCCAATCTATAAGCCGCATTAAACAAGTCACTGCCAAGCATATTAGTACCACTATCATAGAACTTATTATTAATATTTCTTTGCATAGTTTGAGCAGCTTTATTAATATGTACAAATCTATCTAACCCATCACCATATTCACCCATTAACGTCTTTGTTTGAGTGATGCTTGTATGATGACTCATGACTAGTAAAGAAGCAGTTGATAGACCACCACTACCCTCTCTAACTTTATTCAACTCTTCAATGTCTAAACCATTTACATCTTGGCCAAGATGATCATGTAACATGGTACTAAAAACACCACCACTATTAAATCTAATCAACTCAGCAGCAAACTTATTCATCTTTTGAGCAAGGGCTTTATCTCTGCTACCTATATATAAGTCTCTGTTTTCTCCAACAAACATATTAGGATCTAAGTTCCAAGCATCAACCGTATTAAACAAATCATTAGTAAGATTCTTAGCAACATCATTCTTATTACCCATAGCATGTTCTGCTAGAGTTAACATGGTGCTTCTAGTATTAGTATCACCTAAGAAGCCATATAAGCCTTGAGCAATGACACCTTCCAACGCTCTATTACTAACAGCTTTATTCTCTACTTCAAGTTTAGCTTGACCACCCTTATTAACAACTTTAATCTCACCAAAGTTCTTTTCAAAGTTAAACATAGTAGTAATACTTCTAAGACTACCAGCAACCTTATATTTAATTAGTCTATTCTCATCAAGCTCTCCATTATAACCAGTTAATTGTTCTGCAATTTCTCTCTCTTTACTACCATTTATAAGACCATACTCTTCTGCTAAGCCATAACCAGTATCACCACCACTACCTCTAGTAATCATCATATTTAAATCCATCAACGCCTTCATACCACCACCAGGACCAATACTAGAAGCCATAGTATCAATTATTGCTTTTCTTCTATCATTATCAGCACCAACATACTCCTCACTTAACTTCTCAAGTCTAGTCATAACAGACTTAGAATCACCCTTTAACTTAATACTATCTCTAAGCATTTGTTGTACTGCTTTATTCCATCCTTGCAATTCCTGCGCTCTATCATATGCATTTTGTAACTTACTAACAAACTCAGTACCTTTACCATTATTTGAACCAGCTATATAAGTACCATCTTCAGTAGTACTATTCATTCTCTGTTCAATCTGTTCATAGTTACCTTCTAATATATGATGCAAGCTAACAATAGGAGAGTCAGCAACAAATGTACCTAATAACGTATTATAAGTTCTACCTAACACATCACTACCAGCTTTACCCAACGTCTTATTTAGAACATCATAAGTGCTATCAGCAATACCAATACCTAAACCAGCATTCTCTGCTTTACTTAATACATTAGCTCCTCTTTCAGTAGCATCCAACTTACTAACTAAAGTATTAAAGTACTGACTAGCATTAACCGCCCCTTCCTCATTATGTAGATTATTACTACTAGTTTGTAACTCCTCCCAAGTCATTCTCATACTCTCTTTAAGAGTATCATTTAGTTCACCCTGTATCTTAGGATCAGCACCAACAACCTCATTAATAGCTAAAGCCTTATATATACTAGTAGCATAAGCACTATCATCTAATCCCTTAATCATAGTATCAAGAGCCGCCTTATCAAATGTTAGACCACCAGCATTACTACTACCTAGAGTAGCATTTAACATGTTATCAACTCTAGTACTAATCTCACCACCAACACCTTGTAACCCCCCATATAAACCCTTACCTTGTTCCAACAAAGCAGCCATAGAACTAATATTAATAGTACCCTGTGATCTAAATCCACCCTCCTTTTCACCCCTAAAGAATCTACTATCAATACCCATATAAGCGGCCACATCTTTTGCCATCTTAGATTGATTATCAGCAGTATTAACATCTATCTGTAAACCCTTAAGAGCAAGTACATCCTCTTTTAATTTGGCCTCCTCTTTAGCAATACTTGCTTGTAGTTTATTAAAGGCTTCCACAGAACTATCTCCAGGTAATAGAGATAATTGAAGAGGTAACATGGAAGTAATTTTATTCTTATTAACAGTAATACTAAGTTGTCTATCATTAATATTATTCATCTTCTCAGTGATCTTATGTAATAACGTCATATAGTTATCACCATCAAAGTCACCAAGGTTACTTGTTAGAAAAGACAGACCATTAAACATTGATAAGCTCTTACTTCTATCAACATCAAACTTGACAATGTTATCATCAATTCTAACATTATCAATCATCTTATTAAATTCATTGACACCTCTAATAGCCATTAAAGTTGCAAGGTGTGGCTCAGTTGATCCAAATGGTGCTGATCTCCAACTTTGATTCTGCATATTATCAAGTTGACTAAACCTGTTATATGCCATACCAACTTCCATAAGTGCATAATGCAAGAACTTAGTACTTGTGTTGCCCTTTGCATTAAAGTTATCAACTTGCTCTTTAATCTCTTTTAAGTAGCCAACAAGACCATATTGAACAGTCCCATCTTCCAACACTCTATTTTGTAATAACTTTCTATTAAATTGAGTTAAATATTCTTCTTGTCTAGATCTAGCCTTAGTATTGTCTTTAGCAGTAGGGGCAAAGTTATCAACAAAGGAGTCTAATAAATCAATTCTTTGTTGTATATAACTACTAACAATACCCTTCTTCTCTTCCATAGTTGTACTAGTATCTTCTAAGAGATCTCTAATACTAGTAGTTGCTTGTTGATAAACAGTATGTTTACCTCTCATAGCACCTTCTAGATCCTTAGCATAAGTATTAACTAAATCCAATCCCATGCTATATTTAGCATTAGGACCATTATGAATAAAGTCTCTAATCTCATGATTATTACCAAGATAAACAGCCTCTTGATAACTTATTTGATCACCTCTACTGCCCTTATAAGACAACCAATCATTAAGATCAGTAATCATAGAGTATTTATATTTATCACCCTTTCTATTATTAACATCATCAATCTTTATCTTTGCAAATTGTAAGTTAGCCAACACATAAGTAGCAACATATGCCTTATCATAAGCACCACTATTATCTAGTTCAGCCTCAACATTTCTCTTAGAATCTCTAGCCTGTTTAATAGCATCATCCAAATCTTTTATATTTATTGATTGACCCTTACTTGCTTTATCAGCCATATTATGAGCCATAGCAATTGTGCCAATTCTATGTTGTAGTTCTAAGGATGCGATGTTAGACATGCCTCTAACAAGCATTTGTTTTTGATAATCTAATACCGTGCCTAAGGACTTAGTAAACTCTCTAACTTGTTTATTCTTATTATACTTAGCCATGTAACCAGTAAACTCATCACCACTTCTAACATATCTAAGATGAGCACTATTAGTAACATCAAACAATCTACTTCTAATACTACTAACAGCCTCTGGAGCGCCATATCTCTCATTAACAAATTGAGGCATAACATTCATATTACTGCTTAGAGACATATTAGGAATAGGAGTACTAACATAACCATCAAACTCAGTACCATGACCAGCCATAGCCTTCTGCACTAAAGTATCAGAACTAGCCTCAATAATACTCTTCATTAAGTCATCCCCAAGCTTATAGAAATTAGCCAATATAACAGCTTCCTCCTTACTTAGATTGATATTGAATTGACTCACACCATACTGCTCTTGCGCCTTCTTAGCTTTAGCCAGTTTAATAAGTACCTCATTCTCAGCAGTACCAGGAGTGAAGTAGCTATACATGTTAATACTTCTACCAACAATCTCACTAACAAAGTCACCAAAAGAGGAGCCAATTTGATTTAACAACTCAGCACCAGGCATAAACATATATTTACTTTGAGTATTACTAAATACATAGTTATAATCTCCAGTAGCAGAGTCCATCATTGGATCACCAACTACTTCAGGCATTAATATATTAAAAGTAGTACTTTTACTCATCTCCATCATCATCTTAAGCTTAGGTTGAGTTATATCCGTACCCATGCCTTTACTTTGTTCTAAGTTATACTTAATAGCCTCTTGTCTTAACTCATCAACAAGAGATATAGCTATATCTTTAATCTTCATGCTATAGCTATTACTATCTCTAGGATTTCTACCTAACAACTTATCAGCATATAAAGCTTCAGCCATATTCATACTCTTATCTAAGTAGTATTGTTCAGCCTTATTCTTATCAAAGCCATCTCTAATCTTAGTACTATATATAGTCTTATATTCTTTCATCAACTCCTTACTATTACTATCAGCACTATAATAAACACCAATAAACTTCTTACCAAAGAAACCAGTAAGTGTGGCTGGATCTAAGACATTAACTACTTCTATACTATCTAAATAATCCTTACTATCAGCCATACCTAAACTAATAGCGCCAATATCACTAGCAGCAATAACAGTGCCTAATACATAAGCTAAATTACCCTTATTACCAGTTCTAGTAAACTGTTTACTTTGTGCTTCAAGTGGAGTTAATAAGTGTTGTAATTCAGTCTTAGCTCTTAAATTCTTACCCAATGGATCTTTACTGGCTGATGGTAGAACATTAATTGCTAGAGCAACAGCATAGTTCTGTTGTAAGTATATACCCATCATTTCAGCCAATTTATCCTTCTCATCTGCTGACATGTTAAAAGCATTACTCTTACCGCCTAAAGCAGCAGCAATCTCAACCAAAGGATCATTAGTTCTAGTACCTAGTAATCTACCCTCATCATCTCTAATACCAGTCTTAAATATCCAATCAGTAACAATTTTAATATCACCTTGTTGGTTCTTTAACTGACCAAACATATCAATAGCAGTTAATAAAGCAGTAACACCTCTTGTATAAACATCACTACTATTAATGGCAAAACCACTATTAACATCTTTTTTATCACCTAACACATCACCAACATATCTTTGTAATAACTCATCCAAGTTACCAGTATTATTAATTAAAGCATCATTAATAGCCTTAGTTAGTTCACCATTCTGCATAATAAATTGAGGGATAGAGCCAAATATATTCTCATTAGAACCCGGCCTTTTACCCTTCAATATTCTCTGCATTTCAAGCAGTCTTAAGTATGTACCATACTCACCACTTAATGCTTGCTGCTTATAAGCATTAATAGCCTGCTCATTCTTCTGTCTAGCATCCCTGTTAGCAATCCTCTTGTTATTACTATCAAACATGCTAGTAGTAATATCAAGACCAAACTGACTAACTAAAGCCATAGCCAACAGTCTTTTATCTTGTCTAACTAAAACCTCAGCCATCTTTTGTTTAGTACCATCAACAGTTGTAACATCCGTTGTTAGAAGAACACCACCATGACCAGTAAAGAAGCCACTCTTTAAGTTATTAGGATTAATCAAACCATAGACATCAGACAACTGTGCATTCATAGCTTTAAAGCTATTAACACCAACTGAAGCCTTTCCTTTATATAGTTTATAAACGTCATCTCCCATTCTTATTCTGTCATAAGATTGATAACCTAAAGCTCTATTAAAGCTCTCATACAATTCCCTAAACTGACCACCATCTAAGAAGGCACCAACACCTTTAAATAATAAACCAGCAGCAGTACCTTCTTGTCTTCTACCACTACCTGCCATAATCATATTCATAGCAGTAACTTCAAAGACAATCTCATTATTATTACCTCTGGCACCTTCCAACACTTTAGCTTTTAATACATATTGAACAGAGTCCTCACCAGGTCTATTACTAGTTGATCTTTGTTTAACACTAGCTACAGGTTTACCAGCAAATGCAAAGTTCTCTATCTGACCAATCAAATAATCACTAGAGCCAGTACCACCAACATAAGTATTACCAACAACCCTATTACCATGTTTATCTTCAGTCATTTGAACAACTTTGTTGTACTGTCTGTCATACATAAACATGTCGCCATCCTTAATAACAAATCCATCATTAGCCAACTGTTCACCACTAAGTCTAACCTCACCAACATAAGTTCTACTATCTAACATGGAGGCTTTAATACCTGTAGTAGTTGGACTAGGAGCAGCAGCGTAATACTTAGTTCTAAACTCAGGATTTAAATAAAAATGATCACTGTAACCACCATTCAATTGAAGAATCATAAACTGTGGTTTATCTCTTCTACCACCAATAACACTTCCAATATCATTAGGATTAGTAAGACTAGTACTAATCATCTTCAATCTAAACAAGTAATTAAGAGCCATTTTAGACTCTTCATCCAACTCCTGATCAAATTGACTATATAACTCTTTCCTTTGTTCTAATACATAGTTGTAAGCACTTTCATGTAAAACAGATCTAACATCCGTGTCATACATACTAGCTAGATTAACTTCTTCTGCGCTTAAATAGCCTTCAATAAACTTCTTAGCCTTGTCATCCTTATCACTATTACCTAATAAACCCACCAACCTATCAACATAGCCTTTAACTTGTTTCTGTTTACTTAGCTTAAACTTACTTAGAGTATTACCATCAAGTATGTTAGAAGTGGCCTCTTCACTAACCTCATATAACAGTCTACTACCTAAGGCATTCTTAATACGTTGTGCAATTTGTGCTGGCTTATTAGGATCTAAGTTAAATAATATGCCCTTATCATCTTCCTTCATTCCTAGTTCTTGCATGATTAGACCAGCATCAACATCACCAAACTTCTTGCTTAGTCTTTGCTTATTAATAAGAGTGCCAATACCCACCGCTTCTAATATGTCAACACTATTTCTATCAGTAGGAAACTTATTTCTAATACCAAATGTTTCTAATTGATAGCCTTCTTTATTCTGTGTTGAAACACCATCAGCAACACCACTTAAGTAGTATCTCTGATCACCAGTAAACATATCCATACCAAACTCACTATAAACATCAACATCTCTTGCAAATGTTCTAGCCCATCTAAGTACGCCTAGTAAATTATTCCCACTTGTCTCAGCTCTATTAATAGTTTCTATTGCTCTAGCATTACCAGCATCTAAGCCATAATTTAAATACTTACTACTTGGAACAGGTCCGCCATAATTATTAGCTTGGTGGAATCCTAAGAAGGGTTCTAATATGGTTCTAGATAACTCCCTCATCTGATTATTTAAATCATTCTCAATGTTAAAACCACTATTACTTCTAAGAACTTCTAGTGATAAATCCTCATATCCTTGTTGTCCCAATAATAAACTTAAACCACTAATAGCCGCATTAACATCAGCACCACTAGTAGCACCCCTTAACATCTCAACTTGCCTTATTAAATTAGTTCTACTATAAGGATCAATACCCGCCATAGCTCTAGTATTATCTAAATAACCTATACCAACAGTGTTAAATCTACTCTCTAACTCAGCAGCTAATCTCTTATGTTCACCTCTTTCAAACAACCTATCACTATAACTAGCACTATCAACATAAGTGCCCATTCTCATATCATTTAAAACATCTCTCTTAATACCTAATATAGACGTTGTAAAGTCAAAGATAAGACTAGTTCTATCAGCCTCACCAACCCCTATTAACCTACTAGCAGGATTACTTATAGCCTGTCTATAAGCCATCTCACCAATCATAGTTGCAAAGATGCTAGTAGTATTATCAATAGATGACATCTCAACTGATTGACCTTTATTTAATCTACCACCATTAAACATCCAATCAATACTCTGACCACTATTATTAGTAAAGTTAGAGTTATATATTAGTTTACCTTCCTTTTGGAAGAATACTGGACCTGGTTGATTACCACTACCTTGTAGCATACCCAACGTATAAGTAAGCCTGCTAGTGTTTAAATTCATACCAATCATTCCACCAACATTAATACTAACTTCTAACATTAAAGGAGTGCCAAATCTATCATACTTTCTAGTAATAGACATAGCATCACCTAAGCCTTTACTCATCTGTTTTAGGCTTGCTTCTAGCTTTAATAAGTCAGCAGTATTTGATTGTTTGGCCCAGAATGGAAGACCTTCAATAGAAGCCATAACATCATTAGTAACTCTATTACCATAGTTCAATTGGTTATAAGACATAATGACGGCTTTATTATTTTCTTTAAGTTCATATAGCTCTTCATGTTGCTCCATAGAAAAGCCATTATCAATGTGTTTAATAGCTTTTAAATTGTCAAAATAATCTTGATCAGCTTGACTTCTAATATTATTTTGAATGCTTTTAAACTCCTGATCAAAGACATCTCTATTGGTGAATACAACACCCATCTCATCACTAACATATGGATCAGTGTCATTTAGTCCCAAATACCCACCATCTGCTCTTAAGCCAGTATTAGATATAGCCATGTTAGCACTACCAGTATAACTAGCTATATTTTGTCTTACCTTACCACCTCTCTCCCTATAAGCAGTAAATGACTTACTATGTTGTCTAGGCACATTAGCAGCACTAATATTACCACTAGCAATGGCTAATATTTGATAAGCAGTTAAAACATCAGTTTTATTACTACCAACATTTAATGTTCTAACTAACTTATCAGCTTTAGTTTTAAGACTGTCACCACTATTAGTAACGCTATTAACTAGACCAACAATAGAACCACCATAGTCATTAACAAAGCGCTCACCTAAAGCCATATTAATATAATCCCAAGTAGGCTCAATGACCTGAGATCTAAAGTTCTTACTATCAACAACAATCTTAGTTAGACCTAATGCAACCATAGCAAAGTTCTTCTTTTGCATAGATCTATACATATCATACTTAGCATCTTGTCTAGTTCTAAAAGCACTACTATCATACACATCCTTATCAAAAGCACCCATCTCACCTCTTTCAAAGTTATTCTTATTAGGTTTAGTAGGGTCATCTTTATCCATAAATCCTCTATCACCAATATGATTAACATGTAAGAAGTAAGCTTGGTCTAATACCATGTTCATTCTAAGATCACCAGTATAATTACCGACCTGATCAAATAGTGTTTCTCCAGGTTTATTGCCAATTGATCTATCTAAGTAGTCAATAGTCGCTTTTAGTGTATACATAATGTCAGTAGCATACTTAACATTAGATTGACTACTTCTACTTCTAAGCTGATCTGCTTGTGCAGCTTCAACTTGTCTATACATTAAGGCAGACAAGTATTGTTTATACTCATTAGGTCTTTGCTCATTTAATCTTTTAGGATCAAACTTATCTTCTAGACTTCTATTAAAAACATAGTTAAAGTTATTTATATGTGTAACAGATCTAAAATCAGTAACATGACCGACCTTATCAAATATCTTTTTATCTCTTATTAGGTCATCATTCCTTTTAAACATGACCATCATTTCAAAGTTAGAGCCAGCTTTAAATATTGAATCACCAACAGGACTAGTTAAGTTAATACTACCCAAAGCAGCAACCTGATCAGTGATATAAACCTTCCTATGATGAGCAGGACCAGCCAATTTAATATTAAAGATCCTCTCAGCCGCCTCTTCTGCTTTAGCTCTATCCATATTAGGCTTAGTACTAAGTTCTTGAACTATTTGTTCTCTAAGCCTTTGCAACTTTCTAACTTCTAATATGTTAGGACCAAAGATAGCACTACCAGTACCATCCTCACCAGGAACAGGAGAGCCAACAATCATATTAACTTTAAAAGTATTACCCTCTGTGTACTTATTATTAACAACAACCTCTCTAAAGATCTTGCTAGCAACAACATCACTAATAGCCTTATTTTGATATTGGAAGGTATCAATAGTAATAAACTCACTACTTGATTCAAACATAGCGACAAAGGGTAATATACCTGGCCTTGTTTGATATTTAACATCATCTAATATTGATTCAGCCCTTTGTTTATAACTATCATTAATAGCAACGTCAACTGATCTAAGAGTTCTATTGTTTCTAGCAACACCCCCCTTAGTCATCTCATTAGTCATTGACTTAATCCTAACAAAGTCCAAATCAGTCAAAGTCTGACCAGCGCCTCTTCTTCTATTATTTAATCTATTAGAATTAAAGTCACTAAACTCTTTAACCTCATCAGCAGTACTACCGTCATTAATAGTTGGAACAAGACCACCACCAAATAAATCACTATTAACAAGTCTATCTAATGTCTCTTGACCTCTACTTTCTAATACCGCATTACCTGTAGGTCTAGCAGCATCAAAAGCTGATTGATATTGATATGACTGATCAACATAATAATTAGTGAGTCTATTAGGATCATTACTGCCTAAATACATACCTTTCTGTCTTAAGGTGCTACCAAATATATTCTCAAATACAGTCTGACTAGCATAAGCTTTAGTATCACTAGGATCAATTCTATAAGCCTCCCCAATAAGAAACTTAAGACTATTCCTACTATCTTTTAAACTATTAGCCATGCTGGTATCAAACTCACTAAAAGTTCTAGCAGTTACAGCTTGACTAAGACCTAATACTAATTTATTGTCAAAAGCTTTTCTATTACCAGTAGCAGTATCAATAGCAAACATGCCATTAGATATATCATTATTCATACCCAAGGCTTTTTGCCAATCATTACCAGATAAACCTAATTCATCTGTAAATGATTCACTATTATACAAGTTAAAACTAACAGACGTGGCTAATGCACTTCTATTACCTTGTTGTATGTTGTTATAGAGTCCAGTTGCAAGCTCTCTTCTAGACTCTAAATGATATTCTGTATTTGAGAAATAACTTGACATTTATGTTGCTTACTATTTATATTTGACTATTATTACTTTCAATAGTAATATGATTACAAATAACAATAAAACATAAGTAAGCACAAACTTATTATTTTATTATTACAACATTACAGATAACTAATAACTAACTAATAACAATAACTAAATGAGCACAGCATCTACCGTATTTGAGATTAAACTTCCTTCTGAGACTATCATCTCCTTTAGAACTCCTACTTACAGAGACAGACAACATGCCACTAAGAGATGGAGACAACAACAAACTGAAGTAGGTTGGGCATTAGAAGAACTACTTGCATTCTCCATGTTACAGCAAGTAAATGGTCAACCAATTCAAACCCCATTAGATTTGGACATCATTGAACAAGTATCTGACTGGTCAATGAAGGATGTATCTTACTACCTAGAAGTATTCTTTGCTATTGCATTTACTGATGATATTGCTAAGCAAAGAGCACAAGCAGAAGCTAAGGCATTACTTGAGGGAAAGTCAGTAGTGAAATCACAGGTCTTACCTACTATTTCAGTCCCTACTACAACTATAACCGCTTAAATGAGTTAGCAATACAGTTGGCATTAATATATAAGATGCCAACTGTATTAACACATAATAAGATTATTAACTATGATCTTAATCAGTCTGACAAGTATTATAGAGATATACCTTTATCAGAGGAGTTCATATATCTTAGAGAGGCATTCTTTGAAGATAATGCTAAGAGATTCATAGAAGCATACAGCATAAATAACTACATACAAATAAATGAGGTGTGTCAGATATCATATGGTAATAACTGGTTAGACTTTGATGAGATTGAGAGACGAGCCTTTGAAATAGCAATAAACAAGCTAAACATTGAAAGACATAAAGCTTCTCAAGCTGAAAAGGAAGAGTTAAAGAAACAATTTGAATCCTTTAAACCTCACAAGTCTGGCTTTAGTGACATACCAATGCCCAGTATAAGATTTAATTAAAACATGGCACAAACAACTAAAACACCAACAGTTGATGTGAAACAAGCATCAACTGTTAAAAGTGGTGAGATAAACATATCAAGATATAAGACAAATCCTCCATTACTAGTAGTAGGTGATAACAAGGTACGTCCTAATACATACAAACAGTTAGGACGTGCTACATCATTTGTTAGTAATGGAGATTCACTATATGTAAACACAGGACCACATCCATATCAATTAGCAGTATGGGACTACATTAGAAAGAAAGAACCAATCATATCAGATGGACTTGATAAGATGGTTCTTTCTGTGTTAGCTAAAGTTGGCGCTTATAATCATAAGAATAAAGACATAAGAACCTTTATAAAGGCCAACTTAAAGAATAGAGTTAGATCTTGGATTGAGAATATAACATATACAATGTTATGGTCTGGTAAATCAGTATCAGAGATTGTATGGGAAAGAAGATATGATAAAGATGGTACGCCTCAACTTTGGATTAAAGACTTAGTAAACTATCACACATCACAGGTAGTACTAAGAGTTAATAATTATGGCACATTAACACACGGGGAGAAAGTATTAAACAGTCAATTTAATACTGGTGTATGGGTACCAAGACCCATCCTAACAGAGAATAATAAAGCCTATAAAGTTGATAGAGATTGTACTGGATCACATATAAGACTAGCAAAGGATAAGTTAGTAATAGCAACGTATAAAGATGAAGGTAATAATCCACATGGCACACCAGCATTATATGCAGCAGTAGACTTCTCTTTATACAAAGAAGCATTTAAGGATATGTACTCTGTAGCATTAGATAGATATGGCACACCTCTAATGTACTTTATTGTTCCAGCCACACAAACAACTGAGGACATTGAAGATATTGATGGCACTATTAGAAAGAAGATGTTTAGAGAGGCATTACAAGAAGAAGTACAATCACTTAGCAGTGGCTCAGTTTTAATACTTGAAAGGCAAGGTAACAAAGATGCTCCTGAACCTAAAGTAGAAGCTTTGACAACAGGTAATAACTTTGGTGATTCTTTCATCAATGCTATGAACTTAATGGATCAAAACATGTTACACGCTTTAGGTATACCCAACTTAATTATTAGAGATGAAGGTAGAGGTCTTGGCTCAGGTGGATCATCTGAGAGACAATTAGAAATATTTGATATGGCTATAACACAGATTGCTATTAAAGTAACACAAGTAATACTTGAACAAGTAGTGGGACCTCTTATTAGATATAACTTTAGTTCTATTCTAGTGCCAGAAGCTGATGACTATGGTGAGTTTGTAATTAAGCCAATGAGATATGTTGATTATAAGGTAATGTCTGACAGTACAAAGGTATTAAATGAGGCGGGAGTTATATCACCTATGACTAATAAGAAAGACAAAGCATATATTAGAAATCAACTAGGAATACCCAACGAAGATGAGGATGAATAAACAATGTCTATACTTACAACTAACAATATACTTACAACTAACAATATGCTTAACTTAATAGAAGATAAAGATATGAATAGATTAGTACAAAAGAACGGTCTATTTATAATTGATAATATATCTTTTAGAATTAATGATAAAACAGGAGGGCATTTTCCTAATTTATATTCTGAAAAGCTAACGGTACAACTATTTAAACCAAATGATACTAAGTACCAATCTAAGTTATTTAATGCGGTAAATGAATATAAGGATTTAGATATATATGATCATATAGATATTTGTATTTATATACCTGATGCTAATACTATTCTAACAGTAGTACTTACTTCTTCTAAAGAATTGATATTATTGCTTGGAGGACAAGAAGCGGAAATTGAATCATTTAAAATATATGGTGGTATTGAGTAATGACAATAGCACATAAAGATGTAGTAGCAAATGATAACCATCATCCTTATAGATGGATATTTAACAATGCTACTGAGAGATTATCACTAACATCCATAGACCCAACAGAGCTATATAAAAGGGCACTTCAGCTAGACAATGAGAAAGAATATACACTTATATCTGTATCACCTACTAGATGGAAAGAATATGGCACTACCAACTCAATACCAGTAACAACAGTTGCTAGGCTTAATCCTAGTCCTGTTATTACTGTTATACCTGGCCTATCAATAGATGTTACATACTCTTTCATTAATCTAACAAGTACTGCTAATGTAACTCTAATATCAACGCCAAATATTAGAGCCCCTCTTAACAATGCACAAGAAATAACATTAGCAAACATTGGTAATTTTAATATTACATTTCAATCAAAAGATGACTTAGATGATTCACAATTAGCTGAAACATTTACTCTAACACCTATTAATAGAATAGCTAAACTTATATATATTAAACCTCTTAATTTGTGGTATAAATATTAGATAGATAACATATACATAACAACATATATACAAATAATAAAAGGAAGAGATAAACAACTCTTCCTTTTATTATGATTATTAGTCTCTAGTACTATGTAACAACATAACTTGTTTCTTTCTAAAGTTCATATACCATCTAGTAAATAGTATATGTTTACAAGGACTATATCTATCAGCACAAGAGCATTGATTACCATTTATAAAATATTTATCACCACTATTATTAGTTACAACAAAGGTGTCATCTAAAGCATTGACAACTACATACCCTTCACTAATTAAAAGACCTGCAACAGTATCATTAATAACATCTTGTGGTTTATCTATAGGTGGAACCTTATAAGTAGAAGAACCAACATCATAGTATAAAAAGCCCTTATTAGGACCTTCTACTTTTATCTGTATATTCTTAATAAAGCTATTACTAATGAATCTAGATATGTAATCATTAATAGCTAAAAACAATAAAGGATTCTTCATAGGGCTTTTAGAGGTATATTATCTATAAAGTCTTGATACATTAATACAAAAGTTGTAAGTACATTATTATTATCAGATAGAATATTAATCTCATGCTCATAAACATTATTAGATACTGCTTTTATATGTACACAGTTATCTATACTATTATCCCAATATTGATGTTTAGATATATACCCAATTCTAAAAGCATAGACTTGACTAGCATTATCTGGAATATAGTTTTGTATTTTACAATCAATAACTATACGATTAAAATCTTTTTTATTAGAGGGCCGTTTAAAGTGGCTATGTCTTTTATTTAAACAACCAAATAAACTGTCATTAATAATATTAGCTATACATGTATAGATGAATATAACACTAACATTATTAAACATACCCTCATTATAATCTGATCTGATAGATACAATAGAACCTGAATTATCCCTAATAAAGTCTTTACTAATAATGTCATAGAAGAAGTGTTTAGTACTTAAAGCCCCTATAAACTCATAACAATCAACGCCCATTAAATAGTTAAGTTCCCAATCATTTATACTTTGCATACTATTCAAACTCACTTGGCATAATATCTATAAACCAATCATATATAATTGCTAGATTACCTAACAAGTCATTAAAGTTATTAACACTATATAATCTGTTAAAAGAACCAACTTTAGCTTTATAGTTAAAAGAAATCTTATAAGCAATATTAATACTATTATCTTCTATGTCAGTAATAACAAACTTCTTTATTATCTTCTTTTGTAGTGGATTAATAGTATAAATAACATTAAAAGCTTTTATATTATTTTTATCACCATATTTATAAAATCTAATAACATTAATAATGTT